>VFQS010001296.1_pt1 | contig 23344 bp, 23 predicted proteins | sample 3512361 | NCBI WGS metagenome assembly VFQS01 (sample SAMN10412375, study PRJNA504923) | tailings metagenome | isolation source: Relicate 1 Philex TSF3 active mining | place: Philippines
GCGGGCACGGTCGAGGCGGACAAAGGCAAACGCGTCATCGTTCCCGGCACCAACATCGTCATGCTGGAACAGGACCCCGACGTGACATCGTTCGCGCGGCTCGTCGATTTTGCCATTCATGGCGAAAAAGGCCCGCCCGAATATGCGGTGCGCGCCATTGCGGACCAGTTGGGCATTAACCTGGACCGAGAAGCCAAGACCGCAAGCGGTGGTGAGAAACGGCGTGCTGCGATTTGCCGCGCGCTTGCGAGCGAACCCGATTTGCTGTTGCTGGACGAGCCGACCAACCATTTGGACCTCGCCGCGATTGAATGGCTTGAGGATTGGCTGACGCGCTATCGCGGCGCCTTCATGGTCATCAGCCATGACCGGACGTTTTTGACCCGTCTGACGCGGCAGACATTCTGGCTGGACCGTGGCCTGTTGCGCCGGAATGAGATTGGCTTTGGCGGCTATGATGCGTGGACCGAGCGCGTCTATGCCGAAGATGCGCGCAATGCGGACCGGCTCGATGCCAAGTTGAAGATCGAAGCACATTGGCTTGAGCGCGGCGTCACTGCGCGGCGTAAGCGCAATCAGGGACGGCTCGCAAAACTGTGGGAAATGCGCGCCGCACGCGCCGCAATGATCGGCCCGCAAGGCACCGCCAAGCTTGCCGCCGCAAGCGACGATAGCAAAACCAAAACCGTAATCAGCGCAGAAGGCATCGGCAAAAGCTTTGGCGACCGGACGATTATCAAGGATTTCACGCTGCGTATCCAGCGTGGGGACCGCATCGGCATTGTCGGCGCGAACGGTACCGGCAAAACCACGTTAATCCGTATGCTGACCGGTGAAACACAGCCCGACAGCGGCAGCATCACGCTATCGCCAACGCTGACCGGCATCGTCATCGACCAACAGCGCAAATTGCTGACCCCCGAAAAGCGCGTGCGCGATGTGCTCGCCGATGGCAGCGACTGGATTGATGTGCGCGGCGTGCGCAAACATGTTCAGGGTTATTTGAAAGAGTTTCTGTTCGACCCCGCATTGATTGAGGCGCGGATTGGCTCGTTATCGGGTGGCGAACAATCGCGCATTTTGCTGGCACGCGAATTCGCGCGTGAGGCCAATTTGCTGGTGCTGGATGAACCCACAAACGACCTCGACCTTGAAACGCTGGATCTGCTGCAGGAAGTCATTGCCGATTATGACGGCACGGTTCTGATCGTCAGCCACGACCGTGATTTCCTTGACCGAACGGTGACGCTCACCCTTGGCCTTGATGGATCAGGGCATGTCGACATCATTGTCGGCGGCTATGCCGATTGGGAAGCCAAGCGGGACAAGCGCGACAAACCTGCAGCGAAAAAGGCAGACAAACCCGCCCCGCGGCCAGAGGTAAGCAGCGACACTGCGCCTGCCAAACGGGCTAAGCTGACCTACAAAGACCAGCGCGACTATGATCTGCTGCCCAGCCGCATTGCTGAGATCGATGCTGAGGTTGCGGCCGCCGAAAAGGAAATGGGTGAACCGACGCTCTACACGAAGAACCCGGCGCGATTTGCCGAACTGACGGCAAAGACCGAAAAACTGCGCGCCGAAAAGGACGCGGCGGAGGAGCGTTGGCTCGAATTGGCCATGATGGTTGAAGAAGCCGCGACCTAACCCGGTATCCGGTAAAAGGTCACAAGTCGGTCGAGCGCAATTTTCAGCACGAGCTTTCCAGACCGCACCGGCCATGACATCTCACGTTCTGCCGCAGGCATGCTCTCGCCCACGCAGATAACGCGCCACGCAATGTCCGACAGGTCAGGACCAAGCGCGGACAAGGCATCGTCAAAACGCGCCTTTGCGCTCATCATCCGCTCTGTCCGGTTCAAGCCGGTCGGCGCAGCGCGTTTTTGGCGGCCGATCGGAATATTTGCCCACGACATCGTGACATGCGGACCGAGCGCCGCCGATTCATAATCGCGGCGCAAGGTTTCCCCCGCCAACATCTGCCGGTCCGACAAGTGGCCACGCGCATGCAGCCATGACAGCGGCGATTCCGCAAGGTTGACGGTCACCGTGCGGCGGGCTTTCGCATCACGCGGCACCGGCCCGCTTTCGCGCAAGCCCCGCTCGGCCAATAACCGTGGATCAGGCAGGTTACGTTTTGCATGGGACTTTGAGGGCATATCTATTCTCCGCTTAATCAGCGAATCACCCTTGCCATGTGGTAAATATTGTAGGAAAGAAAAAACCTATCTGGTGATGGAGTATTTTATGCAAAGCCGAATTCGTGATGTGCGCAGGGCCAAGGGGATGACGCTTGCCGATGTGGCGGAACGGTGCAAACCCGCAACAACGGCCCAGACCATTGGACGACTGGAAACCGGTACGCGGGTGCTGTCGCTGATATGGATTAACCGCATCGCCGATGCCTTGGGTGTTGAATCGAGCGATCTGGTTGCCCTGCCCGATCAGCAATATTTGCCTGTGGCCGCCATCTTAAGCGAGGACGGCACACATGCGCCGACCAAGGAAGAGCGCATCATGGTGCCGAACGTGGGCGGAACGATGGTCGGCCTGCGTATTGCCGCGGCGACGGGCGAATATCGTCGTGGTGACGAATTATGGCTTGAACAGATTCAGCCCGATGCTTTTGGGTCTGCGCTCAATCTGCACGTTTTGGTTCCACGCCCCGGTGGCCGTTTCCTCTTTGGCCGATTGTTGGGGCGCGAGGCGGGCAAGCTGCATCTGCTGCCGCTTGAGGCGGGAGCACGGCAGCAAGTCGTCACGGACCCGGCGTGGATTGCGAAAGCCGTACGGCTCGTCCGCAAGCTGTAGCGCGTTTGGTGCGGATATCACAGCGAACGCGCAGGCATTCTCCGGGAAAGAGTATGCCTGCGCGTTAGCCGAATTTCACGGACGTCAGGATTAAGATTCAAAACCTTCGCTGATACGCTCGGCCTTTGAACCAGCTTCATCAGTCGGCACAAAGCTGTGCGAACCGACCTTGAGCCAGATGAGGATTGGCGCAGCCTGATAAATCGACGAATATGTTCCAACGACAATACCGAACGCCATCGCGGCGCTGAACCCGAAGATAACGTCTGGCCCGAACAACACCAGAACGATCAACGGAAGCGAGATCGACACGCTGGTCATGACCGTACGCGACAATGTTTCGTTCACCGAAAGGTTCAACAGCGACGCCATTTCCATCTTGCGGAATTTCATCAGATTCTCGCGAATACGGTCATAGACAACCACAGTATCGTTCAACGAATAACCGATGATCGTCAGCAGGGCAGCGATGATGTTCAGGTCAAACTCCCATCCCGTCAACGCGAACACGCCGAAGGTAAGCGTTACGTCGTGAAGAAGCGACCAGATGGCGCCCACGCCGAACTGCCATTCAAACCGGAACCAGATGTAAATCGATACACCAGCCATCGCTGCGAGCAGCGCGAGGATACCCTTGCTGAACAATTCTTCGGACACCTTACCCGACACTGAATCCACGCCGTCAATGCGTACGTCGGGGTGCCCCGCTTTCAAGGTTTCGGTGATCTTTGTCGCCATCGCATTGGCAAGCTCAGGATTTTTGTCCGCGCCGTCCGGCAATTTCATGCGGATCGAAACCTGATTTTCCGCGCCAAAACGCTGAATCGTCGGATCGCCATAGCCGAGATTAGCAACGGTTTCGCGCAATTCGCCGACCGGTGCGGCCGCGCTTTGCGTAAATGTCGCGCGGATCATTTGGCCGCCGATAAAATCGACACCAAAGTTCAGGCCCTTTGTGGCCACCAAGCCGACTGACGCGACCATCAGAAAAAGACTGATCCCAAAGGCCCAGCTGCGCCATCTCAGGAAATCGATATTTGTATCGTCAGGAACGACTTTGAGCAGTTTCATGTCTATATCCTCAAATCGTCAGTTCATGGGGACGCGTGCGCTTCACCCAGCGTGAGACCCACATGCGCGTGATGGTAACCGCGGTGAACACCGATGTGACGATACCGATCATCAGTACCACCGCGAAGCCGCGAATGGGTCCGGAGCCAAAGATGAACAGCAATACCGCCGCAATGACGTTGGTGCTGTTCGCGTCAAAAATCGCGCGGCTGGCTTCTTTATAGCCAAATTCAATCGCCTGAACCACACGGCGGCCCCGTTTCAATTCTTCGCGAATACGTTCGTTAATCAGCACGTTGGCGTCAACCGCCGCACCAATGGTCAACACAAAGCCGGCAATGCCCGGCAGGGTCAGCGTTGCATTGGCAAATGCCATGACGCCAAGGATCATGGCGACGTTGATGAGCAACGCGACATTGGCATACATGCCGAAGCGACCATAAACGAGGAACATCAGCACCAGAATTGCAGTGGTACCGATAACCGCAGCCAAAATGCCGCGGCGAATGGAGTCGGCACCCAAATCCGGGCCAACCGAGCGTTCCTCGACAATCTTCAGGTCAACAGGCAATGCGCCGGACCGCAGCGAGATGGACAGCGCATTGGCGCTTTCCGTCGTGAAGCTTCCGGAAATTTGCGAGACGCCACCAAAAATGGGTTCGCGAATTTGCGGCGCGGAAATCACTTGTCCGTCCAACACAATGGCGAACAGCTTGTTGACATTCTGCTGCGTCATACGGGCAAATTTCTGCCCGCCTTCGCTGTCGAACTGAATGGTGACAGCTGGCTCATTTGTCTGCGAGTCGAATGTCGGGTCAGCCTTAACCAGCTTGTCGCCGGAAATGCCGCCCAACCGGCGCACAGCAATGTAGGGCAGACCGGAGGGGTTATCGGGATAGGGCAGAACTTGGCTGCCAACGCGGGCCTTGCCCTGCGCGGTTTGATCTGGATCGGCTTGTTCGTCGACAAGTTTGAACTCAAGCTTGGCTGTCTTACCAATCAATGCCTTCAACGCCTCTGGATCATCCAATCCGGGGACCTGAACAACGATGCGGTTATCCCCCTGACGGATGATCGTCGGTTCAAGCGTGCCTAAGGCGTTGATGCGGCGATCGATGACGTCCTTGGCTGTATCCATCGCTTGGTCGAGCGCGGTTTCATCGCCTGTGCCCGCTGGTGTCAGGATCATGCGGTTGCCGTCATTCACGCCGATGTTCCAGTCGCGACTGCCGGTCGCATTGCTGGTCAGCGGCAACAACGCCTCGCGTGCAGCGTCGACTTGCGTGGGGCTATTGACCGTGAAGCTCAATTGCCCGTTGGCGCGCGACACATCCGAAATCGCAATGCGCGGATCGGCGCGGCGCATTGCCGTTCTGACGCTATCTTCCAAAGCTTCCAACCGTGTTTCGGCAAGCTGCGAAGTGTCCGCCTCAAGCAAAATGTGGCTACCCCCCGCAAGGTCGAGACCAAGGTTAATGGTCGGCGTCGGCACAAATTGCGCAAGCTGCGCCCTGATGTGGGTGGGCAACACGCTTGGTATGGCACAAAGCACACCGAGAATAATCAGGGTGTTGAGCATCCATACACGCCAACGGGGGAAATCAAGCATAGGCTGGGTCCGAACGAACTGGAAAAACGGAATTTGGGGTCGACAGAACTTCTGTTCAACCCCGGCGATTAATCGTTAGCAGCTTTGGCGCCGCGCGGCTGGACATTGGCGATGGTGGATTTAACCGCCTTCACCCGCACATTTGGCGCGATTTCGACTTCGACATAGTCATCGGCAACTTTCGTCACCTTGCCCATCAAGCCACCCGCAGTGATGACGTCATCATTCTTCTGCACGGCGTTGATTTTCGCCTCATGCTCCTTGGCGCGCTTTTGCTGCGGGCGAATGAGGAACATGTAAAAAACGACGAAGATCAAAAGCAGTGGGAACAGCTGCACAAAAAATGCCGAACCGCCCGCGCCACCAGCTGCAGCGCCCAAGATAACAAACTCCATCGGAAACCTCACATTTTAAAAAAGGCGCCCAATACAGGCGCGGTCCTGAAACAATCGGGCGCGATTATCACCTGCACCCAGCTGACGCAACGTCAAAGCGTCCAAACCGCGCTTGCTTTTAGGAAACCAGCGCCATATAGGCGCGCTTCCACTGGCCTCGGCGAGGTCTTTGGCGGTCGGGACGTAGCGCAGCCTGGTAGCGCATCACACTGGGGGTGTGGGGGTCGCAGGTTCGAATCCTGTCGTCCCGACCAATTATTCCAAGAAAATTTGCATCAAATATGTCCGCAACGCGCCAGCGCTGCGGCTTTGCGTTTTTCACTTTCCTACAAATAACCATATTGGTTATTATTGTTGCGAAAGTGAGGACTCGACGAAAATGGAACATATTGACGAGCTGATTGATGACCTGATCGCCCGTGAAGGCGACTATGTAAATCATCCGGCAGACAGAGGCGGCCCGACCCGTTGGGGCATTACCGAGGCGGTGGCGCGTCGGCACGGCTATCATGACAAGATGAGCCAGCTGCCCCGAACCGAAGCTGCCGCCATGTACAAACGCATATATTGGCATGCCCCCGGCTTTGCAGATGTTGCCCGAATTGCGCCAAATTTGGCTGCAGAGCTGTTCGATACTGGCGTCAACATGGGCACCGGAACCGCCACGAGCTTTCTGCAGCGCGCATTGAATGCGTTGAACCGGAATGGGCGCGATTATGCGGATATTGCCGTCGATCGCAAAATGGGACCGGCAACTTTGCGGGCACTTTCTGCCTTTTTTGACACGCGCGGGGCGTGTGCGGAGAATGTTCTGCTGAAGGCAATGGATGCGCTGCAGGGCGCCCATTATGTCCGGTTGGCCGAGGCGCGACCATCACAGGAAGCCTTTCTGTATGGCTGGCTTTCGAACCGTATTGGATAAATCACAAGGAAATCATTATGGCATTTGTTGACGGATTGATTGGGCCCATTGCCAGCATCATCGACAAAATCATTCCCGATCCCAAGGCACGTGATACCGCCAAGCTTGAACTGTTGAAACTGCAGGGCAGTCAGGAGCTTGAGAATATCAAGACGCAGCTGTCGGGTATCTTGGCCGAAGCGCAATCGGCGGACCCATGGACAAGCAGAGCGCGGCCAAGCTTTTTATATGTCATGTATGCCATGCTGCTGTGGGCTATTCCGATGGGGCTGATTTCCGCTGTCCAACCCGAAACCGCCGCCAACATCGCGGCGGGCATGAATGCCTATCTCAACGGCCTACCAGAGCCATTATATGCGCTATTTGGCACAGGCTATCTTGGTTACACCGTCGCGCGCCAATGGGGCATTTCGCGGGGCACGGAAAAATAGTTGCGTATGAAGGCCTTCATCCGTTACGCCTTACTACCCAATAGGAATTCATGGGACACAGGAGAACTAAGATGAAGAAAGTTGTCGCAACTGTTGCTGCTCTCGCGTTCACAATTTCGCTCGCTGCATGCGGCGAAGCTGGCGAAAAGGCAGCTGAAGAAACCACAGAAGCAGCCGAGGCAACGGGCGAAGCTGCTGAAGCTGGTGCAGAAAATGCCATGACTGCTGCTGAAGATACAGCTGACGCCGCTGCAGAAACAGCAGGCGAAGCTGCAGACGCAACCGCTGATGCCGCTGACAATGCAATGAAGGAAGAAGAAGACAAGTAAGAGTCTTTTTTTCCGAAAAACATGACGCCCGCCCTGCCCCGTGCAGCGGCGGGCTTTTTTGTGTCATTTCACCTTATGCAAAGTCGGGAAATAAGGACGCCCGCGTTCTTGCGGGGTCTAAACCATGTTGCCGCGCCAGCGCGTCGCCGCTCATCGCGAATAGTTGCATCACAAACCTCGCCGCCATACAGTCTGGAAAAGCGCATTTGGTTTGGGGGTATTGCGGGTGTCAGTCACACAGGAAAATATGGCTGATGCCATAAGCGCAAAGCCGCGCTGGTGGTTGATCCTGATTGGATTGGCTATCGTTCTGGCGGGCGCGTTTCTCGCCCAAAGCGTCCGAACGGCAGATGGCACGATCGTTCGCGATGTAAGGTTTAAAGGCACTAACGGGACAGTCATGAGCGCGTTGCTCTATGTCCCCAAAAACGCCACGCCAGCGACACCCGCGCCGGGCATAGTTGCCGTCCACGGTTACATCAACTCACGCGAGACGCAGGACGGTTTTGCGATTGAATTTGCGCGGAGGGGCTATGTTGTTTTGTCCCTTGATCAGACCGGCCATGGCTACAGTCAGGGGCCCGCATTCTCAAACGGCTTTGGCGGCCCTGATGGTTTGAAATATTTGCGCTCCTTGCCGATGGTCGATGTGCGCCAAATCGGGCTGGAAGGACACAGCATGGGCGGCTGGACAGTGCTTGCCGCGGCCTCGGCCATGCCCAACGCTTATTCCTCGATGGTCCTTGAGGGCTCATCCACCGGCGCGCCTTTCGCGCAGGAAGGGTCGCCCAACTGGCCGCGTAATGCTGCGGTGGTTTTCAGCCGCTATGACGAGTTTTCAAATTTGATGTGGGGCGTTGCCCGTGCGCAGGATGTTGCGACAAGCAGCAAGCTGCAAACATTGTTTGGCACGAAAGTGCCTGTTGTCGAAAACCATTTATATGGCAGCGTTGCGGACGGGACCGCACGCAAGCTTTATCAGCCGGCAACAACTCATCCCGGTGACCATGCATCGACAGCAGCCATTGGACATGCGATTGATTGGTTTGGCACCACACTGACCGGTGGCACGCCCAAACCGGCAAATGATCAAATTTGGTATTGGAAAGAATTTGGCACGGGCATTGGCCTTGTTGGTTTTGTGATGATCATGCTCGGCGCATTTGATGCGTTGGTCCGATTGCCCCTATTCGCGTCGGTGAAGGGCACAGCGGTCCCTGCGTCGGCAGAACGCGATGGCGCTTGGTGGAAAGGCTTCGCATTCAGCACCCTGCTTCCCGCTCTGTTATTCTTTCCGACATTCATTGCCGCCTATCTTCTCCTTCCGGCATCGCAATGGCTGCCGCAGGCGGTCACGACGCAAATTACCCTTTGGGCGTTGACCAGCGCAGGCGTGAGCCTTTTGATCGGTCGCATGATGGGACGCAGCAGTGCCGCACAACAATCCAACTGGTTTAAGTCCATTTTACTGGCTCTGGCGACAGTGACCGCTGGCTATGCCGCACTCTTGCTCGTCGATATGCTGTTCCTGACCGATTTTCGGCTTTGGGTCGTCGCGGTCAAGCTTCCAAGCGCAAGCCAGTGGGGGATTGCCGCGATCTACGTCGTGCCAATTACCCTCGCCTTTTTGGTGACAAGCCAATCACTGGCCAATGCCACAGTGCGCAGCGACGGCGCCGGGCGGCGTTATCTCGCGGCAATATGCACGCTCACCACGGGCTTCATAGTCTTGTTGGGCGTCATTTACGGCCTGCTGTTCATGACCGGTTCGCTGATTACCGCATTTGATCCGCTCAGCACCGTCATCGCCATTCAGTTCGTGCCCGTGCTGATTGCCATCGCCATCATCGCGACATTCACGTGGCAACGCACGGGCAGCTATCGTTCAGGCGGGCTGATAGCCGGAATTTTGGTGACGCTGTACGCCGTTGCGGGAACAGCGACGCAAATCTGAACTGGCGGATTTTTCCGGCAATATTCCTGAAACCGAAACGCAAGGTTACGCAAAAACATGACAAAGGTGATGAACCGATAGCCAATGGCGGCTAATGCCTCACGGCCTAATCGCCAATCGACGACGATGGGCCTTCCATATTATAATCCCGGACGAGGCTATGCCGGGCAAAATCTATCATCCAACAGCACGGAATAATCAAACAACACACTGTCGCATATCGACGCTTGCAACACCGCAGGTTGGCCGCTTAATAACAAGTATCCAGACGAGGCCGACGCACCGCTCATGCAAGCAGCCATTAAGTGCCAAATGTTCTGACGATAGACAATTTAGGGGGCGATAGTATGGCTAGTCAGGCTGCAAGCGATAGCACAAATTTAAGGTTCATATTTCTGATCGTGGCAGTGGCAACACTGGGCGGTTTCATGTTTGGGTATGATTCCGGTGCGATAAACGGGACCACAAAGGGCCTGGCTCTTGCTTTTGACCTCGACGAGTTCAGCCTCGGCTTAGTTGCAAGTTCACTTTTGCCGGGGTGCGCATTGGGTGCGTTTATGGCGGGCCGTTTGGCGGATATCTTGGGCCGCAAACGCGTCATGCTCATTTCTGCTGTCGTTTTCATTATCAGCGCGCTGCTTTCGGGCGCCGCATCAAGTGCCGCTATGTTTGTGATTTCGCGTATGGCGGCCGGGGCTGCCGTCGGCGCGGCGTCGGTGCTTTCGCCAGCCTATATCTCAGAAGTAACGCCGGCGCATCTGCGCGGGCGGCTTTCCAGCGTGCAACAGATTATGATCGTGGCCGGCCTTTTCGGGGCGGCATCATCGAATTTATGGCTCCAAAATGCGGCGGGATCCTCGATCTCTGATTTTTGGGGCTATCCTGCCTGGCGCTGGATGTTCTGGGCACAAGCTGTGCCTGCCACCTTGTTTCTTTTATCGTTGACGCTGGTCCCCGAAAGCCCGCGCTATCTGGTCGCAAAGGGCCGCATGCTTGAAGCAAATAATGTGCTTACCAAGCTTTTCGGATCCAGCAGTGCGGACCGTGTCGCCCGTGAAATCAAGTCAACCTTGGCCTCTGATCATCAGCCGCGTATGGCAGATTTGAAAGACCCTGCGACTGGTAAATGGCGACGGATTGTATGGGTTGGTATCGGACTTGCGACCTTCCAACAGCTCGTTGGGATCAACGTGGTGTTTTATTACGGCATCATGCTGTGGGAAGCTATCGGCTTTACCGAAGCACAGGCATTCCAAACACAAGCGATTAACGATGCTGTATCTATCGGCGCTGTCATCATCGCAATGATGCTGATTGACAAGATCGGACGCAAACCGCTGTTATTGATTGGCTCGGTTGGTATGGCGCTGGCCCTTGCGATCATGGCTTTCTGCTTTAGCCAAGGCGAATTGGTCAATAACAAGCTGACGCTGCCGGATGGCTATGGCGCGATCGCATTCTATGCGGCAATTTCTTATGCCGCGCTGTTCAACCTCAGCTGGGGTCCGGTCATGTGGGTACTGTTGGGGGAGATGTTCCCCAACCAGATGCGCGGTTCCGCCTTGGCCGTTGCCGGTTTTGCGCAATGGGCATCCAACTTTTTGATTACTTTGTCGTTCCCTTGGGCACTCAAAAATCTTGGCCTTACAACAGCCTATAGTTTCTTCACGCTGTGCGCCTTTATTTCGGTGTTTTTCGTTGCAAGCATGGTGCGGGAAACGAAAGGAAAAACACTCGAGGAAATGCAAGGTTAAGCCCGTTTTGCCGAAAATAGAAAGTTAACGATCGACCCGGCAGAATCAGATGTAGCCAGGAAACGCGGCCCCACCCACCACATAGCGGGAGCCGGAATAGCTATCCACATGGGCAAGCTGCGTGCGCAGGGGATTACATCCCGGCTGTTGGGTGGAACGGATAGCTTGCCCGGGATGATTGGGACATTTTTGAACATCCCGCAAAGACGCATAAATTTGCTATGCGATGCGCGCAGCATCACATGATCGCACTTTGATTATGGGGCCTGGAGCCGTTGCCTGCGGCTACCAGCGTTGATGTCGCCTATCGGACCATTTTTGCGATTCGAAGGTGAAGTGAACAGTTTTGTTTCGGCGGATTTCTGACGCATTCTGAACCTTCTAACACTACTAAAATGGTGATAATTTCCCCAAGTGCATAATTTAGATAGCAATGTCTACAGCAAAATTTGCAGAAATTTACATTTATGAATTGAATTATTGACGTTTTTTTAGAGTTGTTTTCATTTGCCATTGCCTCCAATATGGTTGCATATTTCTGCTGCTTATGCGGATAGGTCGCAGAATTCGGGTAATTTCCGGCCTGTTGGGATCACATCAATTGCCGCAACGACCATCCCGTCGCGGTCATCAACGGCGAAAAAATCATGCGATTATTTTTGTTCAAAATATTAACGCTGCGAAAGCGATTGGTCCGTCTCGCGGCAATTCCGGGCCCGCAAGGTGTATCTGCGCGCGATCCTATCCCGCATCGCAGTGGGTGATGAAAATATTCGGATTATCGGAGGGACGGCCTGCTTAGAAAAGGCTGTCGGTACCAAATTGACGGAGCAAATCCCCGTTCATGCATTGGAGCGCATATGGTGCACCCAACTGGATTCGAACCAGTGGCCCCCAGATTAGGAATCTGATGCTCTATCCTGCTGAGCTATGGGTGCTATGTCTCAAACCATAGCTGCGTGCTATCGGGTGGTCAATTTTTAGCAGAAGGCGGCACGACTGGAAAAAGCAGCGGGGCAACTGGGACGCCTTCCTCCATCAGTGCCTTGGCTTCGTCGGCGCTTGTTTCGCCATGGATGATGCGATCTGCTTCCTCGCCATAATGGATGGCGCGGGCGGTTTCGGCAAACTGGCCGCCAACCCATTGCGACTGTTTCAGCATCTCGGTTTGCGCAACCGCAAGCTTTTGAACGAACTCCACAACCGCAGGCGGCAGCGCGTCGGTTTTCGCAGGCTCAGCCGCGATAGGAACAGCCCCGCTGCGTTGATTGCCCTTTTTGGGCACATGCGGCACGGACAGCGCCTTTTGCACCGCCATGTCATTACACACCGGACAGGCCAGCAACCCGGCGGACTGCTGCTTGGAATAATCTTCGGATGACGCAAACCAGCCTTCGAAACGATGTCCGTTGCTGCAATTCAGGTCAAACGCGATCATTATGCCCCACGCGGTCCCAGCAAGGCGTCGAGCTTCCCTTGATTCTCCAAGGCGCGCAAATCATCAGAGCCGCCTATTGGTGTATCATTGATAAGGATTTGCGGCACGGTCCGTGCACCGGGCACGCGCGCCAGCATTTCGTCACGCTTTGCGCCCCCCATGGTGATGTCATATTCGGTATATGGGACGCCCTTGCTGTCGAGCAATTGCTTGGCGCGGACGCAATAAGGGCATGCGAATTTGGTGTAGATTTCAACATTTGCGGTCATGAATCTGAAATGGTGTCCAGTCGCCATCAAGTCAAGCATCGAGAGCAGTTAGTTTTGCTCCGCGCTTTCTCCGCGCAGCGCACGTGCCCAGCAGAACAGCTGTATCCACGATGCCCCGCTTCGTTTCAAAACCGATATGCAACCATTGCTCGTCGCACCGGTGGTCAGGACATCGTCGATCAGAATGATGCGGCTGCCTTTTAATCGGTCACGCCATTTGGGATGCACCGCAAACGCCTGTCCAACGGCCTTTCGGCGGCCGTTGGCATTTAGGCCACGCATGCTCGGCGTGCGTTTGTGGCGGACGAGTATGTCGGGGACAAAAGCGATGCCGCTTTGCGCCGAGAGCGCGCGGCCGATCAATGCGGATTGATTGAAGCTGCGCGACCACATGCGCGTCCAATGCAAAGGAACAGGGGTAATGATGATATTGTCGCGATCCTCGGGCAGATGGCGAACCAGTTGCTGCGCAATCACGCGGGCCAATCCGATCTTTCCACTATATTTCAGCCGCAGTGCGACTTTTGCAGACAGGTCGTCATATTTCACCGCAGCGCGAATGCCGTCATGCTTGGGTGGCTTGGCCAGACATGCCGCGCAATAGCTATCCGCACCTCGGTCATATTCAAATGGCGTTGCGCAGCCATGGCACCATGGCGGGGCAAGAAATTGCAACTGTTGCCAGCAATCAACGCAAAATGGACCGCCAGCGGGCGTTAGCGTGCCGCAACATGGGCAGCGTTCGGGCAGCGCCCAATTGAGCGCCGCACGGAAAATGTGGCGGGTGATGGCCATGAAGACTTGTCGGATAAAGCCAGTGTCTGCACAAGGCCGAAATGACTAGCGAGACCAACCCCCCTGAAATATTTGACCGCCAACGCCGCCGCGCTTTGCGTGAACGTGCATCACGGCGTCAGGGCGATCAATTTCTGTGGCGCCATATTGCGCAGGATCTCGGCGAACGGCTGGGCTTTGTAACGCGCGTGTTCGAACATGCGTTGATTATTGGACCGATTGCGCAGTGGCAAAAGGATATTCTGCCTGCGGACATGCGTTGCACGCATATGCCGTTGATATCATTAGGCGGCGCTGAAGACACACAAAACGGATGTGAAGAGGACCGCCTGCCCTTTCCGCCTGCATCGTTTGATCTGGTTATCTCCGCTGGCACGTTGGACAGCGTCAACGACCTGCCCGGCGCGCTTATCCAAATCCGGCGGATACTCAAACCGGATGGATTGTTTCTGGGCCATATGTTTGGCGCAGGGACGCTGGCCACATTGAAATCGATGTTTCTGGAATCCGACGCCGATCAGGTTCGGCCACATATGCACCCGCAAATTGACTTGCGCAGCGCGGCCGATTTGATCGTGCGCGCCGGATTTGCCTTACCCGTTGCGGATCAGGACGTGACGGAGGTCCGATATAGCGACTGGCGCGGCATAGTGTCCGACATACGCGATGCCGGAATAGGCAATGCCTTGGCAGGACCGCGCCCATATCTCGGCAAGAACGCGATCAATCGGCTGGACCGGATTTTTGCGGCACGCGCAGATGCCCATGGCAAAGTGCCGGAATATTTCACGCATCTGTTCCTGAGCGGTTGGGCGCCGTCTGAAAACCAACCCCGCCCAGCCAAAAGGGGAAGTGCCCAAGTTTCGCTTGCGGACATATTGTCCAAAAATCCCGAAGACTAGGGTCAGGACCTATGAAATGCGCTTAAGCCGTTCAACGAGCGGATAATCAGCAGGCGGCATCGGCAACGCAGCCATGTCGCTTGGATGCACCCATGCAATTTCAGACGCAAAATGCGGCGTGGGCGTGCCTTCCCACGTCACGCATCTGTACAATAACAAAAGCAAATGTCGTTCGCCCAACGGCTCGCTTGCAAAGGTTTCAGGTAAAAGGTCCTGGGGGTTGACGGAGATCCCAAGCTCTTCAAACAGCTCTCGCGCAAGCGCAACTTCGGGCGCTTCACCCGCTTCGACCTTGCCACCCGGGAACTCCCACAACCCACCCATAGAGGCATGGTCCGGACGTTTCTGCAGCAGAATTGCGCCACTCTCGTTGATTAATGCCGCGGCAACGACGAACAATGTTGTCAGATTTTTTTCCATAATCTCATCATGTTGCAAGCCTTTATTAACGCTTGTGTGGGATTTTCAAGGTGCCCGCAACCAAGGATCGAAGAGGGACCAATAAAATGTTGGAATTCATTCGACGCATTCACCGATGCGACCAAGGGGCGACGGCAGTGGAGTATGGTTTGATCGTGTCGTTAATCGTTATCGCAGTGATTGCTTCTCTAGGGACCGTTGCAAACGGAACCCAAACTATGTGGAACAATGTTTCGAACGAAGTATCGACGCATTAGATTTAACATACATATAAACTAATTAGTAACCATTGATGATCTACACGCTGATGACGGTTAATATCTACAAAACCGCCCGGGTGAATAAGTTAATAACAGGAGACCTAAGATGAAAGTTATCAAGAAAATCCTCAAGAATGAAAACGGCGCAACTGCAATTGAATATGGCTTGATCGCGGCTTTGATTGCTGTTGCCGCAATCACTGCAATGACAACGCTCGGTACCAAACTGACCAGCACCTTTACGAACGTCAGCAACAGGCTCTAAGTAAGATTGCTGTCAGGCAACAAGTCTGAACAAAAATATGAGGGTGGGAACTTCGCGGTTCCCGCCCTTTTTATTTAATATGTGACGATCTTCACCTTCTGGCCCGGACGCAATGAAGCGTTGGAGGTCAGGCCATTCAGCGCAAGAAATCGTTCGGTTTGCAGCGAAGGGTACGCCATACGCGTTGCCAGCGACGCCACAGTATCTGTGCGCCCCACCGTCACCACACGTAATTTGCGCGGCTTCACCTCTGCGGCTTGCGCATCGCTTAATCGCGACATGCTTTCAAACATGCCGTCAAACGGGCGCGCATTGGCGGCGGTAATGGTCACAAAATGAAATGCCGTTCCGGGCGACCATTCATAGGCATAGACAGACACGGCGCGCTGCCCCTGCTGCGTATTGACGACGCTGCGGGCGTAAAATGCCGGGATGCCGTTCACCGTCGTCCTGCCGATATCGCGGACTGGAATGGTCATGTTCTTGCCGGCAACAGATTTGAACGCATTGCTGATATAGGCATCACGATTGCCATCGAACGCCGCTGCGGTGAACATCGCCTTACCCATATTACCGTTTATCGAGACGGCTTCATTTCCGTTTTGCATGCCAAACCCGGTTGGCGCGGTGAACCGCATTTTTAATTGCGGATGGATGAATGCCTGCCCCTCAATGACCCCCTGCGCCGGATCGTCGCCATAGAGCATGCCATCAATGGCAGCGAAGTGGGCATCGGCATTGCGCACATTACTGGCCGGATAGGATTTTGACCGCGTGACCGCTCGGACAACACGCCGCGCGGGATCGGGGTGCGTACTCGCCCATTCGGGCACCGCATTGTCACCAAGGCCAGCGACCCGCGAATCAAGGCTCGTCTGCAATGCCAGCGCATTCAGCATCGATGATAATGCGCTTGGGTCATAGCCAGCGGTACTTAGATAGCGGATGCCGAAGTCATCAGCCTCTTCTTCCTGTTTCCGTGAATATTTCAGACTGAAGATTTGTGCCAGCGGACCCGCATATTGCTTAAGCCCAGCGCCGACAGCGCCAAGCCATCCAGCGGAATCGCCAAGCACTGAACCTAAAATCGTGCCGCCTATGCCCAATATGTTGGCAAATGTGGCGTTGTTTTGGCGCTTTTCGCTGTGGCGCGCGGCGGTGTGTCCGACTTCATGGCCCAATACGCCCGCCATTTCTGCCTCACTATTGCACAAGGCAACCAGTTGGCGGGTGATGTAAACATAGCCGCCGGGAAGCGCGAAAGCGTTGTTCACGGACGAATTCAGCAAGGTGACGTTAAAATCATCCTGCGAATTGCCAAGGCCGGATTGCGCCGCAATATTTTTACCAACGCGCACAACATAGGCCGTCTGTGGGCTCTGCATCGGACCGCCAAATTCTTTCAGAATTTCGGTATGATATTTCGCGCCCTCTGCCTTTTCCTGGGCGGTGAATGCGCGCGGCGCGGCGGGCTGCTTCGTTTGTGCATCTGCCGGAAAACTGCCAACCATGGCCGTCAATCCAAGGATTGCCGCGCCAGTAGCCATGATAATTTTCGAATTGCGCATCCATGTCCTCCTAAAGTCAGGAAAACCTAAACTATCACATTATGCTGTGCACCGACGTAAATTCTTGTGCCGCTGCAAACCGTGCAACACCTAAATAGGCTTACGCGCCCATCGCCAAGAATTTTGCCCGGCGTTGCTGCAAAAGCTCTTTCGACGAAAAGGCTGAGAGCGCTTCAATCTCCTCTTCAATCGCCTTCCCAAGCGATGCAGCCGCAAGCGCATGGTCGCGATGCGCACCGCCCATCGGTTCTTTGACGATTCGGTCAATAACCCGAAGTGCTTTCAAATCATCGGCCGTCATCTTCATGGCCTGCGCTGCATCCGCCGCCTTGTCGCCCGTCCGCCATAGGATCGACGCGCAACCTTCAGGCGAAATGACGGAATATACGGCATATTCAAACATCAATACGCGGTCCGCAGCTGCAAGCGCGACCGCGCCGCCCGAACCGCCCTCACCCACGATGCAGGCGATCATGGGCACGCCAAGCGCGAGGCATTTTTCTGTGGAGCGGGCAATGGCTTCGGCCTGTCCGCGCTCTTCGGCCTGAATGCCCGGAAATGCACCCGATGTGTCGACAAGGCTAATCACAGGAATACCGAACCGGTCGGCCAGTTCCATCAGCCGGATGGCTTTGCGATAGCCTTCTGGCTTGCCCATGCCGAAATTATGGCGAAGGCGGCTTTGCGTGTCGTTGCCCTTTTCATGGCCAATGACCATGACACGCCGGCCGTTGAGTCGGGCGAGCCCGCCAATAATGGCCTGATCATCGCCAAAGGCGCGGTCGCCGGCCAAGGGCATGAAATCTTCAAAAATTGACGCGATGAAATGCTTGAAATGCGGCCGTTCAGGATGGCGTGCGACCTGCGTTTTCTGCCACGCGGTCAGGTTTGCGTATGTGTCCCTAAGCTGCTTGTCCGCTTTGGCGCGCAGCTTGCCAATTTCGGCGCTGACATCGACGTCGCTTTCGCGCGCAGCATCCTGCAGTTCAATAATACGTGCTTCCAAAGCGGCGACAGGTTTTTCGAATTCAAGATATACCATCATGATTGCCGGTTAGAGCCTGTCGCGCCACGGGTCAACGTGCGCATTGCCAGCGGGTGCCTGCGGTTGACCAATTCCACCAGACGGCTGCTGTCCACATGCGTGTAAATTTGCGTGGTGGCGATATCGACATGGCCCAACATCGCCTGAAGCGCCCGTAGGTTCGCGCCGCCCGCCAAAAGATGCGTCGCAAAGGCATGCCGCAGGACATGGGGACTGACCTTGGCCGGATCTAAACCGGCCTCGGCCGCGAGCGCCTTAATAATCTGAAACAGCCTTATGCGGCTGATATGTCCGGCGCGCGACGGAAACAAAAAACGTGATTTTTCCGGAACGAACGCAAGCCATGTCCCAACGGCCTGCCGCGCACGATTGGAAATGGGCACCATCCGTTCCTTCGCGCCCTTACCCTTGACGATGATGAACGGCTTGTCCGACACGATTGCACTGCGCGGCAGCGCAACCAGCTCGGTCGCACGCAAACCGGACCCGTAAAGCAACTCAATCAAGGCGGAGAGCCGATAGTCCGTAGACGCAGGCGCGGGCTGCGTAAGCTTTGCCTCGATTGCGGCGAACAAAAGATCGACCTCTTTTGTATCAAGGATTTTCGGTAGAGCGCGCACTTGCGACGGCTTGGGCAAAGCGGCGGAGGGATTATCATCGCGAAAACCCTCCTCATGCAAAAAACCGAAAAAGCGCCGGAGCACCGATGATTTGCGCGCGACTGAACTGTTGGCAAGATCGCGCCAATGGCTTGAAAGCGTCACCAAATTATCGGCATCGGCATGTGCGAGCTTTCCGCCGGTCAGGCTGGATGCCGCCAGCAAGTCGCTCGCATAAGCCGCGCTGGTATTGGCAGCAACGCCCTGCTCAGCCGCCATCATTTCAATGAAGCGCGCTATCAAATCGCGGTCTGTCGCGCTCATATCCGTCGATCAGGCACCGCTGCCTTGCATATCACCCAAGGGTGACCGCTTCGGCCGCAATCATCCGCGCTTCCGCCTCAAGACCCACCTGACGCAGCGAACGCACGATATAATATAGATGATGCGCAGGCACCGATGCCCATGACGGGGCCTGCATTCCGGCAACCGCCATCAGCGCGACCGTGCCTTGTTCACCGCGATCGGCGGCCGCCGTAATCGCTTTTGACCACGCCGTTTGCCGCGCAATATTTATCTTCAGATCCTCCGCAAAATCAGTGCGTGCGCCGGATTCAACGCGGCCCAGCCCGGCAAGTCCGGCCAGCAACAGCGCGGACTTATGCCCTTCAACGCTGTCGTCATTGCCGTAAAATTCATCGAGATCGCCATAATCGGCCAGAGTAACACGGCCGGGTGCGCCCAAGGTAACGAGCGCCCAACCCAGCGAACCGCCCGAAACGACATTGCTCCATCGCGCCGCCGAACGATCAAGCCCCGCCGTCAACATTGATGCAATCAACCCATCGGCCTGCCCCGCATAGTCTGAACTTGGGGCGATAAGCGCTGCGGCCCGCGCCGTCATGACAAGCGCCGCCAGATAGTCCGCACCCGTCCGCTCTGCGCCCCAAATCGACGCCATCGCCGAGACTTTTCCGGAATCGTCTGATGCGGTATATGCGTTGCCCAGATTTTCGGCCTGCGTTTTCATCGCGTCGGGTGCATCGGGATCGTCAAGAACCTGCGCATAGAGATCGACCATATCGCGATTGGAAAATACACCAAGCGCCGCGGCACCGGATGCATATTTGGCGCGTATGGCGGGTGCAAACATCGGCAATTGCACACGCCATCCATCAATCTGGCGACCGCTCTTGCTGAACAATCGCTCGGGTGGCTCAAGACCAATGGCGGCTGACAAACCAAAGCGCCATGGGTTCATGCCCTCAACACCATCCCATTCGATTTTAACCGACCGGCGGCCATTTATGCCCGCACCCACGGCCTTTTCGGTTAAAAGATAATCGACGCCACGAACCCAGCCCTGATAGCGTCCCTGATTTATAAATCCGGTTGCACTGCCTTGTTCGCCAGCGAGCGACGCACAAATAGCGCGCGACATTTTCCAGCGCCCACTGTTCACAAGGCGAACGCCGCCTTCGGTCAAAGGACAGATGCCCGCCAGATCGCCATTGGCGAGATAGGTCTGCATCGCGACCTCATGAAGCCGTTTGGTATAGTTGCCAGCGTCGACTTGCTGAACAAGCCCACGTGCGACAACCGAGTCCCCCATGCGCAGCAACAGCCACGCCCGTTCCGCCGTCCAGTCAGCGCCATTTACGCCCTGTGGCGTATTGGTCCGACTGGCGAGCAACCGCCGTGCCATGATCGTGCCCCAACGCGACGCGATTGGCCCCGATGTGCGTTCGACAACCTGCTTAAGGAAGGCGCCATTGGTCGCGCCAAACGACGCCGCCGGAAATCCACCCGATGTTTCGGAGATGATACCAATCGCACTGAGCGAACGGCGCGCAGCAGGTGGAACGTCATACCGAACGACCATTTCCTGTGCGTCTTCTTCATCCTCTTCGTCTGCTGCATCAGCCCCAGCGTCCGCGGTAACTTCACCCGATGCCGGATTGGCCGATGCTGTTCCGGTCTTGGTGGTTGACGGCGTTGAAGACGAAGGACGCGCGGGATTATTGGGTGCCGACGGCGCGGGGTCGCCAAAGCCTTCGGGAAGAAGGGACTCCGGACCCTGCTGCCCCAATGCGGGCAACGCACATGCGAGGACGACAGCGGCTGCCGCCAAAAGGCCGCCTTTTGTGATTTTATCAGTCAATGACGCGAACCTGTTTCAAATCTTTGGGGCTGCACTGCAATTTCTCTTATCTGCATAAGTTGTTACCGCCTAACCATGCGATCCAGAGTAGCAAGCCAAATGCCACTGCCGCAACAATTAGAAAGCGCAAAAACCGGTTTTTATGTCGGCTGCTGTTGAACCATTGTGCAATATACTGCTTTTCCACAATTTTTCGAATACGTGGCAAATTACTTTCGGGTTGGGGATAGCCGATATATAGGCGGTGTCGCAATGCCCGGAAACGATGACCAAAAAATCGGCAACGACCGAACAATAACTGACCCGGTAATTGACCGGCCGGTCGTTCTTGTCGGGATGATGGGCGTGGGTAAAAGCAGCATTGGAAAGCGCCTCGCTGCGCGGTTGAGCGTGCCTTTTGTTGATGCTGACGATGAAATTGAACGTGCCGCTGGACTTTCCATTTCCGAAATATTCGAAAAGTTCGGCGAAGGCTATTTTCGCGATGGCGAGCGACGGGTTATTGCCCGGCTTGTCGAAGGTGCGCCAAAGATTATTGCCACAGGCGGCGGCGCATTTGTCAATGCGGACACCCGCGCACTGATATTGGAGCGCGCGATATCGATTTGGCTGGACGCGGACGTAAAAGTACTGGCCGACCGCGTTGGGCGGCGCAGCAACCGGCCTTTGCTAAAGGATAAGGACCCTGTTGAAGTCCTGACGGAACTTGGCAAGATTCGAAACCCGCTATATGCGACCGCCAATATCCATATTCGCAGCGATACATCGCCGCATATGCGGACCGTTGAAAATATCCTGAAGGCCCTTGCCCAATGACCGTCATTTCCGTCGACCTGACCAACGCACCTTATGACATTCATGTCCGTGCGGGCTTAATGGCGCAGGCGCCGGAATATCTGCTGCCCTATGCGCGCGACAACCGGTTGTTGGTGGTCACAGATGAAAATGTTGCCCGCGCGGTCTGGCCAGCGTTTGAAGCCGCGCTCTCCGCCGCTGGCGTAAAAACCGCAGCGTATATTTTGCCTGCGGGCGAAGCTGGCAAAAGCTGGAGTGAGCTGGAAAAGCTGACCGACTGGATGCTCGCACAGCATATGGAACGCAGCGACCATGTCATCGCGTTGGGCGGCGGCGTTGTCGGCGACATCACGGGTTTTGCAACGCACATCGTGAAGCGCGGCTGTTCGTTCGTGCAAATCCCGACGACCTTGCTGGCGCAAGTGGACAGCAGCGTCGGCGGCAAGACCGCAATCAACAGCGCAGCAGGCAAAAACCTCGTCGGTGCGTTTCATCAACCTGCATTGGTGCTGATCGACCCTGAATTGTTATTGACTCTCCCGCCGCGCCAATTGGCGGCGGGTTTTGCCGAAGTGGTCAAATATGGCCTGATCGATGATCCCGATTTCTTCGGATATTGCGAAGACAATCTGGACCGTTTCTTTGCCGGTGACCCCGCTATTCGCGCGCAGGCGATCATAACATCGGTGCAATCCAAAGCGCGCATCGTCGCCGCTGACGAGACCGAACGCACAGGCACGCGGGCATTGTTGAATCTGGGCCATACCTTTGGCCATGCGTTGGAAGCCGACACAGGCTTTTCGGACCGACTGTTTCATGGCGAAGCCGTCGCCGCGGGCATGGCGCTGGCGTTTCGCTATTCCGTCCGGCTTGGCCTGTGCGCCGACGAAGATGCACAGCGCGTGTCGCAGCTGCTAAAACGCGCGGGCTTGCCCACCACGCTTTCAGAGGCTGGCGTGACCGCGAATGGCGCGTTGCTGGTGGATTATATGCGGCATGACAAAAAGATGAGCGGCGGCACTTTGCCCTTCTTACTGGCGCGCGGCATAGGCCAAACCTTCCTGTCCAAGGACGTCGTACTGGACGACGTCGCGGCCTTCCTCGACGACGAAGCTTAATCCTGCACGATCAGGAAATCATCCGAATCATCACCACCAAAGCTATGCCGTTTGCCCGCATGCATATCGCCGCTGGAGAACTGCGCTTTTAGCCGGTTGCGGTCGCGCCGGCGGAATTCGGCGATGATCTCATGAATGGCTTCGCGGTCGGTTCCGAAGAACTTCAGCGCATCGACCGACATGCGGATGGACGATTCAAACAGCTCGCGGATGATATTGATGCCGTCATCTTCCATCAACGCCAGCGCCTGTTGCCGGTCATATGCGCGCACAAACAGCTTGGTACGCGGAAATGTCTCACGAACGGGCATCAATGACTCTGCTGTCATATGCCGGTCGTCGATGCAGAAGAATATCGCCTGCGCGTCCTCGCCCCCTGCCCGCTGCAACAAATCCACGCGTGTTCCATCGCCGTAGAAGACTTTGAAACCAA
>VFQS010001297.1_pt1 | contig 23339 bp, 17 predicted proteins | sample 3512361 | NCBI WGS metagenome assembly VFQS01 (sample SAMN10412375, study PRJNA504923) | tailings metagenome | isolation source: Relicate 1 Philex TSF3 active mining | place: Philippines
CCCTGGTCGGTCCACGCTTCCACGCTGGAAGAAATGAGCGCAAAAAAAATTGTCCAGGCAGAGCGGGTAAGTGATTTTCGCAGTATATTTAAAGACCCGCGTGATTATCTTTGTTTGTTCGTATTAAGCGATTTGGGGGCGAAGTTCATTTTTCTGCCCCGTGTAGGATGAGATTTGTCGCAAGTCTGTCAGCAAACCATTGTCTATGAAAGTATTGATTTGCGAAAGTGAAGAAGTGCTGCTTTCCGCTATTGAATTCCGCCTGCGCAAGCAAGGCTTCGAGGTAACCTTTTGTAAAAAAAAGGCTTCTGTGGAGGACCATGTGCGTCGGGAAGACCCGGACCTGGTCTTGATTGACCTGGACCTGGGCAAGCAATCAGGGCTGGATATTGCACGGCAGGTACAGGAAATCCAGGGAGAAAAAGCTAAAATCCTGCTGATTGCAGACCCGGAAGAGGAAGAAAAGATCGTAGCGGGCTTTGTGCTCGGCGTTCAGGATTTTTTGCCCAAACCATTCAAGCCGGCTGAACTCATCCTTCGGGTGCGCCGTATATTGGGACAGTATTAGCTATCAAAATACACCTTTGATGAAAGGAATTATCCTCGCCGGCGGCCTCGGAACTCGGCTTTACCCATTGACCCTTGCGGTGAGCAAGCAGCTCATGCCGGTGTACGACAAACCCATGATCTACTACCCGCTTTCCATCCTGCTGTCGGCAGGTATACGGGAAATTCTCATCATTTCCACCCCCCACGACCTACCCCAGTTTAGGAAACTGCTGGGCGACGGTAGTGAGATTGGCTGCCGCTTCGAGTACGTGCCGCAGGAGGTGCCCAATGGCCTGGCCCAGGCCTTCGTGTTGGGCGAAACCTTCATAGGGTCGGATTCCGTAGCGCTGATTCTGGGCGATAATATTTTCTACGGGAACGGTCTGCGGGAACTGCTCACAAATGCGGCCGACCCCGTTGGTGGGGTCGTTTTTGCCTACTGGGTAGCTGATCCGGAGCGCTACGGGGTGGTCGAGTTCGACAAAAACTTCAAAGCCCTCTCTATTGAGGAAAAGCCGAAAGCGCCCAAATCAAACTATGCGGTGCCGGGATTGTATTTTTACCACAACAGCGTAGTGGAAATCGCTAAAAACCTCCGCCCCAGCCCCCGGGGAGAATACGAGATCACCGACGTGAACAGGCATTACCTGGCAGAGGGCAAACTGGAGGTCGGCGTACTGGGCAGAGGCATCGCCTGGCTGGATACAGGTACCCACCAATCGTTGATGCAGGCCGGCCAGTTCATACAGGTCATCGAAGAGCGGCAGGGGCTCAAAATTGGTTGTATCGAGGAAGTAGCCCATGCCATGGGCTTCATTGACGATGCACAATTGGAAAAACTGGGGCGCAAATACTTACAAAGTGGCTATGGGGAATACCTATTAGACCTGCTGAAGCACCGCTGATGAAATTTGAAGAGTACGCTATCGCGGATGAAGTAAAAAAAGGACTGGCCCTCCTGGGTTTTCGCCGGCCCACGGATATTCAGTACAAGGCCATACCCTCCATCTTGAAAGGGGAAGATGTGCTGGCCATAGCCCATACGGGAACGGGTAAAACGGGGGCTTTCGCCATCCCTATCCTCCACATCCTGCATACCCGCAAGCGCCCGGGGCGCCCTGATGGAATCAAATGCGTCGTCATGGCCCCCACCCACGAACTGGCACTGCAAATTGCCGGGGTGTTCCAGGCAATCGGAAAGTTTACCGATGTGAAAACGTATTGCATCATAGGAGGCGTAGAACAAGACCCCCAAATCAGGCAACTCGAAAAGGGGATTGATGTCTTGGTTGCGACGCCGGGCCGCCTTTTCGACCTGCGCAGCCAGGGCTATCTGCGCCTCGACCGCATGGAGGTGCTCGTCGTGGATGAAGCAGACCACATGCTGGACTTAGGCTTTCTGAAAGATATTCAAGACCTCGTAGGTTATCTGCCCAAGCGGAGACAGACGCTCTTTTTCTCGGCCACTATCAACGAGCGGATCAAAAAATTAGCCTATTCCCTGGTGGTCAACCCCATCCGCATACAACTCTCGCCTAAAAACCCGGTGGCAAAGACCATCACGCACTCGGTGGCCTTCGTCCAAATGGACGATAAGCGCTTCTTCCTCGAGCGCTTGGTCAGCGAACACCCGGGAGTGAAAATCCTCGTCTTCGCCCGTACCAAAGTGCGCGTCGAACGCGTGCGGAAAGCATTGGAACGAGTCCAAATCGAGAGCGAAACGATACACGGGGACAAAACGCAGCAGGAGCGGCAATCGGCTATGGACCGATTTAAGCAGGGCGCCGTCCATGTCCTGATTGCGACCGATGTAAGTGCGCGAGGGATAGATATCCCCAATGTGGATTATGTCGTCAACTACGACCTCCCCGACAAGGCGGAAAACTACGTCCACCGCATCGGGCGTACCGGCAGAGGCAACCAGCGGGGAAACGCGGTGACCTTCTGCAGCCCCGAAGAAAAACCTGTGCTCACCGAAATTGAAGCCTATTTAGGGCAGCCTATTCACGTCCTGGAAATCAACAAACGCGATTACCAGTACACGCTGGACTTCACTCGCGATACCGACAACGACTGGCAGTCGCTCATCGAACAAGCCGAAACAGCAACCAAGCGGCGCAAGAAGAAAAAGTCTTAGCTTATAGGAACGGATATCGGATTTCGCTCAGGAAAAGGCCGCCCGGCGGTGCACTGATGCTTTTTTTCAGGCGCTCCTGCCGGTCCATGGCGTGGCGAACGGCCTCCAGTGTCAGTTTGCCCGTGCCGACTTCCAGGCACATACCCACGATGAGCCGTACCATTCCGCGCAGGAAGCGGTTGGCTGCAATCCGGAAAACGGCACCCTGGCCATCGGTCTGGAAACTCCATTGGCTTTCGTAGAGCGAACAGCGTACGGTATGGGCATCGTGATCAGATTTGCAAAAGGGAAAGAAGTATTCGTAGTTCAGTAAGAGCGATGCGGCGGCCTGCATGAGGTCGGGGTCTGGTTTTTCCCTGTAGGGATAGAAGCAGGAAGTGTCCTGTTCGAAGGGATTTTTCTGAAAAGAGAGGAAATATTGGTACGCGCGATAGGTCGCATCGAATCGGGCGTGCGCCTCCGCGTGCACAGGAAGGAGATCGAGCAAGGCGATATCGGGCGGGAGCATGCGATTCAGGCGGTGAAGCAGATGTTCGGGCAGGGGAGGCTGGAAGTCGGCATGAGCAAAGAACATGCGCGCGTGTACTCCGGCATCGGTACGCCCACAGCCGGTCAACTCGACCGGGTAACGCAGGACGGTAGCCATCGTTTCTTCCAGCGTTTGTTGTACGGAAGGAGCTTCGGGTTGCCGCTGCCAGCCCGCATAGCGGGTTCCATTGTAGGCTAATCGGATAAAATAACGCTGCATGGTATGTGTGCCGGCTTCTTTTGTGGCCGGGCTTATGAGGGATATAAACGCACAAGGGCCGGAAAGTTTGTTAGAAGGCTCGGGATATATGGAAAAGGCAGGGGCGCACGGAGGGTTTTTGTAAAAAAAGACCCCGGCGTCCTTAGGGCAGAGTGCCTTAGGATGCCGGGTGAATCGAATGGCCGGCATTTGCACAATACCGGTGGCGCACCTCCCTCGGGCGGTGTGCGGTTTTAGGTGTTTTCAGGTGGAGCCGGTAGTACCGGCATATAAATAAAGTGCGTGTATCCCAAACAAAAAGTACATACGGGATTTAGGATAGGGCGGGGAGGCAGTAGCCTTATGGCAATAGTACGGACGTATGAAAGACTTGGTGCAAAGAGGGAAAAAGAACCGTTTTTCATCCACACAAAGGTTCCTCGAGGGAGTCTCTGACGGCGTTGGATGACCGAAAAAAGGCGCGTGTGGGCCAATTTGACCCCTCTTGCGGATCCCCTTGCAACAAGCCTAAAAACGAAAGGGTTGTGCCGAAAGCCCTCTGCAAAACGGTTCAAAAGACTTTGAACGGTATGTGCAAACCGGACTTTTGGCACAACCCTTCGCCCGTATCTGTTTGCAATAATTTCAAACAGGGGGCAATTTAATTAACGCAAATTGAATTTTTTTCGGAATCGGATTTTTTTTCAATAAAAAAATCAAAAATTTTTATCAAGCTGCTTTGAGTTGGTTCAATTTGGAGCGGCTGAGTTTTTCGCGGGCGAAGGCCTCCTCCACGACAAAGCGGCTGACTTTGTCTTTTTGAGAGGGCAGTTCGAACATAGGATCCGTCAGGATGGCTTCGCAAATAGAGCGCAACCCCCGGGCACCCAGGTTGAATTCCAGGGCTTTGGAAGCCACGAAATCAATGGCCTCCTCCGTAAATACGAGTTCGATACCTTCCAGGGCGAACAATTTTTGGTATTGCCGTATGAGGGAATTTTTGGGTTCGGTCAGGATTTTTTTGAGAGCCTCCTGATCGAGGGGGTCGAGATAGGTCAACACGGGGAGACGGCCTACCAGTTCGGGGATGAGACCGTAGCTCTTCATATCCTGGTGAGAGATGTATTGCAGCAGGTTTTCCCGGTTTACCGTTTCGTGGTCATTGTTTTTGAAGCCGATGACCTGGGTATTGACGCGTCGGGCGATGATTTTTTCTATACCGTCGAACGCCCCACCACAGATGAAGAGGATATTTTCGGTATTGACCTTGACTAATTTTTGTTCGGGGTGTTTGCGCCCACCCTGTGGGGGGACGTTGACTTCAGACCCTTCGAGCATTTTGAGCAAGGCTTGCTGTACCCCTTCGCCGGACACATCGCGCGTAATAGAGGGGTTATCGCTTTTTCTGGCGATTTTGTCAATCTCATCTATGTAAACGATACCGCGTTCGGCGGACTGTACGGCGTAGTCGCAGACCTGCAGCAGGCGGCTCAGGATACTTTCGACATCCTCGCCGACATAGCCGGCCTCTGTGAACACGGTAGCGTCCACAATAGCGAAAGGCACGTTCAGGAAGCGGGCTATGGTTTTCGCCAGCAGCGTTTTCCCTGTTCCGGTACGACCGACGAGAAGGATATTGGATTTTTCGATTTCCACGTCATCCGTGCCATTCTGTTGGTTGAGCCGTTTGTAGTGGTTATAAACCGCTACGGAGAGGAATTTTTTTGCTTCGTCCTGGCCGATGATATACTGATCCAGGTAGGCCTTGATCTCCATCGGAGTGACGTTATTCGGTGCGGGAGGCTGCTGGGTGGCAGGCTTTTGCTTGCCACCCGGCTTTTTGCCACGCGGGGCGTTCCCATACAGTTCCTCCTGGAGGATTTCATGCGCCTGTTCGACGCACTGTTCACAGATATGTGCATTCATTCCTGCGATGAGCATGAGCACATCGCCTTTATCGCGTCCACAGAAGGAGCAGTGAAAGTTCGTTTTTTCTTTGGGCATACGCCGTTCGTTTACTTGAGCTGTTTCTTGGGGTTATTGCGTTCGAGTACTTCATCAATCAGCCCGTACTCCATGGCATCCTTGGCGGTCATCCAGTTGTCGCGATCGCAATCGCGTTCGATGGTTTCGTAGGGTTGGCCGGTGTGGTAGCTCAGGATGTCGTACAGTGCCTTTTGCTGTTCCTTGATCAATTTGTAGTAGATTTCCATATCGGAGACCTGACCCTGCATACCGCCCAATGGCTGATGGATCATGACCCGGCTGTGGAAAAGGCCTGTGCGCTTGCCTTTGGTGCCGGCAGCCAGCAGGACAGCGCCCATGGAAGCGGCCATACCCGTACAGATAGTGCCTATGTCGGGCGTCACGTATTGCATGGTGTCGTAGATGCCGAGGCCTGCGATGACTGATCCGCCCGGGCTGTTGATAAAGATCTGGATATCGCGTTTGGGGTCAGCGGATTCGAGGAAGAGCAACTGTGCCTGTACGATGTTAGCCACTTCGTCGTAGATGGGCAGCCCCAGGAAGATGATCCGGTCCATCATCAGGCGCGAGAACACGTCCATGCTGATGATGTTCATGGTGCGCTCCTCGATGACTGCCGGGGTGAAGCCCTGGATATTGGGCGACAGGGCACCCATGCTCTTTTCTGCGTATTTTTCCAGGTGCATGGAACTCATCCCCAGGTGCCTGGTCGCATATTTCATGAATTCGTCCTTGTGGAACATAGCTTTTAAAATAAGTTGGTTAAGTGGACAATATAGGCCTATTTGCATTGGCTGCCCCCTGATGGAACGGCAGATCTGTTGCGAGGGGAATCTTCAATGGATGAAAAGACCCCTGGCGGCAAGTCTATTAGACTTGTTGCGAGGGGGCAGCGAAGAGGGAAAAAAGAGTCCTTTTTTGTCCACACGAAGGCTTTTTGAGGAAGTATAGCCGCGCTATATGACCGAAAAAAGGCACAGTGTGGGCGAAAAAGGGCCTTTTTGACCCTTCGATGATCCCCTGGCGGCAAGTCTATTATACACAAGATAACAACCCGTATGTTTTCCGGTTGAATACAGGGCAAAAAAGAACCCTTTTATCCTCGGTGAACTCAGCAGGTCGGATGCAGCCAGGTTTGATTTGCAGGGGTTTACTTACTCCTCTGCTGCTTCAACCATCTCAGGTTCATCCCTTTCCGGGCTGGTATCGCCGCGGAATTCAGCGATTTTATGCTTGAAATCCTCTTCGCTGATGAGAACCTCTTTGACCTGAACCCTTTGCTTGATGGCGGAATGAATTTTGTCCGTGAGCAAATTCTCGTACATTTCGTCCACGTCTTTTTGTTCGCGCATCATATACTCGGCCATCTTGCCGAGGAAGTCTTCGCCCATTTGGTATGCGCCCCCGCCGAGGTAGCCCCGTGCCTTATCTTTGAAAGCCTCTACCACTTCGTTTTCGCTCACCGATAGGCCGAACTGGGCTTGCAGTTTGCCGCGGATGATGGTCCACTGCAGGTTTTTGGCAAATTTTGGATATTGCTCCTCTACGAGTTGGGGATTGGAATTTTCATTGCTCTCCAGGATCCATCGGTGCAGGAATGCGTCGGGTAAGGATATCGGGTTGGCGTCCATGAGTCGTTTCTGGAATTCCAGGAACAGAAAGGTTTCGCATTCTGAATGGTATTGACTTCCGAGGAAGGTACGTATGAGTTGGCGCATTTCGCTTTCGTCATGGACCCGGTCGGGGCCAAAGAAGGTATCGAAGGCTTCCTGGTCCAATTCGGCCGGCACCTGTCGCGTGGCACCCTGGTAGGTAAACACGAAAATGGGCCCCAGCTCCCGTTCGTCGGAGGCCTCCAGGTCGAGCAGGTGCCGACGGACGAAAGCCCTGTCGCGCTCTTTCTCGACGTCATATATGTCGTGCGTGAAGGTATTTCCGGGCGCGAGGCCTTGTACAGCCTGTTGTACTCCCTCGGTGGCGTCTTCAAAGAGTACCTTGACTTCGGTTTCGAACCCGTCTTCTCTCGGGTTTCCATCTGCGTCGGCCTCGCGTATGGAGAAGGCCAGCAGGTCTTTCCCTTCGAGGTCTCCTTCTACCGGCACGGGCTTGGTATGGCGTGCGCGCAATTTTTCTACTTCTTCATCCACCCGTTCATCGGCTATTTCTACGTGGGGTAGCTCAAAGACCTGGTCGCTTTCGATACCCTGCACCTCAAACTCGGGGGCGAGACCGATATCGAAGCGGAACACATATTCCCGGTCTTCATTTGGATCCAGATTGAGGTCCTGCTGATCCTCATTGCCTAAAGGCTGCCCCAGGATGGGGAGTTTTTCCTGGACAATATAATCGCGAAGGGTGTCCTGCACCAGGTTATTGATCATTTCGGCCAGCAATGAGCGGCCGAACATTTTACGGATAAGGCCCGCCGGTGCCTTACCTGCTCGAAATCCCTTTATTTGGGCTTTTTTCCGGTACGTATCGAGTTCTTTATCCAGTTGTTGGGCGTAGTCTGCCGCTTCGATATGTACTTCCAGCACAGCATTTAAATTGTCAATGTCGTGTCTGACAACTTTGGACATAGGTTTGTTTTTTTATTTGAAAAAAGCCCGGGGGATGGAGGAAGATGCCTTGTCCCGGAAATCGAAGTGCGGGTAGAGGGACTCGAACCCCCACGCCTTGCGGCACCAGATCCTAAGTCTGGCACGTCTACCAATTTCGCCATACCCGCTGTATGGAAAGAAGATATGTGCCCAGGATTTGCTGCGGAGAACAAAACTGAGCGCATTTTCGTTAGCTTTTTCCTTTTTAAAGAAGCCTGAAGGGAGGCTGTGTACCAGAAAAAAGATAGAAAATGAACCATTCCTGACTCGGCGACAAAATCCCGAACATGCTTTTCGAAAGACTTGTTCTGAGGAGGGGCACGCAGCAGGGCACGGTGAGTGCCGGGGCTTTTGTGCGGCCTCTTTGGCCAAGGCTAAAAAAAGCGTTGCAAATGTACAACGTTTTTGCTAAAATGGCACACAGGAATTCATTTTCTGCCCAAAAGCGGCAAAGAACGTACTTTTTTCGTTATATATTTGCCAGTTCTACTGAAACCGTCCGGGAGGGGTACCGTGCGTTCGCAACCAGTCTGGCGGGTTTCATCTTCAGGCCCTGTAAGTGCGCACGAGCGGACCTGCCTTTGCGGTGCCACGCGGCGGGAACGAAAAAGAAGGAAAATAGATATGTCAGAAGCCATCCAAAAAGTCCACTATGAGGAGCAGAAGTTGATTCGGCAGGCCTACCGCCAGCTGCTGACTGCCATCAAAGGTCCAATGGACGAAGAGGATCGCCGTGCGATACGAAAAGCCTATGAAACTGCGGTCCAGGCGCACAGCGAGCAGCGCCGCAAGTCGGGCGAGCCCTATATTCTGCACCCTATTGCCGTTGCGCGCATCTGTGCGGAGGAAATCGGGCTGGGGCCGACGGCTATTGTGGCGGCACTTCTGCACGATGTAGTCGAAGATACCCACCTCACCCTTTCGGATATTCGGAGGGATTTCGGGGACCGGGTGGCCCAGATCGTAGACGGTTTGACGAAGTTAGACGATGTGTACAACCAGGAGAGCCCACAAGCGGAAAACTTCAAAAAAGTGCTCAGCACCCTGGTGGAAGATGTGCGCGTGGTGCTGATTAAAATGGCTGACCGCCTGCACAACATGCGTACCCTGGGGGCGATGCCCCGGCATAAGCAACTCAAAATCGCGGCAGAGACGAGCTTCATCTACGCCCCGCTGGCCCACCGTCTGGGGTTGTACAATATCAAGACAGAGTTCCTGGACCTGTGCATGAAAATCACGGAGCCAATCGAGTACCAGGATATTGCCCGCCAGATCAACGAAACGAAGCGCGACCGCGAAAAATACATCGAAGGGTTCATAGAGCCCCTGCGGCCCAAACTCGACGAAATGGGCTGCACCTACCGCATCGTAGGGCGCCCCAAGTCTATTTACTCCATCTGGAACAAGATAAAAGCCAAACGGGTACCGCTCCAGGAAATCTATGACCTGTTCGCAGTGCGCATCATCCTGGATGTCCCGCTGGAAAAGGAAAAGCTTTCCTGCTGGCAGGCCTATTCCATCGTCACAGATGTACACACGCCTCTGCCGGAGCGCCTGAAAGACTGGATTACCGTGCCTAAATCCAATGGGTACGAATCCTTGCATACTACGGTGATAGGCCCCGGCGGGCGCTATGTGGAAGTGCAAATCCGCACGCAGCGCATGGACGAAATTGCCGAAAGGGGCTTTGCCGCCCACTGGAAGTATAAGGGCATCAACAATGCGCCCGACGTATATGAGCGTTGGCTGGACAGCGTGCGGGAAATCCTGGAAGATCCCAACAGCGATGCAATCGAATTCCTCGTGGACTTCAAGGCGAACACCTTGTTCAATGAGGAAGTATATGTCTATACGCCCAAAGGGGATATGAAAATCCTGCCCAAAGGGGCGACTGCGCTGGACTTTGCCTTCAGCATCCATACAGACATCGGGTACCACTGCGTGTCTATCAAGGTCAATAACAAGCTGGCCCCCCTGGGCTATGAGCTCCAAAGCGGCGATCAGGTGCAGGTCCTCACCAGCAAGAACCAAAAACCCAGCGAAGACTGGGACAGGCTGGTCGTCACTGGAAAGGCCAAGGCCAAAATCCGGTCGGCCATGAAAGAAGACCGACGGCGCAGGGGCGAGATCGGAAAGGAGGCGCTGGAGCGCAAACTCAAGCACCTGCGCGTGGATTTTGAGGAAGGCGTGGAGGTGCTGCTGAAATTCTTTGGATACTCATCGCGCACCGATTTGTACTACGACCTGGCGATGGGAGTCAAAACCATCCCGGAACTGTTCAAGCATTTCCGCACAGAGGGCAACAAGTTGGTCGAGTTCAAGCCGGATGCCAGTCTGCCCCATTCCCTGGAACCCCCGGGCCCTACAGAAGCAATCCGGGACAACGGGACGCGCCGGCCCGACCAACGGCCCCGCCTGCTGATCAACGGCGAGCCCGCAGAAAGCTATCAGTTCTCTATCGCCAGTTGCTGTAACCCGGTGCAGGGCGATGATATTTTTGCCTACCTCACCTCTAATGCAGGGCTAAAGATACACCGTACCAACTGCCCGAACGCTACCAACCTCATGGCCCACTACGGCTACCGCATCATGAAGGCCGAATGGGTATTCAGCGATGACATGACCTTTATTGCCGATTTGCGCATCAACGGGATAGACAGCGGCCCTGGCGTCATCGAACGGGTAACCCACCAGATCTCTTCCCAACTCGGGCTCGATATCCGCTCCCTCAATATCGCGGGGGACGAAGGCTACTTCGAGGGCATGATCAAACTAAAAGTGCGCAATATCAACCAGCTCAATCAGGTCATCCGCGCCCTGCAAGGCATGGACAACGTGACCTCTGTGGTACGGGTGGACTACTGATGCATCTTTTTAACCGCCTTTTTGGTTCTCTTCAAAAAACGAACATGTCCGCAGAACACCGATTAGAAACCGTGATGAAAGAGGTCCGGAATATCTTTTCCAGCCACCTGGAGCAGCACGGGTTCCGAAAAACCCCGGAACGATATGCCATCCTGGATGAAATTTACAAACGCTCAGACCATTTCGATGCCGAAGCGTTGTATATCCATATGAAAAACCAAAACTACCGCGTGAGCCGCGCTACGGTCTATAATACGCTGGAACTATTGGTCAATTGCGATCTGGTCAAAAAACACCAGTTTGGAAAAAACCTGGCACAATACGAAAAATCGTACGGCTATAAACAACACGACCACCTCATTTGCGTGGATTGCGGTAAAGTGCTCGAATTTTGCGACCCGAGAATCCAGCAAATCAAAAGTATGATGGGCGAATTGCTCAAATTTCAGGTTACGCACCATGCCCTGAACCTCTACGGCCAGTGCAGGGGTGCCTGTGAGCGCACCGCCCGTTTAAACGACACCACCACTACTGAAGATATCCATGAAAATTGACGTACTCCTAGGCCTGCAATGGGGCGATGAAGGAAAAGGCAAGATTGTTGACTATCTGGCCCCGCAATACGACATCGTCGCCCGTTTTCAGGGAGGTCCCAACGCTGGGCACACCCTAAAGTTCGGCGGCCAAAAATTCGTACTGCACACCATCCCTTCCGGGATATTTCGCGACGGGCTGCGCAACCTCATCGGCAACGGTGTAGTCCTGGATCCGATTACGCTCGCCCGGGAGCTCAAAGCCCTGGACGATGTGGGCACGAAGTACCGCGACCGCCTCTTTGTGGCCCGGAAAGCCCACCTCATCCTGCCCACGCATCGCTTCCTCGATCTGGCGTCCGAAAATGCCAAGGGAAAGGAAAAAATCGGCTCCACCCTGCGCGGTATCGGCCCGACCTATATGGACAAGACCGGCCGAAACGGCCTGCGTGTGGGGGATATCGAGAAACCCGATTTCCGAAAACGCTATGAGGCGCTCCGGGCAAAACACCTCGAATTGGCTTCCATCTACCCGGAGGTGGGCTTCGAACTGGAAAACGAGGAGGAAAAATGGTTCGAATCCCTGGAAAGTCTCCGAACACTGCGATGGGTGGACGGGGAGTATTTCCTGCACCAGGCCCTCGAAAAAGGAGAGCGGGTGCTCGCCGAAGGGGCCCAGGGCTCTATGCTGGATGTTGACTTTGGCACCTACCCCTTCGTCACGTCTTCCAATACGATTACGGCGGGGGTATGTACGGGCCTTGGCGTTTCCCCTACCCGCATCGGGGAGGTAATCGGTATTACAAAGGCCTATTGCACCCGCGTAGGTTCGGGCCCGTTCCCCACGGAACTGCACGACGATACCGGAGAGCGCCTGCGTCGGGAAGGAGCTGAATTTGGGGCCACTACTGGTCGGCCTCGACGTTGTGGCTGGATAGATATCCCGCAGTTGAAATACACCATCATGCTCAACGGCGTGACGCGCCTGGCCATTACGAAACTCGACGTCCTCAACCACTTTACCGAAATACGGGCTGCCATAGCCTATCAAATAGACGGTCAGCAAACAGAGCACCTGCCGTTCGACCTGTGCGACGCCGGAATACTTCCGGTTTACCGTGATTTTAAAGGCTGGAACCAGGATTTAGCCGAAGATACCGATATGGACACGCTGCCCCAGGCAGCCCTTGAGTATGTGGCTTTTCTGGAAAGGGAGCTCGGCGTACCAGTATCTATGGTATCGGTCGGCCCTGAACGCCAGCAATTGTTGACCCGCGCTGTTTGAGCACCCAGGTGCCAAAACGCTGCTTTCTTTGATGCAATGACGACTACTACCGGCGAAATGCCCCGCCAACGCGCCTTTCTCACCCTCGGGGTGCTGAGTTTGATTTGGGGTACTTCTTTTATTTTGATCAAAAGAGGGCTGGAAGTATTTCCGCCCACCCAAGTCGCCTGTTTGCGCATGTCTATCTCCGCCCTCGCTTTCGTACCTATGTGGTATCTGCGACGGCGGTACATGGATTGGTCCAAACTGCCCTGGCTTTTGGTCGTCGGGTTGTGCAGCAGTGCTGTCCCCGCGTTTTTGTTTGCCAATGCACAGATGCACATCAGCAGTGCTATGGCGGGGATTTTGAACTCTCTGACGCCTCTGTTCACTTTTCTGCTCGGCGTTTGGTTGTTCAATACCAGCTTCGGTATCCAGCGGCTGACGGGAGTGCTTTTTGGCCTGGCTGGCGCGGTGGCGCTCATATTGCTTGGCAACCGCTCGGGGCTGGAAGGCGGAATCGGCTGGGGCATGCTCATCGTACTCGCCTCCGTACTGTACGCTACCGGTACCAACGTCATCGGGAAATATCTTCAGGAGCTGGACTCCCTGCTGATTAGTTCTGCCTCTTTTGGCTTGGTAGGCATACCCCTCATGGCGTATCTCCTTGGGGGTACCGACTTTGTACAGCGCATGCAGCAGCATCCCCAGGCCTGGGAAGCACTGGGATATGTAACCATCTTGGCGTTCGTGGGTACCGTAGCGGCTTCGGGGGTATTCTTCCACCTCATCCAAAAAACCTCTCCTATTTTTGGATCCACGGTGGCCTATCTCATGCCTATCGTATCTCTTCTGTGGGGAGTATTCGACGGCGAAGCCATCGGATGGATGCACCTGATCGGCATGGCCATGATTCTGGCCGGCGTCTATCTGAGCCGCCGCTGATGCGCACTACTCCCGAAACCAGTCGGCATACAGGATGTAATTGTTGGCAATCCGCTCTATGGTATCCTGAAACGTTTCGGGGGAAATGGCTTTGACCTTCCTGGCCGGGACTCCGGCGTAAATGTGCCCGCTTTCCAGGTGGCTGTTCTCCAGTACGACCGCCCCGGCAGCTATCAACACGTTTTCTTCTACTAGGACATGGTCCATCAGGATGGCACCCATACCCACCAGGATATTGTCTTTCAAGGTACATCCGTGTACGATAGCGCGGTGTCCGATAGATACATTGTTCCCGATGGTCGTTGGTGCCCGCTTATAGGTGCAGTGGAGGATTGCGCCATCCTGTACGTTAACCTTATTGCCTATCCGGATGGAGTGGACATCCCCACGGATGACGGCTTGGAACCATACGCTGCAGTCGTCCCCCATGACGACGTCTCCCACTAGGGTGGCGTTTTCTGCTAAAAAGCAGTTGTTCCCAAATTTAGGTACTATTCCGTGAACTGGTTTTATGAGCGCCATATGGTTCTGTTTGTGTTAAGTCTGGTAGCCTTTATAATCTCCCGGGGCTCCTCTTGCCACAAGTCTAACCATTTTTTTCCACGTCTTATAGTTTTGCCTAACCAAATTCGACAAAGTGTAACTCCTTTTGTTCGAAGTATCGCTATTTTTTTATCTTTGTCGAAATTAAAAAACCAGCGAAAATGAACTCTTTCTTCCGCAACCTCGGTGCCGATTTTCCGGCGGCGGTGGTCGTTTTTCTCGTGGCACTACCTCTTTGCTTGGGCATTGCACTAGGATCAAACGCCCCCCTTTTCTCCGGTATCATCGCCGGAATTGTAGGGGGTATTGTGATTGGCCTACTCAGTGGTTCCCACCTCAGTGTTTCCGGCCCGGCGGCGGGGTTGACGGTCATTGTAGCGGCGGGTATTGCCCGTTTGGAGCAATTCGATGTTTTTCTTCTGGCAGTTGTGCTGGCTGGTGGGTTTCAATTGCTGTTCGGATATCTGAAAGCGGGTGTTCTGGGTGATTTTATCCCCAATGCCGTGATCAAAGGTATGCTTGCGGCGATAGGGTTGATTTTGATTTTAAAACAGCTCCCGCATTTTGTCGGATATGATGCTGATTTCGAGGGGGATGAGTCCTTCATACAGCCCGACCAGGAGAATACGTTTTCCGAGCTCTTCAACGCCTTTCGCTACATTGAGCCGGGGGCGTTGATTATCGGTATGAGCGCTATGTTGATTCTCATCTTGTGGGAGACGAAATTTTTTAAATCGATCAAAGCGCTGCAAATCGTTCCGGGAGCTTTGGTGGCGGTAATCTTCGGCGCCTTGCTCAACGAATTTTTCAGAAGTACCCAACCGGGGCTGCTGCTTAAAGGTAAGCATTTGGTTTCCCTTCCCGAAGCATCCGATGCGGCCCAGTTCTTCTCCTTCTTTACCCAGCCGGATTTCACGGCGCTAAATAACCCTGCCGTGTGGACAACGGCGCTCACCATCGGTATCGTCGCCAGTCTTGAAACCTTGCTGGGTATCGAAGCCGTGGACAAACTGGACCCTTACAAGCGGGTCACCCCGGCAAACCGGGAACTGAAAGCACAAGGCATAGGGAACATCGTTTCCGGTATGTTGGGTGGCCTGCCATTGACCTCTGTCATCGTGCGCAGCTCGGCGAACGTCAGCGCAGGGGCTAGGTCCAAGGCATCCGCGGTGATTCACGGCATTATGCTGCTGGCCTGTGTCGCGTTCATCCCGGGCCTGCTCAATACAATCCCACTGTCTGCCCTGGCGGCAGTGCTGCTGTTCGTAGGGTATAAGTTGACCAAAATATCGCTCTTCAAAGAATACTACGCCAAAGGGTTTGACCAGTTCGTCCCTTTTGTCGTCACCATTCTCGCCATCCTGTTCACAGACCTGCTGGAGGGCATTCTGATTGGTATCCTGGTGGGTATCTTTTTCCTGGTGCGCAGCAACTTCCGTTCTGCTCTGCTCATTCTGAACAAGGACGGCCACCATCTGATACGCCTGCGCAAAGATGTGAGTTTCCTGAATAAGGCTGCTCTAAAACGTGCGCTGGAAAGCATCCCGGAAAACTCCTCCCTCATCATTGACGTCACTCCTTCCGACTTTGTGGATCAGGACATCGCCGATACGGTCAACGAATTCATGATGCACGCCCACTTGAAAAACATCCAGGTAGCTATTGAAAAAACGCCTTATAAATCGGCTCATACGAGGTTCATGGACGCACCTGTAACGCCTCCTTCCATTTGACTACGTAACCAATAAAACGCTTCTGCTATGCAGGTCTATGAAAAACTGCTTTTGAAAAATAAAGCCTGGGCACAGGAAACGGTCAAGGACGACCCGAATTTTTTCCTGGAGCTATCCAAGCTGCAGACCCCTGAATTTTTATGGATTGGCTGCAGCGATAGCCGGGTACCGGCCAACGAAATCACCGGTACGCGCCCCGGCGAGATATTCGTGCACCGCAATATCGCCAATATGGTCGTACATACCGACCTGAACCTGCTCAGCGTGCTGGAGTACGCCGTCGTATATCTCAAGGTGAAGCATATCATCGTCTGTGGGCATTACGGTTGCGGGGGTGTCAAAGCGGCGATGAACTCCCACTCCTATGGTATTATCAACAAGTGGCTGCGCAACATCAAGGACGTCTATCGCTACCACCGCGACGAACTGAGTGCCATTGAGGATATGGAGGCGCGCACCAATCGCCTCATCGAGTTCAATGTCATAGAGCAGGTTATGAACCTCGCCAAAACCTCCATTGTACAAAGGGCCTGGAAAGAAGAACAGCGCCCCCACCTGCACGGCTGGGTGTATGGATTGGACGATGGCCTGATCAAGCCTATCTATGAAATACCAGCTTGTACCAATATTGATTCGCTGTACGAGTTCGATAACCTTTAGAGCATGTGGTAAGGAGTCAACGACTCTTTTTTACCTCCTCGCAGACCCCTCGCAACAAGTCTAATTCTGTTAAAAATAGTATTTTGCGGGCCGTATCAGACTTGTTACGAGGGGTCAGCGAGTAAAGTGGTCTTTTTACCCTCCTCTCGGACTCCGCGTAACGAGGCTATTATCTAACCACTCGCCCTATGCGCCTTACTACCCGTTCCTCCTTTGCGCCCAGCCGCTACATTGCCGGACTGGTGTTCCTGCTCATCGTCTATTCGCTACCAGCTCAGGATCCCTATGCCCCTGGTCCGGTTCCCGACCGGATTATCCTAACCTGGCAGGGCAACCCGACAACCTCTCAGGCGGTGAGCTGGCGAACGGATACCACGGTAAGTACTCCCCTGGGGCAGATTGCCCTTGCCGACGCCTCGCCCGACCTGGCACAGGGCGCACGCGCCGTCCAGGCGCGTACGGAAAAAATCAAAACCAACCAAAATACGGCGCTGGTCCATACGGCTTCCTTTGTTGACCTGCAACCCAATACCCTCTACGCCTACCGCGTGGGCGACGGGAAAAACTGGAGCGAATGGTTCCACTTCCGCACCGCGCAAAGCGGGGTGGCCCCGTTCTCCTTCCTCTATTTTGGCGATGCCCAGACCGACTTGAAGTCCCTGTGGTCGCGTACGATACGCCAGGCATACAGTGCTATGCCCGACGTAGATTTCCTGCTGCACGCAGGCGATCTTATCAATATAGCTACCCGGGATGAAGAGTGGGGAGAATGGTTCTACGCCGGAGGATGGATCAACGGAATGAAATCCAGTATGCCTACTCCGGGCAACCACGAATATTTCCGCAACAGCGAAGGAGGGCGCTCCCTGTCTATTCACTGGCGGCCTTCGTTCGCACTGCCCGAAAATGGCCCCAAAGGCCTCGAGGAAACGGTCTATTACCTGGATTATCAGGGGGTGCGCTTCATCAGCCTGAATACGCAGGCCATGCTCATAGATTCCAACAACATAGGTATCCAGCAGGCCTGGCTGGAGACCGCCCTGCAGTCCAATCCCAACCGCTGGGCTGTGGTATTTCACCACCACCCCATTTACTCTACCGCACAGGGCAGGGACGAACTCACCTTCCGCAAACACCTGCAACCGATATATGAAAAATACGGCGTTGATCTGGTACTGCAAGGCCATGACCATGCCTATGGGCGGGGGCACAACCTAAACTACGGCCTGACCCATAAAGGCAACAAGGGCCCAGTGTATGTGGTTTCGGTGAGCGGCCCCAAGATGTACCCCAATAACTTTTCGGACTGGATGGATCGGGCTGCTTCCAATACGCAGCTCTACCAAATCATTACCGTGGACGGTGCCAAGCTGCAGTACCAGGCGTTTACTACCACAGGGGTCTTGTACGATGCCTTCGCGTTGCAAAAAAAGAAAAATGGGCAAAATGCTTTCATAGATCTGGCCCCCAAAGAGGTTCCGGAAAGAGTAGAGCTGCCTCAAGCCGAGCGCCAAAAATTATCGGAAGAGGAAATCAAAAAATACCGGCAGCGCTACCAGGAGTACCTACAGAAGAAAAAGGGCTAGCTGCGCTAATTTCCCGTCTGCCATAGAAACAGGACAATGCCGGTACAGCCAGCCAGAATCGGCAGAAAACCAAAAACAAGCAGGCGCCGGGTGGTGGTGCCGGACAATGCAAACGCGTACACCATTTTCAACAGGTTGTTCGCTGTCATCGCCTGCCATGCGCTTAGGGCAAGCACCCCGGGCGTCAAGGTCTTTGTTTCGTTTTGAAAAAGGTTGATCAAAAAGGGATCAATATCCGCCATCCCTACAATGAAGGACAACACAGGCAGCCCCGCGCTCCCAAACTGGCGTATCGTATAGTCCGTCAATAAGGAAAATAACACGTATAGGGCCGAAAAGACCAGTGCCATATTGAACTCCAAAGGGTTTTGTTTCGATGCAGCCCCCATAGGGCCTTCGGAAGCCAGGGTTCGGCCTCCATACCGATAGACCATGAACGCCGCAAGCAGGCTGCCTACTACCATCAGTGCGAAGAAAGGAAGGGTGGCCAGCGCCAGCGAGCGGTTGAACAGCCACATGAGCGCATATACCCGCAAGAACATCATGACGGTAGCCAGCAGAATCCCCGCAGCGTAGGCCCCGCTTTGCGTATGTTCCCCCTGGCTGCGCCGCGATAACATAAAAGTCGTCGCAGTACTACTGTATAATCCCCCCAATACGCCTGAAAGCAATACCCCCGATTTGGGGAACAGGTATTTTTGGAGCAAATAACTGACGTACGACAGCGCCGACACGGCTACGACAGCCGTCCACAGGTCGTAAAAGCTAACGGGGAGGCCGGCCGCTATGGGCTCTCTGGGGGCTAGAGGGAGTATGACTCCTGTGATCACGATAAATTTCGCGAGGGTCAAAAATTCTTCCGAGTAAATCCGCTGTGAAAATACCTTGATTTGGTCTTTTATCTCGATGAGTGTGATGAGCAAGACGATGATCAGGAGCGCAAACCACAAGGGCTGGGTCTTGAGCAGCAGGGGGAATACATAGACCAATTCCGCGACCAACACCTTGGTGAACCCAAAGTGGTTGTTCCGCAGGATATTAATCAGGTAAAAAATACCCAGTAGGAAACTCATGGTCACCCAGCCCACCAGATAGCCCGGAGGGAATACATCGCCTGCCTCCAGCAGGATGAAGGCCAACATCCCGATAAACGCAAAGGTGCGTTCTGTACCAAAAAATACTTCTCCTGCTTCCCCTTTTTCCTTCTTCTTGTTCAACTCCAGTCCGATGATGAACGAAAAGGCGAAGGTGAGGAAAAAATGAAGCGCCGTTGTTGAATCAAAATATTCCATAGCAGATGTGTATCAGACTTGTTGCGAGGAGGGGAAAATGCCCTTTTTCGCCCACCCTATGCCTTTTTTCAGTCATATAGCAAGGCTATACTCCCTCAAAAAGCCTGTGCGTAGAAAGCAAAATGACTCTTTTTTTCCTCCTCGCTGACCCCTCGCAACAAGTCTATCGGTGAGGGCGTGCGAAAAGCCTAACCTTTATCCCTGATGTAAAATATTATTTCTTTAATAAAGTATAAAAAGAATAATATTTTAACAAAGACAATCATGGGGCTTTTTAAGAAAGGCTAAACCCTGTAAAAATAAACTACCAGGGCCTTGAAAAAGTTTCTCTGCTTATTCCCCCCTCGTAATAAGTCCATCCATTGTTGTTATCTTTACGCTTTTAAATTGACCCACTATGCGGTACGAACACATTCAGGAATCGGTGGGGTATATCCGCCGCCACACGGAGTTTCAGCCGGAGTTCGGCATTATCCTCGGTTCGGGCCTGGGCGGCCTGGTCCATGAGCTGGCACCGGTTGCGAGTATCCCGTACGGCGAGATTCCCCACTTCCCGGTTTCGACGGTTGAGGGGCACCAAGGGAGGCTGGTGTTTGGCGAGTGGGGGGGCAGGCGTATAGTGGCCATGGCAGGCCGGCTCCACTACTACGAGGGTTATTCCCTGGCCCAGGTGACGTTTCCCGTGCGCGTACTGCAGGCCCTCGGCATACGACGCCTCATTGTGAGCAATGCTTCGGGCAGCGTCAATGCTGCCATAGAAGCTGGGGATATCGTGTTTATCCGCGACCATATCAACCTGATGCCGGATAACCCCTTGCGCGGCCCCAATGATGAGCGGCTTGGCCCCCGTTTTCCGGATATGTTGCATGCGTACGACCGGGAGCTGAACGCCCGCGCCCTCGAGATAGCCCGTGCCCTGGATATCCGGGCTACGGAAGGGGTCTATCTTGGGTTACAGGGCCCTAACCTGGAAACTCCGGCGGAATACCTTTTTGCCCACCGCATCGGAGCCGACCTCGTGGGCATGTCCACCGTACCTGAAGTCATCGTAGCGCGCCATGCCGGGCTTCCTGTTTTCGCGGTGTCTGTAGCTACCAATAAGTGTTTCCCCATCGAAGAAATCCAAGAGACGACCCATGCGGATGTGCTGGAAGCGGGGAAAATCGCGGAATCCAGGGTGAGTCAGATCCTTAGGCAACTCATCCAGGAAATCGACCTGGTTTAACAGCACGATACGAATACCACAGCGGCATGTCCGAAACAAAGAAAATAATCAAGGCCGCAAATGGCCACATCGAGGTCATCGGTGCGCGGGAACACAACCTGAAAGGCATAGACGTACGGATTCCCCGCAACCAATTGGTGGTGATCACAGGCATCAGCGGCAGCGGGAAATCGTCTTTGGCGTTTGATACCATCTATGCGGAGGGGCAGCGGCGCTACATGGAAACCTTCTCCGCCTACGCGCGCCAGTTCATCGGGGAAATGGAGCGCCCCGACGTGGAGCGCATAGACGGCCTGAGCCCGGTGATTTCCATCGAACAAAAAACGACTACCCGCAGCCCTCGCTCGACGGTCGGTACGGTAACGGAAATTTTCGACTTCCTGCGCCTGCTGTTCGCCCGCGTCGGTGAAGCGTATTCCTATCTCAGCGGAAAGCGCATGGAACGCTATACGGAAGAGCAGATGCGCGACCTCATTCGGGAACAGTTTCATTCGAGAAAGATTTTGCTCCTGGCCCCGGTCGTCCGGGGGCGTAAAGGACATTACCGAGAGCTGTTTGAACAAATCCTGAAACAGGGCTATACCAAAGTGCGCGTGGATGGCAGCGTCGAAGACCTAAGCCCGGGCAAACAAGTGGACCGCTATAAGACCCACGATATAGAAGTGGTCATTGACCGCCTCGCCATAGGAAGCGGCGCATCCGCCGAACGCCTCCCCCAGTCCCTGGCCACCGCCCTGAAACTGGGAAATGGACTGGTCTTTGTGCTCGACAGCGAAACGGGCGTCGTCAGTGCACTGAGCAAACATCTCATGGATACGGAGTCGGGCTTATCCTATGAGGAGCCGTCCCCCAACACGTTTTCCTTTAACTCGCCCTATGGCGCGTGCCCGGAATGCAACGGCTTGGGAATGATCAACCGCGTAGATGTCGAAAAAGTAATCCCTGACCCTGGAAAGAGCATCCACGACGGGGGGTTCGCGCCGCTGGGCGAAGTACGGGAAAATCTCGCTTTCAAACAGTTGCGTGCTATTTCTAAAAGGTACGGGTTCAACTTTTCCACACCTCTGCGCGATATCTCACCGGAAGCTATGAACACGATCCTCCACGGCGGCGGGCCCAAGTTGGAAATCCAGCTCGGCGACAGCGAGGGCAACTCCTACAACCTCGCGTACGAGGGCCTGCTCAAGATGATCGGGCGCTGGTTTGAGGAAACGAGTTCAGAAAAAATCCGCCGCTGGGCAGAAGAGTTCATGACCATCTCGGAATGCCCCGAATGTAAGGGTTATCGGCTAAAAAAAGAATCGCTCCATTTCAAAGTCCTCGGCAAACACATCGGCGAATTATCGGAAATGGATATTGCTTCCCTGTCCAGTTGGGTAGAAGGAGCAGAGCAACAACTCAGCGGCCGCCAACAGACCATCGCACACGAGGTACTCAAGGAAATCCGCCTCCGCCTGGGGTTTCTACTCCATGTGGGGCTCGACTACCTTACCTTGGCGCGCTCGGCCCGTACACTCTCCGGCGGGGAATCGCAACGCATCCGCCTGGCTACGCAAATCGGCTCCCAGCTCACCGGTATAACCTATATCCTCGACGAACCCAGTATAGGGCTGCACCAACGCGATAACCATAAGCTCATCATCGCCTTGCGCGAACTGAGCGATATCGGCAACACGGTACTCGTCGTCGAACACGATAAAGACATCATGCTCGCGTCGGACTACATCATTGACCTCGGGCCCGGCGCCGGAAAATACGGCGGGCAGCTCGTAGCCGCCGGAACCCCCGATGCGTTCCTCCGCAGCGGCACCCTGACGGCGAACTACCTCAACGACGTCCTCGAAATCCCGGTACCCACCGTCCGGCGCAGCGGTAATGGCCAATATATCGAACTCTGCGGTGCTACGGGCAATAACCTCAAGGAAGTGGAGGTCAAAATCCCTCTGGGCGTATTTTTATGCGTGACGGGCGTTTCCGGCAGCGGCAAATCTACGCTGATCAATGAAACGCTGTATCCCATATTGCGCAAACACTTTTATCGCGCACTCCAGGAACCTTTGCCCTACCGGGAGATCCAGGGTATCGAGCATATTGATAAAATCATCGAAATTGACCAGTCTCCTATCGGACGAACCCCTCGCTCCAACCCGGCGACCTATACGGGGGTATTCACAGATATCCGGAAAATTTTCTCGGACCTGCCGGAATCTAAAATACGCGGGTATAAGCCCGGCCGTTTTTCATTCAACGTGAAAGGAGGCCGCTGCGAAGTCTGTGAAGGTTCCGGGATGCGGGTCATCGAAATGAACTTCCTCCCCGACGTGTACGTGAACTGCGAACAGTGCCTCGGCAGGCGCTACAACCGCGAAACGCTGGAGGTGCTGTACAAAGGCAAATCCATCAACGATGTGCTGAACATGCCCGTCTCAGAAGCGGTGCCTTTCTTCGAGCCCATCCCTTCCATTTACCGGAAAGTAAAGACGCTGGAGGAAGTGGGTCTCGGCTATATCACCCTCGGCCAACAAGCCACGACGCTCTCGGGCGGGGAAGCCCAACGGGTGAAATTGGCCGAAGAACTCTCTAAAAAAGATACGGGCCGTACGCTGTATATCCTTGATGAACCCACCACCGGCCTGCACTTCGAGGATATCCGCCACCTGGTGGACGTTCTCAACAAACTAGTGGAACGCGGCA
>VFQS010001298.1_pt1 | contig 23335 bp, 23 predicted proteins | sample 3512361 | NCBI WGS metagenome assembly VFQS01 (sample SAMN10412375, study PRJNA504923) | tailings metagenome | isolation source: Relicate 1 Philex TSF3 active mining | place: Philippines
TAAAATATATTTTTCAAAATTTTTAGGATTTAATTCATTATTACTATTAAAATATTTCTCATCTAATTCTTTTTTTTTATCAGGATTATCAATATTAGCAAATGATAATAAACGTCCCCATCCAACTTTATATTTGTTCTTTGTATCTATACTATCATATGTTTCTTTATTTTTAGCTTCATCATAACCATTAATATCTTTACAATAGTTATTATATATATCATATGAAATATTTAAGTTTTTTGTAATACATGTTAAAATAAACCAATCGTTATAATTTATAAATCGTTCCTTATTACAGCAATTTAAATAATCAATAAATTTATTATCATTATTAGTATTATTATTTATTAAATCATTAAAACATTTATTATCTTCATCATTTTCAATATCTTCCATATCCCAATAAATCATTTTATTGTTTGTATAGGTAATTATAAAATCTAAATTTGAATGTTCTGTTAATTTAATTAAACCTGAACCAATTGGTAAATGATTTTCATATTTACAACTAAATAATGTTCTCCATTTAAATACTCCTTTTCTATAAATACTAGCATCAAATTTAAGATATTCATTTAATCTTTCATCTTTAATAGGTTTATAAAATTTATTTAATTCAAAATTATATTTATTAACCCATAAAGATAAATATTTCATAGTTGTGTACATATTAATAATATTAAGATGTAAAGAGCATTTATTATCTTTTTTATCATGACATACCGCAATTTCGGATTCATCACATCCAAAAAAATAACTTAACATTTCAACAGCCGCTTTTTTTATACGGAGCATTAATTCAGCATCATATTTATCCCATTTATAATCAATATCAAAATGCGGTTTAACATAAATATTTTCTGAATTATTAAATTCATAGATTTCCATTTTTTTTAAATTATCTAATTCATCTAATTTATTTAATTTTAATAAAAATTTATTTGGTTCGCTTAAATTAATATTATCATAATTTACTAAAGTTGTATTCCATTCACATTTTAATTTATTACAAAAAACTATTTCATTATTTAAATGCTTTAATTCTTTATTTTCCATTTTCACTTATATAAATAAAAATAGAAAATATTCTTAAGTATTTATTTTATTATTTAAAATAACATATTTTTTTAAATTTAAATGTTTTTAAATGTTTTAAATATAAAAAAATAAATATTTCCATTTAAGTCTCTTTATATAAATCAGTTAACTTATTCATATTACCATTACTATCCATAACATATAATTTTTCTAACATGTTTGTAGCTTCTAATGCAGCTATTCTTTTTTTTTCAATTTCTTGATTTTTATCATATTCTATTTTATTCTTTAAATGTTTGTTTGTATTTTTATGAACTGCAACCTGACTTTTATTTATTTGACATTTACATATTTCACATTCGACTTTTTCTCTCATGTTTTTTAAATGTTTTTCTTTATTTTTTTCATACCATAATTTGTTATATTCCTTTTTATTAAAAGTTTCCATTATATAGTATTAATTTAATAAAATATAATTTTTAATATGTTTAATAGAAATATCTTTAAATATTTATTTAATCAATTTTTTTAAATTATATATCATTTATCCACTCTATTTCTTCGCCTATCTCCTTATTTATATAATCTTTTCTTTTCTTATATATATTTTTTTTTATATACCATAATTTATTTATATCGTCCCATTTACCTCCTATTTCTTTAATTAAATCTTTTTTAGAATAATCTACTGCTAAATAAACATTATAATCTAAATCATTTAATATAGACATTTCTGATTTCTTTTTTCTATTTAATAATTTATCAATATTATCATAATTATAATCAAATACTCTTTTACAAACAATTTTAGTTGGACAATTTGGCTGTTTTAATATCCAATCAATGTCTATTGTGTATAATGAATAGTGATTTTCATAACAATATTTTATTATATCTTTTGAGTAATAATTACTATTATTATCATATTTTAGCTCTATAATATATGTTATATACTCTTTATCAGTTAAAACAATATCACATGAAAAACAAATTTTATTATTAATATTTTTTAATAATCTCTCTCCTGATTCAATAAATGCACCTGTATAATTTCTAAATCTAAAAGGAAATATTCCTTTTGTTTCATTAAACCATTTTATAAGTTTTTTTGATGCCAATATTTTATTTTTTTTTAATTTATCTTCTGTTTTTTTACAATTTTTACATTTTTCTAATCTTAAACAGTCAAACTCTAAAAATAATAATGATGCATCATTTGCTTTATTAATTATATCTCTTGCATTAATTTCAAACCATGGTTCTATTATGCATGTTTTTTTATTCTTAACTGTATTTGATATTTCAAAAATACATACTATACTATCTTCTTCTAAATAGCTTACATCTACTTTCTTATTATTTTCTAATTCAAAATCTATTTTAATTAATGTTCCTTCTGATACTTCTGGAATATTATATTCTTCTTCTAAATCACAACTAATACATTTTCTATTTAATGTTATTGGTATCTTATTATCTAACAAAGTTTTTAGTAATATCTTTGCATCTTTAATTATAGTATTTTCTGATGGATTATTATAGTGATTACATGGATGATTAGAATCTGTTTTATGTCTGAAATACGGATTTCTAATTTCGCCATGGCATAAAATTAAATCTTTATTACAATCTACACAAGTATATTTATCTTTTTTATTTGCTATTGCTGGATATACATATTGACCAGTAAGTTTATTAATTGCTCCTAAAGGTATATTATCATTCATTATAATGTTTTATATGATTTTAAATATCTTTAATATAAAATAATTATTAATTTGCGTTTAAGATTCATAGAATTATTTTATAGTATTCTTTTTTAAGTTGCACATGCGGCGAAGCCGCGAGCGACTGTAAGGAGCTACATTATCATGTATTAATCATACACAAACATATTTATATATATAAAGGGTTGTGGAAAACTGGTTTTCCCTGTGTATATTTTATACAGTCTTATGTTATACATTATAAAGTGCTACATTAGATAACATAAATCTATACAGTATATTAATGCCTGTATAAAACTATGTAATATTATGTTTATTAAATATACCAAAAAGTTTAATCTTTTTCAGTATTATCTATTATAAATTTATTATTCTATTATTATAATAATTTGGATGATTCCATATTATAAATTCATGTATAAACTTTGTAAATTCAAAAAAAATATATAAATCATGTTTAAATAATTTATTAGCAAAATCTAATAATAGTATCTCTTTATAATTATTATAATCTAATAAATATTTTTGAAATTTAGTTTTAAACGTATTATCATAATCATATATTGATTCCAACTTAATATAATTAAATATATCATTAGATAATGAATTACATAATATTTGAATTATTGTAAAATTATAATTATAGTTATCTCTATAAATATAGCTATCATTAACCAAATAAATTTTATTTATATTTAATTCATTTTTAAATTTTTTACACAATTTAATTATCTCTTCTAAATAACAATTATAATTATTTAAAATATCATTATAATTATCATTAAAATCTAAAAATAAACATATACTAACATAATTATTTATATGGTCAATATATAAATTTATATAATCTAAATCATTATTAATTATTATAATTGTAATTCTATCTTTACTTACATTAACCACCTTATAATTTAATATTTTAAAACTATTTATAATATTTGTAATATCAAAATTTATATTTGCTATGTTATAATTCTTATTATCAATTGAATTAAATAATGATTCATAATTTAAATAAATTGATGATATAAATAATGGTAATCTTTTTTTATTGATTTTATTAAATATTTTATAAGCTAAATTAGTAGATAATTCTATTTTATCAAACATATTATTTAATAAAATATTATAATTCTAAAATAAGCGAATCGCCATAATTAAATTCTAAACCTAGTTCTTCATATATACCATCCATTAACATCATTAATAAAATGCAGTTATTTTTTGATATATTTTTAAATGTATCTTTTAATAATTGGTTTTTATTTTTAAATTCATTTAATAAATAGTTTTTTTAATTATTAAAATATTCTAAAACATTATTGCTTTTATTTTTAACTAATTTATAAAAATAATTAATTATACATAATCATGTATTAGTTTAGGTGTATAAAACTATGTAAAATTATGTTCATTACATTCAGAAAGGGTTGGGGTACGGCTTGTTAGAAGCCTAACCTATTTCTCAGGAAAACTGGTTTTCCCTTATTTTATAAATCTAGTTACAATATTATTCATTATTAATTTTAATGCATATTAATTATATATCTTATTAATTCTTTTTTAATTTTTGTTATAAATTTATTATCATAGTTTCTAAATAAATAAATTAGATGTGGCATAATATCTTTTCTTTTAATATTAAGTTGTTCAAAACCATATTTTAAATAAAAACCTAAACTAGAGTCATATGATTCTAAAATTATACCATAAAAATTATCATTATTTTTATATTCATCAATAATAAAATTAATGATTTTATTACCTATACCTTTATTTAAATTATCTTTATTAAATGAATTTCTAGTAGAAATACTATTTATATTTACTAAATTTGGAAACAAATCTAACCTTATTTTAGCTACACCTCCAATTATTTTATTTTTTTTATTATAAGCTATATAATATATATTATTAGAATATTTAAAAATAGTATTATCATCATAATCTAAAACAGGAAATAAAAAATATTTATTTTGTGCTTTAGCTAGATTATTAAATTTAATCAATTGTTTTTTATCTTTTATATTACCTGTATCTAATTTTATTATATCGTAAAAATATGATTCTTTATATTCATCATAATATAATTTATTTTTACAAGATTCAGATATACACATTTTATTGTTATTTAAACTATTATATGATTTGCATATTTTTTTTAAATCATTTATAGAACAATTAGAAGTACAATTATATTTTTTTAATTCATCGAGTCTATTACTAATTTCCAAATTTATTTTATCAATTTGTGTTTTATTACATTTTTCATACAAATCATTATTAAGTATAACTTTACGTAATTTATCATTTTTAAAATTCATTATATTATAATTATATAAAATAAATTTATATCATTTTCTTAATTAGGTGATGTGGACACCACGGCATTACTGCCGTATGTTAATTAAATAATTAACAATTTATATATTTTAATTAATTATGTAATCTTAATTAAAAAACTATTTTAAAGGTATTACTATTGGTTAATCTGAGATATAACCTATAATTAAAATTATATAAATAAGTATTTTTTTACCATTATTAAATATAATAAGGTCAGTAAATCATTATAGATACTTAACTATTCATTACTATTTTAATAATAGTAAATTATCTTTAAATAAATATAAAAAAATATATATTTAATAATTTATAACGTTTTTTAATAACCTTTTTCTCAGAAAAATGGTTTTCCTGTATTTAATATTTCAAATTTTATAAAAATATTTTATAATTAAATAGTTTGTTTCCATGGAAATGAATTAATACCATATTTATAATAATATCTGGTTGGTAAATAATTAGATATTAGTATTTTTTGATTATTATTCTTTATTTTATATATTATTCTATTTAATAATGTTATATTTAGTTTATACATTAATTTATTTAATAATGATGATTTAATATTAATTATTTTATTATTTGGTTTAAATAATTTGGATAATTCATTATTTTTAAACAGAACAATTTCAGTATCAGTATTGTTATAACATTTTGGTATTATATATCCATCACAATAACTACTAAATAAACATGAACAAATTAAATTAAATAATAATTTATGTATATATTTATCTATATTAATTGGAATTAATTCTAATTCATATGCAACTATTTTAGATAATAAACCATAATTCATAAAATTTAACATTTCATTTAATATAATTTTCATATAACGATAATCAAGTAATACTAATTCTTTTGTATTTTTATATTCAAATTTATATTTATTATTATTTAAATTAAAATATGTTGGACGATTAATTAGGTTTTCTATATCAGTATAAATTAACGTATTTTGATTAAAACGAATACACTCATTATATTTTATAGGAAAATATTCATAATTCATTAATATAACTTTAATTTATTAAATAATTGTTTTGTTATTTTTCTAATATTATTACGAGTTTTATTATTAATTTTTTCAATTTCATTATTTTTATTAAATATTTCAATATCATTATATATATCTGTTTTACCACCCAATTGTTTTTGAAATAATGTAGCATTTAAATCTTCATATGTAAATGAAAATTTACGAATATTATGATTTTGATATGTTATAAAATCATTAAATTTTATTGTTTTTTTATATATATTATCATTAAAATCTAGATTTGTTATTTCTAAATCACATTTATTAGGTATAAATAATGCTATTTCAGATTGATTATAATATTTTTCATAGTGATATGGTGAAAATAAAATTGGCGATATAAATCCATCACAATAATCTTTAAAAATCTCTGTTAATATTTCTAATAAAATACTATCATTATTGGTTTCACCAATTCTAACACCTTCGAATTCAATAGGATTAATATTTATTGGTTTATTTGGTAGGTATTTTATATCATTATATTTTTTTAATGCATTTTCCATTGTATTTAATCTTTTTAATGTATCTTTTTCTTTATCTGTCTGTAATTGTATATCTTTAATTAATATTTCATTTATTTTATAACGTTCTTTGTATAATTCAATTTGTCGTTTAAAACTACATAAACCTAAACCTAATATTATTGTTTTAATAATACCTGTTTGAATTTCAGTTCTTATTTTTGTATGTTTTATATATTCACTTAATATTACTTTCATATATCTTATATCTATTAATCTTAGATTTCGTGTTGTTTTAAATATTGCACAATTTCTATTTGGTAATAATCCATATATTTCTGCTACTTTTTGAGAACCAAAAAAACTTGATTTTTTACTTATTACTGGAAATCCTATATCAAAACATCTATATATTAATGTATTACTTGGTAATATATGACAATCACCATATAATGGATTAAAAAAATCAAAATTAAAATTATACATCATATATATATAAATTAAAAATTAATTAAAAAAATAAAATAGAAATTATTTTTTTTATTTTTATGTTTGTTCATTACATTCAGAAAGGTTAGTAAGCTTTGCTTAACGGCAGTAATGCCGTGGTGACCACATCACCTAATTAAGAAAATGATATAATGAATTATAATAAAATATAACAAATTATAACATTTTAAAATGTGGGCTTCTTAGAAGCCTAAACTGGTTTTCCCATTTAATAATGGTTTGCTAAATGAGTCTGTTATATCACAATATGATATTGCTCCTTTCTTTTTAATCTCTTTTATATCCTCTTCATTTAATCCTCTTACATTTTCAAAACCAATAATAAAACTATTATCTATTATTTTTTTGTAGTCATTACCTATTGTTTGGTATTTCATATAATCACCATTTTTACATTCAGGATTACATAATGCTAATAAGGCATTAGATGTCATAAAATTTACTTGTTTATCAAATGTATTTTTAAAATCTTTAACTCTTTTTTCTGAATTCCAATATTCAATAAATTTTTTATCATTTTCTGTTTTATTTTTAATCTTTTTTATACGTGCTTCCACATCTTTAATTGTTTTATTTTGTTCTTTAATACCAATTTGCGTATAATATTCTTTTAAAGTCTTTTCTAAATTCTTTTTACAAGTTTTTATATCAGACATTATACTATATATATATAATTATTAAAATCAATCTGTTTATTTTGTTTTTAATAATTTTAAAATTTTTATTTTCTTATCCTCTTATGTATTCATACCATAATAAAATTTGATAAGAATGAATTATCGATTTATTTATATCATTAATTTTCGAACATGTATAATCAAACATTCTCATTTGATATCATTATATTAAGCCTACATTAGATTTACTACTTTTTCTAATATGTATATTACAAGTCCTTAAAAGTATTATAAATAGATTGATTCAATTTATTTACGATATTAAACATAACCAAAATATCATTATAGATATGATTGCTACTGCAATAGCATCATTAATTCTATGTAAAGGATATGGTATTTGTTTATAAACAAAAACATATATGTTTAAATATCTGATATTGTTTATCCTCTTATAGAATAAGATTAAAATAAAATTTGTTAATTACTGAATTATCGATTTAAATATATCATTAATACTAACCATGAAAAATCAAACAATATTATCCGATTTTATCAATCTTATTAAGCCTACATTAGATTTACTACTTTTTATAATATCTATATTCCTAGTTCTTAAAAGTAGTATAAATAGATTAAAACAATTTATTTACGATATTAAACATAACCAAAATATCATTATAAATATAATTGCTACTGCAATAGCATCATTAATTTTATGTAAAGGATATGGTGTTTGTTTATAAACATATATGTTTAATTAAAAATATAGTTTATTCTCTCATAGAATTTAATATAATTAAAATTTGATAAGATTTAATTTACGATTCATTTATACCATTAATCAACAAATGCTGAATCAAGAAACCTTATTTCAATTTCATTATATTAATCCTATATTAGAATCTATATTTATTCTAATATGTATATTCCTAGTCCTTAAAAGTTTTATAAATAGATTGATTCAATTTATTTACGATATTAAACATAACCAAATTATCGTTATAGATATGATTGCTACAGCAATAGCGTCATTAATTCTATGTAATGAATATGGTATTTGTTTATAAACAAAAACATATATGTTTAAATATCTGATATAGTTTATCCTCTTATAGAATTTAATATAATAAAATTTATAAGATTAAATTTACGATTCAATTATACCATTAATACTACGAATGCAAAATCAAGAAATGCTGAATCAAATAATCTCTGTCAATTTCATTATATAAATCTATTATTAAAAGGTGTAATATTCATTATTTACATAATAAATTATAAACTATAATAACTTATTACTCTATACTATAAATAACTTATATTACAATATATAAAAATAAAATATCTTTAAATAATTATCTATTTAAATTAATATTACCATATTTATCATATTTAGGTTTTCCTGAACGACAATATAATACATATTCAGAGTGCAAATCTAGTATATTAAATGGTATTGATAATGGTGTTAAAACTGCTCCAATCATAAAATAACCTATATATCCACTAAATGTAGTCCTTTGGTTCTTATTATTATATACATTAAACAAACCAGCAAAAACAACAACGTATAATAAATATTTATAATTTTTATTTTCCCATTCATAATTTTTATTCATTATTTTACTAATAGTTTCTATTTTTTTATCGTGTGTTCTTATATTATTTATTATTGACGATTGATTATTTACATTTCTCTTATTTTTTGTGTTGCTATCATTGTTGTCAATTCTATCATTGTATTCAATAGTCTGCTTACCATTATTATTTATAATTGTTAAACGATATGCAAAATCTTTTATATTATTTGAAAAGAATCGTTTAGTTAATCGAAACATTTTATATTTTTTATTATGTTTGTAAATAAAAATAAATTACTCAAATTTTTAATGAGATTTTATAAATCCATTTATATTTTTATATTCTTTTAACCAATAACTAATAAATCTTTCATACTGATTATCTACAAAGCTTATACATTTTTTATTTTTTATTTTATATCCAACTGTTAAACCAGTCGTGCATACAGAAGAAAGTATTAATGAATAATGTGGAAAACAACTTGCTATAGCAGATGCAGCGATGTAATCCAGTGATGAATTATTTTTATAATTATCATAATTTGTCATAAATAATATATACGAACCAGATATAGCACCAAATGGTCGTTTAAAACTATTGAATAATCTATACATTTTATTAAAAACAATAACTTAGAATATAATAATATCAAATTTTATATTAATATTTTTTTACCATTATATCTATTTCTTTTTCTTGATTATTTATTATATTTGTTGCTAAATCATTGACTTTTTTATTATCTATTTCTTTTTCTAATATTTTTTTACTCATAAATATCGCCATAGAGTGATGTGGTATCATCGAATCTAAATACTGAGACTTATTTATAAATAATTGTTTGCGAATAATTACCATCATTACTACAATTAATAAAATACCTATTATAATGTATTTTGAATTTAGTTCATATAATCCAAATAATAAATACATCCATCCACTCATTAAAAGTCCCATATAAATATCATTTAAATGAATACGTATATGTCCAATATTAGATACCATTGAATTCATACCTGATAAAATTGATGAAATAATCATAATAACAATCATAACTAAAATCATATTATGTTCCATTTATAATATAAAATGATTTTGTTTAAAAATAAAAATGTAGCAAACTTATTAATTTAATTCACTATTTTTTTTAATCAATATTTCTACATCATTTAATATTTCATTTATAGTTCTAATTAATTTAAGAAATATAATAATATCACTGGAAAACGAACTTATAAATGTTCTATAATTTTGAATTTCAATATTTTCGATTTTAAAATCAATAATCAATTCAGCTAATTCTTCTTCATCATATTTACATTTACCAGTTTTATCAAGTTTTCTATACTCTAATAATATATTTAGTTTATTAGATGCAATTTGAAACATATTTGTTATTTTAGCATCATCATTAGTAGCAATTTTATATACATATTCTAAAAATGATTTATAAACTTTTGTTTCAACCGTACCAATTTTATTTTCATTATAATAATATTTAGCTCTAATAATATCAATGGCATCACTGATATTATCATATACTGAATCTAATTCTATAAAATTACATTTAGTAGTATCAATTTTGCAACTTCTAATGTAATTTAATTCATCAATAGTTATCATTTTAAATTAATTTGAATTATAATTTATATACTTCATTAAATATCAAATTTAATTAAATATACAGATTTACCACTTAATAGAATTTATTTACAGTATTCTTTTTTAAGTTACCCATGCGACAAAGCCGCGAGCGACTAACAGGAAAGAACCTAGGGACTGAGGCTTCATGAAAAACATGTTATGGCTAAGTCATACGCTATAGTTTAAGCTCTGCTTAACGGGCAAAGTCCTAACCTGTTTTCCCGGTGCTACATTATCATGGATTAGTCCTACACTAACATATTTAAATTTAGTAAGGAATAGGTGGCTGACATAACTGGTTTTTCCTGTGTATATTTTATCCAGTCTTATGTTATACGATATAATATTGTAAATTAGCTAATATAAATATATTTACAGTCTTTATTAATTCTTCATTACATTCAAAAAGACCGTCGACATCTTATACACATACCCTGTTATTCATGTATTTAGCCTTTTATACAATTAATTTTCAAAAAAATTTGATATTACACTACTATTTAAGATTATTATATTGGAGCTCTGTTTTCTAACTAAGGTTGGGAAATAACCGGATTCACAGTCCTCTCCAGTATTGTGTCTATGTCAAATATAGAGATGCCTAGTAAAGGAGTGCGAAAAAACCTTACGCCAAGCCAACCGGAGGGTGTTGGACCCAATGTCTTTGGGAAAGAAGACCGCGATAACGTGCGTGCTCGTTGCCATCCTAGTTCTATTTCTGAAAGTTCTAGTAAATGGTTTAATTCAGAAGCTTCTAGTTCTATGTCTGAAAGTTCTAGTATTCGAGAAAACTATGTTGTTGATATGAGTGAACATGTTAATAATATTGGTTTTCGTAATTCAGATAAAAAAGCTAAGAAAAAAAAGAAACAATTAGATACCAGTAGATTAGCATTTTATTGTCAGAATACTTATAATTCGGATGATTTTAATGTTTATTTACATTCTAAAAATTCAAACGCAATACGTGATATTGTTGTTAAACAACAACAGTATCAATTATTTTATGATAACTTACAGTATATCTTTACTAATTTTAAGCTTGATTTCAAGTATATTTTTGAAAATGTCTCTATCGATATTACAAAACTTGAATCAAATTTGAATTTAGAAATGGTTTCATATTTAGGTTCATCTGATTTTGGATTTAAGAAAATTTCCTTTAAGAATGGTATTCTCGATTTATTCATTTATTCTTTGGCACATTTAGATATATTCAATCTTTTATCAGATAAAAGTATTAATGTTTGTCTTCCGTTGAAGGACCAAATAAATTCATTATGGGTCCATTCTTGTGGTTTAAATTTAATTGAACCTCTTAGAATTATGATAAGAAAAAAATTGACATATAATTTTGAACGTCAATATTTATCAACATACGAACACAATGATACTAAAGCTGAACCAGTTTTTTATAAATCTAATTTTTTAAAATCTTTAAATAAAAGCACCTTATTAATTCAAATTATTGATGAATACCCTGCATTTTTTAATCAACAAATTCTTGATTTTCTTATAATAGAGAATAAGTTTAAACTTGATAATGCATTTAATATAGATTTTATGGTCTATAACTCATCTAATTTCGAATTATTCAACTATTTTCAAAAATGGACTAATGATACTGTGATTGATTCAAATAATATACAATTAATTGTTAAAATTGTCAATTCCGGTAATTATGATTATTGCAAGTCCTTATTGAATTTTTCAGTTGATAGTCATGTCTTTAATCAAACTCTTAATTTACTTCTTAAGCAAAATTTTACAGCAAATTCTACTATTAAACATTCATTTTATAATAGAGAATACGTTTATAATTCTACTGAAGGTTCTGTTGTCAGAGGTATTGCAGGAGATTGGTTAAATCCAAATTTTAGACATGCATATTCTATTAAGTCTATTGAATATGACCCTGCTTTTATAACTATAGTTGCAAAATATCCATTCAAAATACAAGAACTTGTTAATAATAATCTTATGCAGAAATTTATTTGCGTTTTATATGAAGATTCAAAGTTTAAGTTTAATGATGAAGATGTTTTAACTTCTAGAGTTAATAATTTAGAAATTTTGAAAAAATGGTTTGGATTAAGAAACATTGATATCTATAAATTCCAAAATATGGCATTGGATGATTTTGTAAATTTCATTAAAGATTATCCTAAATTACATTTCATGTCTAATATTATCGATATTAAGTCATTTTATGACTTATTCATATCATATATATCGATTTTAGAAGATAATTTACCTATTATTGGAACTGATGTGTTGAATATTATAATGAATTATTCCTGTTAATTTCTTTGTAAAATAAAAATTATTCTTGCTTTTTTTATTTTAATGAAAATATCTTCTATCCATTTTAAATCCGCCTTCTTTATCAGTTATATCTATAACTATATACCTTACAGTATTCTTACTAAACTTATTTATATTATCTTCATCTGCCTTTTCTTCTATATAAGTATCTACAAATTCTTCTTTTGATTCTGATTCATCTCCATCTGATACTGATTCTGATTCATCTTCCTCATCCTCTTCATCTGATTCTGTTTCAACCTCTCCATATATTGGAGTTATAACATTATGAGGTCTTAATAAAATTGCATCACCTATATCAAAATAATGTCTTTCTTTAAAGATAGTTCCATCATCTTGTGAAAATAATACTTCAGTATCCATAATAATAGGTCTTGTATTTTTAACTATTACTAATAATTTATGACATAATAATGATGAATCCAAACAACTCTCATAATTATTATCATTAACTGTTCCAATATGTATTTTACTAAAACGTGATTTATCAAATATAATATCTTTATTTTTTTTCATATATTTATTTAAAATTTCAATTGATAAATTACTATCTTTAACTTTATTAAAGTCTATTTGATTATTCTTTCTAAATAGTTTTTGAAACCAATTAAGCTCATCCTTTTCTTTTTGAATATTCTTAATTGTATTATTATATAAATTTATGAAATAATCTGTTTCTGCTTCATTCAATTCAAATTTTAATGGCTTTAGTTTTTCATAATTTAAATACATTTTTGTTTTTAAAAATAATAAGATTTATTATCTAAAATAATCAAATTTTATTTAATTTGGGAATAATGTTTGTTTAGAATTATATTTTAGTATTCTTTTTTAAGTTGCATATATAATAATGTATTAGTCTTACACTAAACTAGTTTCTCCTGTGTAATACTATACTGATGCTTCCTGAATGCTACGCATTGAGTCGCCTCTAAAATAGAGGCACCTGATTAACAGGTTATGGCAAAGACAAACGCAACACTTGTCCTAAAGGACACAGTCTTATATTATACTTACATAGTTCTCCATAAACTTACTATATTTTTTATATTGAATGGGGTTGGGGGACTGAATGTCAGACATTCACATCCTGTTTCTCAGGAAAGATTTCCCCTTAGTAGGACTATGGATGATTATGTATTAATTATATTAGCTACTTTTTATTTAAATTTGATTTTTATTTAATTATTTCTTATATACATTTAAATATATTTGAATGTCTGATAATTCTGAAATTCAAATTTTAAATCGTATTCATTGTGAATTAATTACAAATGATGTTCGTCATGCATGGCTTATTCAATCATGTGATTATGGCTTTTATCAACTTAGAATTGATTCTATACTTGATTTTATACGTAATAATTATCCTAATTTAAAAATTCAAACTTTTAAAGATAATTACCTAATTACTAAAAATACATCTGATATTGATATTAACTATATGTTTGAAACACTTGATAAAAATGCTTTTCAACTATTTCTTGGTAATATTTTAGGTTTTACTTGTAATAATTTTGATATGAAAAGAAGCTATGATTTAATTTATTATAAAACTACTCGTAAATCTGATTCATGTAGTCATTCTGCTTTATTTGAACCTTTTAATTTAATATCATTTATTTGTAGCTGTAATAATAGTTCGGAATGTGATACAAAGGTTGAAGAACTCAAAAATAAAATATTACAATGTATTAATACAATCCAAGATGATGAACTATTTAAAAATTGTGAAAACGATGTTATAATCAATAAAAAAGATGCTATTACTGTTGATTATCTAATTGATAAATTAATTACTTCACCAACTGAGCTTTCTGATATGGAAAAGTGGGAAATAACGAATTATTTATATAATTTAGGTTTTGAAGACTCATTTCATAAAATTATAATGAATACAGTATTCCAATATAATAATCCTACTCATGTTGGTATTATATTAACATTGTTATCTCATTATAAACACTATATTTTAGACCCATTTTTACCATTACAATCAAATGGTGATGATAAAATGAAACATGTGGAAAAAATTACATTAGAATGGCAAGAACATTTAACTAATTTAATTATTAAAACTATCAAAAATTAAATTGGTATCAAAAAATAATATTATCTAAAATTTGATTAAAATTATTTTTTCCTAAAATTTCATTATAAAATGTCTAAATCTATTCACTTTAAAAATAACCATTTGATTGGTTCTATGTTTATTTCTCAAAATAATCATATAATATATGATTTTGACTTGAAAATATTAAGCTTATCATTTATAGGTATGAATTCAACTCTTAATTTACATATTATGTCTTCATTTAAAATTGATGACACATATGACCATTTAAATTTATATGAAAATATTTTTACTTCTAACGTATTTAAAATAGATGGTGATACTATAATTATTAATACATTAAATAATAATTCAACTAATCCATTTACTCATAAAAATATTTATAATGGAATATTTAAAATAAAATTAAATACTAATGGTATGAATAAATTTGCGAAATGGTTTAATAAGTTTTATGCAGTCGTATAAATATTATATTATTCTGAATCAGAATCTAATTCTAAATAAGTTTCAGTTTCTGTTTCAGAATCAGTTAATTCTCCATTATTAACATTAATCATAAAATCGATTAATTTAATAAGTTTTTTTTTAGGATATAATCTAGTCTTTTTAAATGAGCATGGGACACCTACATTATGGTTTTCATTATACCAAATATCAATACCTTTATATTTGGTTCTATAGCAAATTTTACCATCTGAAAAATATTTATTATCTGTATTATCATAATCAATTTCAATTTCATTTTCTAAAGTATTTGCGTTGGTTTCATTTGATTTAATAGAGCTTTTAAATTTTATTTTAAGTGGCTTTGTCTCTAAATGAATACTTTCAGTTATATCTGAATTAAATGGTCTAGCACCTATCTTTGTTCTTAATCTATTCGTTTCATGAGAATTAAAATTTATAGTTCTTAACTCATTATTATTATTATCTAATAGTTCGTGAGGTTTAGCTGATTTTAATAATTCTTCTAATGCTTTTTTATTATTAAAGATACATTCTATAATCATATTTTTAAATTCGGTTTGATTATCTTGTTTTAAAAATTCTGTAAAATTAACACATGCATCTTTCGCATATTTTTTATCTTTAAATGACACTCCATTAAATTTATCTTTTATTTTAATTAAATGTAATATTAAATTTGGTATATGATTAAACATTATCTTAAATAATGTATCTAATTCAATTGCATAAAATTTATTATCAATCATACAATAAGCAATATTATCACTAATATTATTAATATACATGTTTTTAGTTCTTAAGTCCGAAGATGATAAAATTTCTTTTAATATATTCATTACAAAATTATAATCTGACTTATATGATGTTGATGGATTATTATCTTCTATTCTAGACTTTTCTATATGTTTCTTTAATAATTTTCCATTATTTTCAACTAAACAACCAATTGAATAAGTTGGAAATGATAAAATAGAATTTATATCATGATATTTTAATAATGCATTTACTTGATTAACATCATTTAAATTAAAAATATTTTGATTATTATTTGAATAATCATTTGTTGTTATATTTACCTGTGAATTCACCATTGAATTATTAATATTATTAGAGGTTGTATTATAATTATTATTTAAAATATTATTTGATATATCATAAGTAGTATTCATATAATTTTTAAATTTACAATTTTGTTGATGATTACATTTACTTGATGCAGATTTATAATGCTTTTTGCAATATTTACATACATAATATTTTAAATTATCTACTATTTTGACAGTAGTATCTTCATTCAAATTATTTATTATTATATTTCTATCAATATCACTTAATGATGGATAACATAATCGTTTTGATTGTAAATGTTCAATTAATCTAGATTTAAATTTATTATCTTTACCACAACGCTTACAAATATACATTATTTATATATATACTACTATTTGTTTTTAAATTAATATATGAGTAATAAATTCCGAAAAATATGTATCCATTGTGTATAGAATAAAAATTAATTACTAAAATGCCAAAATAAAAACTATTAAAAAATTGAGTTTTATATGAATTTTATTTAATAAACAATTTTAATTAAACTCTTTAGTTAATATAATTTTAAAATATAAGTAATATATTTCGAAAAAATAATAATTAATTTAAAAATTTTTTATAAAAGGGTAAAAATATGGGTTTGTGTTTAAAAACACATTGTTTAAGTAAAGAGATTATTAATATTTATGGAACTTCGGATAAACTTTTTAATTATCTTCATAATCATCATCTTCATATAACTCTTGTTGATAATCTAAATAATATGCATCTCCTAACGCACGTTCTGTATAATCAAAATCCCGTTCATCTTTTTCAGTAAAATTATAACGTTTTTTTAATTCTAAATCCCAGATTGAATATTGTCGGTCCATATAATCTTTTGCTTTTAATTCTTCTTTACTTAAAGACTGATTCGCTTGTTCGCTACTAACCACAGTCAGATTAGTAGAATCCAGAGTAACATTCTGAGCATTATTGACCTCTGAATTATCAATAATGGTAATAGTATTAAGCTCTCTATTACTAGCTACTTCGGGTATTTTGTCTACAGCCTTCGAAGTTAGGCCTCTGTTGTTTGCCGCCATTGGGGCAATATAAAAAAAAATATAATACAATTATATCAAATTTTTTTTTATTATTATTTTATAAATGGATAAAAACGATATGTCTGTTAATTTATTCACATATATTACTAATACAGACTTATAGTAATATTAAAAACATACAAAAATATACAAATAAAGATGTTAATGAAATGAATGGTCATGATTATCATTAGTTGAAATACGACAAATATGACATTTATTATCTTTTAATTTATAAATACAATTATTACAACAAGAATGTGCATTTTTACAAACATATCGTAAATATTTATTTTCTTCTAAGCAAATTGCACAAGTTCCATAAGTTTTATTATTCTCACTTGATTTATAATCAATGTGAAAACTTAAATAATCAGGACTACGAATTTGCTCACGAATATCCCATATTAATTTACAATGTTGAATTAATTGTTGTTCTTCAAAAGTAATAAATAATGGCATATTCTCCATAAATTTAATTGAATTACTACGCTCATCCTGTAATAAATTAAGATTATGAAGGTCTAATATAAATTTAAATGTATAGTATGTTAATCCAGGTTGTCCATAATCATCCACATACAATACTCTTCTGTTATCTATTTCGTCTCTTATTTTATTTATGGCATATTTAAAATATATATCATATATATAATCTGATAATTCAACCAAAACATTATATTCATCTTTATTTAATCCGAATTGTATAAAATCTTCATAATTCAGATTTATATGATTATTATATTCAATAAAATCTAGAATATCTTTTTCAATATAATTATATTGAAAGAATGTTCGTTGAAAGTATCTAGACATTTCTGCACCACATCTATCACCTAATGTTGGAATATCTCTATTAGTATGACGAGTTCTTGCATTATAAATACACATAAATAAATTGTAATAATTGTTTGATAAATTATTACCATTAATTCCAATTCTATTTAATACTTTATTTAATTCATATTCATCTAAAATTGAACTTATACGCGGATATAATTTATGTCTCCTTTTAAAGTTCGGATTATGTCTTTTTTGATAAAATTTACATAATAAATCATAATTTTGTTCATTCATTTCTGCATTAAATTTATCATAAATAACATATAATTGTTGAATATAAATACTAAACATATTTAATTTTGCATTTTTGATTTTTTGTAATTGTTTTTTCATAGCTAAATTATAGCTATCTTCTTCACTTAATGACTGGTTTGAATTTACTCTACTAATGACAGTCTGATTAGTAAGCTGGTCTTGACTTGTCAATACTACGCCAGAATTAGTATTGTCTATGTTATATTCTGAGACCCCCATAGCAGAATCTTTCGCACACGTATTTTTAACCATGGCAATATAAGAAATTGCTTTTTTTTAAATTAATCAAATTTTTATATTTATTAAATTTTATAAATGGATAAATATATAAAAATATATTATTTTATTATTAATAATTAATAATTAATTATAAAATAAAAATGAATAATTCTAACAAAATGTATCGAAATATCAATATTGCCTATGAACTGGCTTTGAAAGTCTCAAATGGAGCATAGACATGGTTGTGTTGTGCTCCGCAATGGTAAAGTTATATCAAAAGGATATAATCATCCTCGTATTCGTATTATAAATAAAAATAGACTATCTTGTTCAACTCATGCAGAAATGTCCGCTATTTTATCACTTAAAAATAAAAAAGCTAATAGTATTCTTGTTATCCGTATTAATAAAGAAGGAAAATTATGTGATTCTAAACCATGTCAATATTGTTTTAATTTTATTCTTAATTCAGGGATTCAAAAAATTTATTATTCAAATGAACAAGGTAAGATAATTTGTATTAAAACTAAGGATATTGATATAAATTCATTAGTTATATCAAACTGTAATAAAAAAATTATTAATTCTTGATGAAATAAACTAAATATTATAAAAATTTTTATGATATTTAATTTAAAATTTTACTATTTCTTCTATTTTTAATTTACTTACTTTATCGAAATTATTTAATATTAATTCATTGGTAAATCCCCATTTAAATTTATTTTTTCTATTAAATAAATCATCTGTTGTATCCAAACCTATATAATTATTATTTAATAAATAAGTTAATAAATTTTTGATATTTAATTTTTTAATAATTTTTTCATATTCTTTTATATTATTTTTAGTTATACGTAATATTTTATTTGTATTTGGTTTTAATTCTTCTGTAAATAAATCATCTGGTATTTCAATTGAATATTCAATATATCCATTAAAATCACCACTATCTTTTGCTATTTGTTTCCACATTGCATTATAACGTCCTCCACTAATATCTAAAAATAATGGTTTTCCATTTATTAATTTATCAATTTTTTTTGTTCCAAAATGAATATGGTAATATTTAGTCATTAAAATATCTATTATATTTAAATATAATAATTACTTTATATTATGCTTTTGTTAATCCAAATACATAAATCAATTTTTTTATTATTATTCTCTTCTTCATGATATTTGATGTTTAATTGGTTTCCTATGTAATTAAGATTTTTGTTTCAATATCATCCAAATGTTTTAATGCTTCTCCCGGTTGATTACGATATCTTAAAAAGACAGATGTTATATGTGCTGGTGAATAATTATTATTTTTAATATTATTTAATTGTTGCATATCACATTCATTATTGAAAAACATCTCATATAATTCTTTTATTTGTTTTTTATCACAATTATCAAATAAATATTTTGAATCTATACGACCTGGTCTAATTAATGCACTATCTAATACTTCTGGATGATTTGTAGTCATTATAAGTATTCTACCATTACATGTAAATACACCATCTATTGCATTTAATAATCCTGATAATGTTAAACTTGATTTTGAATGATTTTCATTTTGTTTTTTATTATCATTATCAGAATCATCTTTTTTCTTTTTATCTGATTTTGGTTTTTCTTTTTCATTTATATCACGTGATTTAACTACTGATAATGTCGCATCAATATCTTCGATAACTAATACTGTTTCTTTGTAATTAATACTCTTTAATAAATTCATTAATTCAGTATCTGAGGATACATCAGATAATACTAATGAATGAATATGTCTTTTTGCATATAAACTAATTCCTTTAATCATTGATGTTTTACCTGTTCCAGGATGACCATAAAACATATAACCTCTGGTATATGGTATATCACGCTCTTTATACCATTCTTCCGAATTTAAAAATAATTGTAAATCAGTTTTAATATCATCCTTCAATGAATTTTTTAATATAATTGTATCTAATTTACGAGTATTATTAGAAGGTGTCGCTTTCCATTCACCATTTACATTATTATACAAACGTTGTTCCCATATACTACTAGTTAAATTATTTATATATTCTGTTAAACAATGCTGACTAAAATCTTCTAATACATCATTCTTTTCAATTTCATCTACATAAGTAGATAATTGCACTTTATAATTCTCTCTTTTACGGTCTTTGTCTGTATATACTGTTATTAATTCAGTCGATAAAGAGTATTTTATTTCATGATTTTTATATTGTATAGTTTTAGTCTTTTCTTTTGTTAGGATTTTATGTATTGATAAGTCTTTGATTATTTTATCACGATTATCAATCGTTACTTTTTTATCAAAAACATACTGTAAATAAGGCTCATGTAAATAATCAATGTCTGAATCATTAGTTAAATACCAAAATACTGCTTTATATAATTCATTTATTTGACGTGTATCTGAAATATATGGTATATCAACTGTTCTATGTATCTTTTTTCTTCCGTCCACTGGTTTATAAATTCTATTTTTAATAAATTGATATGATTTAACTAAACCATATTTCGAAATACTAAAAGATGTATTAATAATTGATTGACCAATTGTATTTGATAATGTAAATATATATCCTATCTTAGATACAATTACTGATACTAATGTAATTATTAAGGTTTGAATCATAGTTGTCGTTATCATATCAATAGTTGGGTCTCCAGATTGTAAAAAAGATAAATTACCCATAACTTTACTCACTAATTGTAATTGTAGCATGGATTGTAAATTATTCATATTTAAATTAGATTGCATTGTCGGATTTTGGTTTTGATTCATTGATGATTGAATTGGGGGTTTATTTAATGAATTTAAAATTCCATTTGATTCGGTTGGATTTATTTCAATATAATTAGTCATTTTATTATCTAATTATGTTGTAATTTCTTTATATATATTTAATATATGATGGTATATTATAATAAAAAATTTAATAAATTATAAATTATTGCATTGTTCCACAACCAATACATCTACTTTTAAAACCACATACTTGTACCGAAAAATATGTATCATAAAAATATGGACAATATGATTTAATTGATAGTTTTAAATCTTTTATTTTATTGAAATCTAATCCTGTTTTATCAATTGATTCTACCACATTTGGTTGAGTAAATGTTTTATTTACTTCTTCCCATGAACTAAGGTCTCTACTTAATGGTAATAAATATACACGATTTCCCCATAAATCACATGTTAATATTTCTTCAGAATCCCATTCAATATAATTATCTTCATTTATATTATATTCTTTTTTCCATTCAAAATTTATTCTTGCAAATTCGATATCAATATCTTGTAAATTAATATTATCTTCATCATTATATCTATAAAAACTTAACATTATATATTTAGCAATATTATCTATATAATTTGTATTTAATGGTAGTTCATCTATTTGTCTAGCAAAACTATTTGCAATATTTGTAGTTAATGACATTATTATATATTTATTAATTGCGATTTGACTTCGTAATTTATTTGGTAATACTGATGATTCAATTAATAAACTTAATTTTGTATTTTGTATATCTTCTAAACATCTTATTTTAAATACTACATCTGAATATACTAAACTAACAACTGGTAATCCATTTAAATTCTCATTTAATTTTATATAATTAAAATTATAAATTGGAATTTGTAATTCATTATTTTCAGTATCTTCCTTTATATTATCTCCAGTAAAAATTTGTTGTAATAAAGAATTACTTATTTTAATTCTATCTGTATATCTATCTGCTACTGAAAACATTATATACGAATTTAATATTGCATTTTTTATATTTTCATTAATTCCAAATTCATCATCATTTATTTTTATACATAAATATACCTTATTTATAACATCTACATTTATAGGTAGTCTAAAATTATATTCTAAGTTATTCATGGTAGTTTTAACACCTTTTAATCGTGTAAAACCATTGCTTGTATTATTATTTATTATTATGTCTGTTAATAATTCTATTCCTGTTTTTTCGTTTAAATATTCATTACCAAATTCATATGATTGATTGATT
>VFQS010001302.1_pt1 | contig 23303 bp, 16 predicted proteins | sample 3512361 | NCBI WGS metagenome assembly VFQS01 (sample SAMN10412375, study PRJNA504923) | tailings metagenome | isolation source: Relicate 1 Philex TSF3 active mining | place: Philippines
AAAGTTATAAGGGTTATTATGTAAAATATCCGCGCCCAGCCGCACCCACCCGAAAGTTAATAGGAACGCTACCGCTGACGTAGTTTGCATTGTTTTTTGAAAATGCCTCCCATTTCCATTTGACGTTAACTGCTAACTAAAAACCGCGACTGCCAACTAACTCATCAGGCATTATCAAAAATCAAAATCCACAAAGCGTGTGGTTTTCTTTTTTTCATTTCAAAAAACTCATATTGTCAAACCGAGCGGAGTCGAGGTCGCTTTGTATAAAAAAGAAAACCACACCCTTGTCCGCTACTGCCCAAACACTAGGAAGTATCATATTGTTTTTTGAAGATGCCTCCCATTTCCATTAGACGTTAACTGCTAACTGAAAACTGCGACTGCCAACTAAACTATCAGGCATCCTCAAAAATCAAATTCCACAAAGCGTGTGTTTTTCTTTTTTATAATTTCCATTAGAACATCCATCAAACCGATTGATATCAAAGTAATTACCCAAAAAAAAGAAAACCACACCCTTTGAAGACGACCCCATTCCAAAAGACGAATAGGAAACATTTTTACAAAAAAAAGGATAAAAAAGAAGCCAAAGGTTTGTTCCAGGTATTCAAAAAAGCAAGTTCAAGCCGTTCCGGTTATTTGAATTTTTTTTTCGAGTGAAACCCTGCAAAACAGTAAATCAAACAAGAAAAAAAATTCAAAAAAAACTTGCTTTTTTGAAACCCTCCACAAGGCAAGACGGCTTTCTTTTTTTTCCTTTTTTCTTTTGCAAAAATGTGTGTGAGGCACTTTGGTTTTCTATTCACATTTCGGGCAACCAGAACAGGAAAACGAAGGAAGTTAACCTTTAAATCCTTGTATTATGGACACAATTTTTATCAAAACCCATCAACCTAAGGCGAAGTACGACAAACCGCATTTTTTCATCCTATCAAAAGGACTAAATAGCGGAAAACCCGACAATCAGCCCTTTACAAACAGCTTTGTTTTAGTCTTCCAAACCGAAGAGCAAAAAGAGAACATTTTCTATGTTGCATTAAGCTTATGGAAAACGAAGTTCTGGCATCCTTATCTTAAAGGTTCTGTAATCCCTTTTATTACCCTTTATGACTTCAAAAAAGAGTTCAATCCAAAAGCCGCCCGAATGATGAGAGAACACGAGCAGCACCTAAGACACATTCAAGCACTCAAGCTGCTACAAGAACAAGAAAACCAACACCACAAAAACATCCACCTCATCAACGAACTCAAAAACGCTATTATGATGAGGTACAGAATGAAATGATTGTAATAAGCCTAGACAATTTGTCTAGGCTTATTTATTTAAATAGGATTGATAATTTAAAATTATGTATTTATATTTGAAAAGCTACAAAATAGTGCATATACATCCAAAAATGGGTAGCTATGTATGATTTTATCAGACATATAAACAAGTTGTATGCCATGTAAAAAAAACACCGCACAAATAGTACATTTGGTTTTTGCCGACACAAAGGCAAACGCTAAAAAACCAAAAGAGCTATTTTATTGCCAAACACACATTAATTGATTTATAAAAATGAGCGAGGAAATAGTATCAGCAAGTGGAGAAAGAGCAGCAATGGGGGGCTATTTACCTCAATTTGATGAGTTTGCTTGGTTTGTCTATTTGAACCTAATAAATAAAGAGCTTAAATGGATACGAATAGCAGACCCCAAGGCTGAAAAGCTTGATGATATACAGTATTCTACTTATTCGGAAATTCATGCATACCAAGTAAAATGGACTATTGCTGATGCGAACATATCATTCGCAAATTTTACAGAGTTGCTACCTCTTATAACCTCAAGTTGGAAGAGTTTAAAAACAGCAAATCCTGGGAAAAAAATAATTCCTCATTTAATCACTAACAAACCTATTTCCTCCCATGATAGCTTGAAGGAAGGCGATACTAAAATTGGTTCATTTCAAGACTTTTTTTCAGAAGTTTGGACAAAGCTAAAATCAAATCAAGCAATTGATGTTAAGTGGAATTCAATTCTTGCAGAGTTCGAAAAGAGTTCGAAACTTAGTAATTCTGAATTTGCAGAGTTTGTAGCCAGTTTTGATTTTCAACCTGATTATAAACAAAAACAGTTTAGTGTTGGAAATATTAAATACTCTAAGGAAGACGAAGACCTTCAGCAGATTAGCAGATTTATTGTTGAAAAGGTCGCCAGTCCAGAAAGAGTCGTAGAATTTTCTCGACAAGAAATTATTAAAGAATTAGGCTGGTCTGACAGATTTAAAACAATTTTTAACCATGAGTTAATAGTCGATAGACAAAGATATCAACCGATTCAATCAACAATTGACTTATTAAATTCAAAGTTAAAAGAGCATAAAAATGGATACCTGTTTTTGTTAGGAGGTCCAGGTTCCGGAAAATCTACTTTATTGAATCAATGGTCGAAAGGTATAAAAACACGAATAATAAGGTACTACGCCTTTGATTTTGTTAATCCATCCTCTCACCAAAACTTTTATGAAAGAGGAAATGCCACTCATCTTTTTTTCGATTTAGTTTTTCAGTTAAAGGAAGCTGGGATATATAAAAGAGACATACTTCCATATAAAGACTTACTTTTTCTAAAGGATGTATTCAATGAGCAATTAAGAGCTATTGGAGAAAATTTTGTGACAAATGGTCGACCGACCATAATATTGATTGATGGTCTAGATCATGTTCCTAGGGAATACAAATCTACAACAAATAGTTTCCTACGTGAACTTCCTTTGCCATCTACTTTACCTGATGGTGTGTTCATTATTCTTGGTAGCCAATCCTATGAACTTGAAGACATTCAACAGGAAATTAAAACTGAATTTCAGAATGGAGATAGAACTATTAAAATTGATTCACTAAAAAAGGAGGAAGTATACAAGTACATTGATAATCTTGATTCTTCAATTCAACTTACTGGTTCTCAAAAATTGCAAGTATTTGTGAAATCACAAGGACATCCATTATACCTGTCTTACTTAGTTGAAAAAATCAATAAGGCAGATTCGATTGACGATACAATCGAATCTTTTGAAGTTATTGATGGTAGTATTGATAATTATTATAAAAAAATATGGGAGCCTATTCAGAAAGAAGATAGCCAAATTCAATTCTTAGGTTTAATTGCCAGAATTAATGGTTCGATCAACCTTCAGTTCATTCAGGAATGGGGGTTCCAACCTAGTGTACTAAAGTCTTTTCGTGAAAAGGCCAGGTTTCTTTTTAATGAAACCGAAAGAACTTTGTCTTTCTTTCATAATTCGTTCAAGCAATTCCTTCTTCATCATACCTCCCTAAATTATTTAACTGGAGAATATGACCCAACAGGTAATATCAAATATCATAATCTGCTGGCTGATTATTATGTAAAGTCAGAGATTGAGAAATCTTGGAAACAGAATCATCATCTATTTCAAGCACAGCAATACGATAGGTTTATTTCAGTAGTAACACCAGATAGTTTTACAGAACAACTACTTAACTTCCGACCAGCAGAAGAGATTAAGCAAGATGCAAAATTAGGTGTTGAAATAGCTAGACAAAATAGGGACATCAATACTCTAGTAAGATATCTATTCTCACTGGCAGAAATCGAAAGAAGGTTATTCAATATTGATCCTGCTTCATTTACAGAAGAGCTCTTATTATTAAATAAATTTGATTTAGCTAGAGATTATCTAAGAACTGGTAACACCTTACATTGTAGCGAATCATATGCATTCAATGCATGTCGCTTATTTATAGAATTTGGACACAAATCTGAAGGAGCCACCTTATACAATTTAGCTTATCCTGAGATCATTACAGATTCAGGGATTCTCATAGATGATTCTCATAGATACGAAGAAATAAGGGACTCTTTAGAAGAATGGATTTATACCGCTCCATTTTTTGAATCGACTGAGAATATTTTCTCAATAATTGATAAAATTCAATTCTCAGATAGCATCCGAGAAAACAGATTTGAAGAAAAAGAATCTGATTTACAGCTAAGATTGCTCTCGAATCTTGGTTATAGTTTAATTTATCAAAATAAGTGGGATGATTTCAATAGAGTCACGGAAAAAATAGATCCCACGTCTTCTAGAGGAAGGAATTCTCTTTTCCAACTTCTAAAATATGCTATCGAGCAATGCCTTGACTTAAAAGATAATAGTCGAGCGAATGAATATTTGTCATTATTAACCTCTCATTTCACTAAAGAGAAGACAAAACCTGTTAGTAAAATATTCATCGCCGATTTAGTTTATAAAGTTACCCGTGACTCAAATGAGACATATAAATGGATTAAGGAAGTTGAACAACCTTCTAATGTGGGTAAAGATCGGTTGGGATATGATGATTCGTTAGATGTCTTCCTTCCATTAATCATACTTAACAAATTACTTAACCTATCTGGAAATGGGGTTTCTATTACTTCTGCAATTCCATCTGTTGCGAAAGGTACTGATGAAGAAGTCATAGTAGAGTTTGAACGAATGTTATGTATTACTACTCAAATTCTAGCGGAAGGAATTCTTCAAACTTCAATGTCTGGTGATATTATTAAAAAAGTATTTCCAATAGTTCGGTTTTACTACAAAGAAATATCTCACAGAAATAATTATTGGTATAAACTGAAACAAGCAAAAGGGCAATATTTTGATTTTTTGATATCGGCAGTATCTGAATTGGGCTCAGAAAAACTAGAATTATTAGGAGATTATTTATTTGATGAGTTTCAAGATTCACCAAGATATTGGAGTACAAGTATCCAACGTAAAATCATTAAATCCCTCTTGAATAATGGGTTTGATGCTGAAAAAGCAATAATACAGTTGAGATCATTGGAGCATTCTATGTTGGATGATTATGATATAGATGGTCGAATAACCGAATGTTTGGCTCACTCAAAAGTGTGGTTCATTTTAGGCGAGTTGGAGGAAGCTGAAAAATGGCTCAAACAGGCAATTAAAGAATCTATTGGAGTAGGTTACAGAAAAGATTATCAATTTAGTACCTGGATTGAATGGTTAAGAAAAATAAACCATAAAGACCCATCAGGAGCTTCTGAAAGAATAAAATGGTTCTTATCTCATTTAAACCATATTAAAGAAACCACGGAAGGAAGAGCTTATTGGAATGCTTCTGAAGAATTATTAGCAGTCACGTTTGAACATAATCTGAATGATGGTCTTGAACAGGCCATTTGGCAACTAGAAAATGATCTGATTGATTTTAAAGATACCATTACCCTTTTTATCAAACATTTCATCCAACGAACAAAAAGTGAGGAAGAGTTCAAAAGTATTGTTCAACTATATATTAATCTATATCTGCCTCTTGCTGAATCTGCCGATTCTTCTCTGCTCAAATCCATCCTAGAAAAGGGGCATGAAATTTTAAAAGATGGATTTTTAATGGAGTACACACAAGTCATAATTTCGGCAATAGAAATTAAAGCTTACGAAGAAACCAGACATTACTTACTTTCTGAAATTGATGATTTCTATAAATCAAAAGGACTAAAAGCAGGAGACTATTATTCATTGTTTAATATACCTTCAAAGAATGAAAGAGATAGGTCGTCAAGTTCTTCTAACACAATGGTTTTAAAGACATATCATGAAAGTATTAATGAAAGTGAAGTGCTTGAGCGTGTTACAAATTTTGATGATTTCAAGAAAATTATTCAAGAAGAAGATCAGGCAAATTCATTTTTTAATTGGTCAAAAGTTATTGAAAAAATAACTCCTTTATTGTCTTCAAGCCAACTTGAAGAAGTTACCAAACTAGCTAAAATTGGAAGGAAAGAATCAAATTTCTATGCCAAACTAAGTGAAGCTGCCTTAACGTTAGGAAACACTGAACTGGCAACTAGTTTAGCCAATAAAAGTATTGAGCTATCGAGCGAATCGGGCTGGGTCAAATACTATGATGGAGGAACAAGAATCAATGCGTTTAGTGCACTAAAGCGAATCAATCCAGAAATCTCATCGAATAAGGCATTTGAAGTATTCGCTCACGATATAGTAAGTAGTAATTATCCGAGTTCATATATAGAACATCTTGAAGACATCATTCCACTTCTAACGGAACATTATGTTGAAGAAGAGCTTTGGCCTGAAATATATGGTTATCTACAAAGACTGATGTCGAATAGTAAACCAGTTGAGAATTTACCTATTCTTCCTTCATTAGATCGACCAATCATGGAAATGATAGTCGATTACTTGGTTTATCTTTCAGAGAATCCTGTCTCGATAGTAAAGGAACAATCTTTACTGCTTTTGGCAAAATATATAAATCAAGATGATGATTATGCTTTGGCTCAACTACTGAATGGTGGTTTAGATGATTACTCATGTATGGATGTGATAATGAAATTATCTGCATTCGACTCTCCCAAATTTCATTCACTTAAATCAAAGATTAACAGTTTAGCTCTATCAAATGATTATCAATTAAGAAAAAATGCAATAGACATACTTTCCTCAATAGGGGAAGAAATTCCAACTCCAAAAATCATTCAATTACCTATAGTTTACTCTTTACATATTCCAGAAAACCGAAAACCAGATTTTAAAAAAGAGATTGAACCTTATTTTCCGGAAATTGATATTAATGACCCCCGAGACCTAATAAGACCTTTTGAATTTTTGATCAAAATTTTATCTGAAGAGTCTGGAATTGATGAATCTAATCTTATTTATAGAGCCTATTCAATCATGAAAGAAATTGGTCGAGAAGAGGAATGGACGGTTGAGTATGAAAAGAAGCTAAGAAATCATTTAGAAGAAATACACTTAGAATATTCTTACCCTAGACCAAGGTCAGTTGCTGCTCGAAGAGCCATAATGCATGTAGCCAATGAATTAATAGATTCTGAAACAATTGATGACAGAAGAATTCAGAATCTTTTAATCTCTCATGATTATGCTGTTCAGTTTTTTACAGAAATAGCTAAACCTGAATTTATTCAAACCATTAAAGAGAGAGATTTTGGAGGTGTTGGCAATGATTGGTTAGATCGAATAGGTGAATCAGAAAGATTAAACGAATCTCTTCTAGACTACAACGAAACCTTCAAGATCATAGCGGAATACAATCGAATAGTGAATTTAGATTGGGGTGCTCCTACTGAAGAATACATGTATCAAATAGCTGTTAATGAGGATTTGGATAAAGAAGATAATTACATTTTTGGTTCTGTTTTTCATCAACTAAGTAACAATTATCATGAATTAAGAGGCGGTGGCCATTTTATTATTGTAATTAGAGATCATAGGTTTAATCAATTTGACCTAAAATCCAATTGGATTGCTATCAATCCTGTTTTAGCAAGATATTTAGGGTGGGAACCTGAGCCCATGAAATTATTCGCTTGGAAAAATTCACAAGGTGAATTAATGGCAGAATCAATTTATTGGTCAAATGGTAACATTCAAATGACGCCTCGCAAAGATGGAGAAGTTGGGGAAGGTTGGTTTGTGAAAGTTTCAAAAGATGGACTCCAACAGATTAATACGATCGAGAAAAACTTGTTTCTACAAAAGAAGTTAGTCCGGTCTAAATATGAAGATTCTGTTTTAATGAATAAACAAATATTTGATGTAACAAAACTTTGACAATGAACCCAAGCCTATGCATCCATACACATTGGCATGTCGCTCAAAGCCTTCACACAAATCCAAACTTGCCAAAGAGTATGGATGCCCCAATGGACGGATGAAGAAAAAGCACAGGCATACAACATTGTATAAGAGAAATAGCGGGTGAAGTGGTAAAATTAAGGTCTGTGCATTTTATTAACTTTAGTGGTAGGGGACAGGTAATCGTATTGAAATCCGCTACTGCTCTTATACTTGACCGTTAAAACAAAAAAAGCCTGAACTTTCATTCAGGCTTTCTCATACTCAGTAAAGGTTACCAATCAAAACTGAGCTTATTTCTTTTTCGAGGTCAATTGCTTTAAAAGCAAGGTAACACCAAAACTTACTACTGCTCCAATTAAGGCTAAAACTATGGTTTTAAAGACATCTGCTGAGGTTATATTAGGAATGACACTCAAAGCAAATCCACCAAAAGTTCCTGCCCTCAAAGTTAACGAATTATCCATTCGTTCCAACGTCAGTTTCGGGTTTTGCCTCATCTTTTTTGTTGTGTTGGTCATCAACAGTAATTTGGCTTACTGCTGATAAAACACCGCCTGCAACGGCAGCATAACCCGCAACGGTTACAACAACAGCAGGTAAAGCTACTGGAGCAGCTACAATGCTTCCACTTACTGCTAATAAGGCTAATCCAATGGTGCGCAACACCTTAAAAAATTTCGGAGTGGGTGCCTTAGCACGTTCTACTATATTCATAATCTTTCAATTTTGTCATCCTGTAAAGGATCTATTGTACAATCAATTCTACACTTTCTTTATTGTCTAAGGCTTTATAAACTAAGTCTTTCAACTTCTCAAAAGCTTTTCGAGACATCAACCCTAAACCAGGTCCAGAAAGTTTCGTCACCGGAGCAATACAACCACGCAATTCCTTTTGTGCATTATTGGCAGGATGTATCAAAATATACGTTCTATTCGGTACATCTACCAATTCCAAATGCCATTTGTATTTCGTACTGTATCGCTTTCTAATAAAATATTTCCCTTCAGGAATACAGGAAATTCCTCGCTCATTTCGCTTCCATGGCAATTCAATAGTATAACATATCAATTTGCCCTCACATTCCAATTTTCCGTTCGTTCCTTCAGGGAAATAAGTTCTTGTCAAAAACAGCACCATAACTGTAAACTGCCACTGAGACCGCCAACTAATTAAACCCCTCCATCAACCGCCACAATCGATAACGGGTTAAAAGCTCCATTTTTCAATGGATACATTTGCCCATTAATTTGTTGGTAAAACTCCACACCAAGAGCCAAAACAAGTGGGTGAGTAGAGTTAGCCGTTACAGTATTACTCAAGTTAATTACAGCCGTAGCCGTAGCATCCCAAGGTAAAATTGTAGTTTCTGAAGTATTCACTTCATACGATTCTCCAGTAAAGTCAATTGCAGCACCACCAGAGATCACTTTAAAGTGAGTAGTTCCACTAGGAGCAGCAATCATATTCGCAGGAATAAAAGAAGGAATATTTACATCCAAAGTACCCGCCACACGATCAATATCCGTAGTAAAAGGAGCAAACAAAGAAGTTCCTAATTTACCACGAATATTAAATTCGAATCCAAGAACCAATTCAATTTCTCCATCAATTACATTACGTAATCCTCTGTCACTCACAGCATCCATTTGGATAACTTTAACCATTTGTTGCGTCAAACGACTCACCATTCTACCATCAGCAGAATTTAACAACAATGGGCGTAAAGCGGTTCTCAAAAGCTTACCTGCTTTTCCAGCTCTACCAAACTCAGAACCGTTCTCACGCGTTCTTTGAAACGCAGGGTCACTAGCAATTCTACTAGCATCAATACCACCTTTTTCACGAGCTAAATGCCCATCCTGCGTTTTGTAAAAAGTAATATCCCCGATAGTACCTTTTAACTTAATTATGCCTTTCTGTCTAGCCATAACTTCAAAATTTTAGTTCAACATTCATTCACTTTCATAAATCATTCAAAACTCGGTTGCAACACTTTCTGAAATAATTACACTGCAAATTTCCCACACAAAACCCATCAAAAAACAACACCCCATACCAAATGTCCTAAATCGACATATTTGTCGTTAAACGTCCTAAAACAAGTCAATTCATCCATATCAACCGACGTTAAATGAAAAGATTAATTAAGTACCTTTAACCTATCTCAAAGCCAACTCAAAAGCAAGGTTAAAGTATGAATCAAGTACCAAAACGAGTTTGTATTTATCCAAAGGACATACAACGCATTACAGGCAAAAGCTACCGCCAAAGCATAAGAATATTAAATGAAATAAGAAAGTCGCTTAGAAAGCCTAAAAATAGCCTTGTAAGTATAGAAGAGTTTTGTTCGCACACTGGATTAAATATCGAGCATGTTTTACCCTTGATTGATTAGAAATAATAACTTATTTAATTTTTAAACGGCTTATTTAATTTTTTTTATTAAATTTGCATTGTTAAGATTTGTCAGAAAAGCAATGTTTTTTTTGAGGTTTAAAATCGAGACCCAAGATTTTCGAAATTGAAAAGACTTTTAAAATATAGGCTTGAAAAGAGTGACACAAATCCCTCTTTCTCCGCAGTGTAAAACCGGTTCAGAAATGAATCGGTTTTTTTTATGGCTTTTTTTATATAATAACACATAGACTTAACTTATTGAAGTTTCAAGTTTTTGGAACACAGATTGAAGAAATCGAAATTATCTTAATAATCGAAATTAAGTAAAAAATCTTTGAAAGAATTGTCCCCTTGAGAGCTTGTTCCGACTTTTCGGAAGGACTTTAGGGGTGTAGCTGTATTTTATACACCGAGCTTCACCGAGTTTATTTTTAAGTGCATTACGTTGAAAGAGCTACACAGATCGTTACACTTATTATAGTCCACATAAGAATACACACACAGTTTGTCATGCTGGTAAGCATCTCTGGTATGAGTGATATTTTATTGAAACACTTAGCCACAGTAGTTTTTGTGTTCTTAGCGCCTTCTTAGTACGCTTTGTGGTTAAGATTTACACCGAGTGTTGCACTTTTGCGATTGATTTTTGAACTTACCCTTGCTCTTGACTTAGAACGCGGATATTACTGATTTAACTGATTTACACTGATTTTTTATTTAATGGTCAGCTAAAGCTGAAACGGATGTGGATGTGACTGATATTTTTTTGGAACACAGATTTAAGAAATCTACATAATCTTAAAAGTATTGATTACAATAAAATTTCTTAGAAAGAATTGTCCCCTCGAGGTCCCGATAGCTATCGGGATTAGGGGTGTAGCTGGTTTGAACTTGCTCTTAAATTAGAACGCGGATATCACTGATTTAACTGATTTACACTGATTTTTTATTTAATGGTCAGCTAAAGCTGAAACGGATGTAACGGATTTATTTGGATGACGAAGTTGGGTAATGTTTATATTTATTCTTAATTCTTTTCCCTTTTTACTTTTATATTGTTGTTGTTCTTGTCGGTAGTTTTTGTTGATTTTTTTGCTGGAGAAGGATGAATTGCTTTTATAACGTGATTGTAATTATTAACAAATAATGTAACTATAAGCAAATCAGTTAATTGTGTAAAGTATTTGTAAAGTAATCATAAAGTAAATATTGAAACTTAAAAAAGTTGTAATTATTTGTATTTCTGTAGATTACAACATTTTTGTTTTTTAACTAAAATACGGAACAATTTTAGTTTGTAAAAGGATATCAAGACGTTAGCTGTTGAAAACTAAATTTAACTTTTTGAAGAGTTATCTTTGTTTGGATAGCTTTTTTTAGCATTTTTGTCAAAAGCCTGAATCAAAATTTGAATTCGAAAAAAAATAGTTGTTTAACAGTTATATATAAGCCCGTGAAATCAGAAGTAGAAATTTTACAAACACAAGTAGAAGCATTAACAAAAGTTGTTTTAGATTTAAAAGAGCAAGCCAATAATGATATTTGGTATGACAGTGCAGATGTAATGAAATTGTATAACATTAGCGATTCCACCTTAGCGCGTTTTCGTAAAAATAGTACAATTCCATTTACCAAATTTGGAGGACGCTATTTATATCCTAAATCATATTTTAGTAAATCATTAATGCAGAAAATGGAAAACAAGCACTTGCTTTAAGTTTTCTTAAATAATTTTTCCCCAATTTTTTCTAATAGCATTTAGAAACTCTTCATTATCTTTTTACGAGTAAAGTTTTTTACTTCTTTTCTACTTATCTTTTTTACTATCGTTTCTATAGTTCTCGATACCATTTTCAAAATCAAAAATTAGCATTATTCCTTCCAAAATCACTCTAAGATAACAGTAGGGTTGTTTTGTTTCTAGAGTTTTATAGATATTTATTTGCGACTTTTTAATTCCTAATTCCACCAGCGTCATTTCGAGTGTTTTGAATTTGGAAAGCCTTAGATTTTCAAATACAAAATGTATCGAGAACTAATGAATGAAAATAGTTGCTACAGTTCTCGATACAATTTTAGCTTTCAAAAATTAGCATTTTTAAAACCTAAAATCACTCGAAGTGACGATAGAGTTGTTTCATTTCAAGTTTCAAGTTTCAAGTTGTTTTTGAACTTGTTCTTGTTCTTGTTCTTGTTCTTGTTCTTGCCCTTGACTTTTATTCTATATTTCTCCCTACGTTGTTCGTATAAACCCCTGTTTTTACGAAGCGCGTACGAACAACGTACGAACAAAATACGAACAAAACCCCTATAAAATTACAGCAAACCCTTCATTAGCTATCAAAACCTATCAAAACATGTCAAAACCCGTCAAAATCATTCAAAAAGGGGGTAAAAAGTAGCAATAGGATTCAAAACCTAGTATTACTATTTAAATGCAATTAAAACTATTTAAAACACTGTATTTCAATAAGTTGACTTGCTTTTTATTTTGTTGTTGCTTTATCTTTGTCTCGTTCTTTGATAGCGCGCATCAAAAACAAATGAATTAGTATAAATCAAAAAAAAGTAAAAGCGTATGGGTACATACAACAAGGGCATCTTAGGTGCATTTTCAGGTAAAGTAGGTCCAGTAGTGGGCGCTACATGGCGTGGTAAAGACGTAATGCGTAGTTTACCCAAAAAAGGAAATCGTTTGGCAACTGAATTTCAGCAAGCGCAACGTAGCAAGTTTGCGATGACAACCGAATTTTTGGGCGGAGTTCAACCCGTGATTAAGCGTTATTTTGGTAACGATACGGGTTTGAAAACACGTCGTAATCAAGCGATGTCGTATTTGATGAAAGAGGCTATTGTGTTTAATGATCCTAACTATGAATGGGATTATACCAAGGTCTTAATTAGTAAGGGCGACTTACTAGGGATTAACAACGGACAAGTTGTAGCGGGTTCTGGACAGGATTTGACATTTTCTTGGACAGATAACAGCGGACAAGGGGAGGCGCAAGTTACCGACAAATTGGTAGTGGTAGTCTATGAACCTACTTCTAAAGCTACGGTATACAGTTTGAATGCCGGTAGCCGAAACGACGAAAGTGCTACGGTACAATTGCCTAATTTCTTAAGTGGTTTAGAGGTACAGGTATGGGCTACTTTTGTATCTTCTAACGATAAGATGGCGGCAACCAGTATCTACTTAGGGGCTGTTACGGTAGGTTAATCTTAGTTTTGATTAGTGTTCGCACAAGCGATTAATAAACGCTCTGCCAGAAATGGTGGGGCGTTTTATTGTTTTTTAACACTCTCATACGGTTTTCCTCATTTCTATCTCAAAACTATTATTTACCTTAGCTGTTGTATTTTCCTACGTAGAAATACCTGGTTTGAAAAACAGGTATTTTTACGGGTTGTAAGAGTCCTATTTTTTTCTTACGTTTGGGAAAATAGAATAAGCCTTACAGAATATGTTATTAGAACCACGCAAAGCCTTAAATAAAGCCTTTTTAAAGATTAAACCTAATAGAACTGGGATTGAATTATTTAAACAAAACTTAATTCTACTTTTAGACAGCATCAAAGAAAAGGAATCGGAGGAGTTTCACAAGAATTTGATTTCGGATTTCTTGAAGAATACCTATTATTCACCTAATCATTTTATCAACACTAAAGGTCGAAATGATTTAGTGATTCATACCGGTAAGGAAGCGAAAAGTAATGTTGGGGTAATTATTGAAGCGAAAAGTCCGAGTAACAAAGCGGAAATGCTTTCGCAAAAAAATCTCAACAGTAAGGCGTTGCAGGAATTGGTTTTGTATTTCTTGCGTGAGCGTATTTCTCATAAAAATTTAGAAGTAAAACATTTAGTAGCTACCAACTTAAATGAATGGTATATTTTTGATGCGCAATTGTTTGATAAACTCTTCGCTCAAAATAAAGGCTTGGTAAAACAATTTCAAGACTTTGAAGATGGCAAACTTTCGGGAACGAATACCGACTTTTTCTACAAAGAAATTGCCAAACCATATATCGAAACTATTTTAGATAAATTAGATTACACGTATTTCGATTTAGCTACTTACGATAAAATATTACGCAATAGCGACAAGCAAGACGACACGAAATTGATTGTCTTGTACAAATTATTATCGCCAGAGCATTTGTTGAAATTATCTTTTGCCAATGACAGCAATTCCTTAGATAAAAACTTTTACAACGAGTTATTGCACTTAATTGGTTTAACCGAAACCAAAGAAGGAGGGAAGAAGTTAATTGAACGCCCAAAAGCAGGACAACGCCATGCAGGTTCGTTATTAGAAAACGTAATTAACCAATTGGATAGTTTGGATAAATTATCGCGTTTGCCTAATGTAAAACAATATGGCGACACCCACGAAGAGCGATTGTTTACCGTAGGTTTGGAATTATGCATTACTTGGGTAAACCGTATTTTGTTTTTGAAATTATTGGAAGCGCAATTGATTAGCTATCACAAAGGCGACAAAAGTTATGCGTTTTTGCACAAAGACTTGCTGCACGATTACGACAATTTGAATGCGTTGTTTTTCATGGTTTTGGCTAAGAAACCCGAAGAGCGCAACGACCGTGTGAAAACTTTGTTTGCTAAAGTGCCTTATTTGAACAGTTCGTTGTTTGAACCTACCGAGTTAGAACATCAAACCTTATTTATTTCGGGATTAGAAGACGATATACAACTACCATTTTTAAGCGGAACGGTTATCAAAGATGCAAATGGTAAGAAGTTAACAGGTACGCACAAAGCGATTGACTATTTCTTTGACTTTTTGGATGCCTATGATTTTGCGAGTGAAGGTAGCGAAGACATACAAGAAGACAATAAAACCTTGATTAATGCCTCGGTATTGGGCTTGATCTTTGAAAAGATAAACGGTTACAAAGACGGTTCGTTTTATACACCAAGTTTCATTACCATGTATATGTGTAAGGAAACCATTAGACGTGCTGTGGTGCAAAAGTTTAATGAAACCAAAGGTTGGAACTGCAAAGACTTTGATGCCCTATACAACAAAATTGAAGACACTAAAGAAGCCAATACGATTATTAACAGCGTAAAAATATGTGATCCTGCGGTGGGTTCTGGACACTTTTTGGTTTCGGCGTTGAATGAAATGATTGCGATTAAGCACGATTTAAAAGTGTTAACCGACCGCGAAGGCAAACGTTTAAAAGAATACCAAGTAGACATTGTAAACGATGAGTTGATAGTAACCGATGAAGATGGTGTACCGTTTACGTATAATCCAAAAAGCAAAGAAAGCCAACGTTTGCAAGAAACCTTGTTTCATGAAAAGCAAACTATTATAGAAAACTGTTTGTTTGGGGTAGATATTAACCCGAACTCCGTTAAAATATGCCGTTTGCGTTTGTGGATTGAGTTATTAAAAAATGCTTACTACCGCAACGAAACCGAGTTGGAAACCCTACCTAATATCGACATTAACATTAAATGCGGTAACTCGTTGATTTCTCGTTTTGGATTGGATGCCGATTTGAAAGAAGCCTTGAAGAAAAGCAAGTTAAAAATTGACGATTATAAACGTGCTGTTGACCAATACCGCAATGCCGAAAGTAAAGAGCAAAAGCGCGACATGGAAACGCTAATTACGGAGATAAAAACCAATTTTAGAACCGAAATTAACCAAAATGGCAAAGAAATTAAAGAGTTACAAAAACTGAAATACGAGTTTAATGTAAAGTTTGAAAGCGCGCAACTTTTTGAAACCAAGCTAACCAAAGCCGAGCAAAAGGTTAAAAAAGATTTAGCCGATAAAATTGAGAAAATAGAAACCCAACTCGAAGAAATAAAAAGCAACAAAATTTATGAAAATGCTTTTGAATGGCGCTTTGAGTTTCCTGAAGTATTAAACGACGAAGGCGATTTTGTAGGTTTTGATGTGGTGATTGGGAATCCGCCTTATGTGGATGCTAAAAAATTAGCAAGTATTAGTTCTTCTTTGAAAGAAAATTATAAAGTTTATTTTAGTAGTGCTGACTTAAGTAGTTATTTTTTTGAATTAGGTGTTAATGTTTTAAAAACAAATGGAGTTTTTTCCTTTATTAATACAAATAAATTTTTTAAAACAGAATATGGAAAACCTTTAAGAGCATTTATCTCTCAATTTAAAATTAATTCAATAATAAATTTTGAGCAAGTACCCATCTTTGATGAAGCATTAGTATCAAGTCTAATAATTGTTTTTGAAAAGAATCAAAACAGAAGTGATTTTCTTTTTGTTGAATTTGACAAAGAACCTTCTCCTAATAATAATTTTGAATCAGTAATTGAAAATAGAAAATCATTTCTTGATGCAAACTCAATAAATGATGAAAGTTGGAGTTTTTCGAATCAAAAAGAATCTCAAATTATTGCTAAAATATACACTAACAGTTACAAAATAAAAGATATCAAATCAATTGATATTAAAAGAGGAGTAACTACAGGTTTTGACCCAGCTTTCATAATTTCAAATGAAATAAAATCTAAATTAAATAATGATGAAATTATAAAGCCTTTAGTGAAAGGAGCTAATATCAAAAAATATTATTTAACCAATTCTGATTTAAATCTAATTTTCACAAAAAGAGGTTATGATATAAACAGTAATTTATTAATTAAAGATTATCTTAATCAATTTTATGAGGATTTAAAGCCTAAAAAAAATAATGATTTAAAAGGTAGAAAACCAGGGACATATCAATGGTTTGAAATTCAAGATAATATAGCATATTATAAGAATTTTGAATGCACAAAAATTGTATGGCCTTTGACCGCTGCTAATTGGGGTTTTGCTTTAGATAATAATAGACATTACTTATCTAGTGGTGGATTTATGTTAATAAGTGAAGGGCTTAATATAAATTATCTTTTAGCAATTCTTAATTCAAATTTAATGAAATATTTATTTTCAAAAATAGGAGTTATGACTGCGGGTGGTGCTTTTACATTGAAAAAAGCTACTATAGATGAGTTTCCTATAAAAGAAATATTAACTGAATATCAACAACCTTTCATAGACAAAGTCGACCAAATCCTTGCGCTCAAAAAAGACAACCCTGAAGCCGATACCACTGCTTTAGAGCGTGAGATTGATTTTATGGTGTATGAGTTGTATGGGTTGAGTGAGGAGGAGATAGGGATTGTTGAGGGGAGTTAGTTAATTTTAAAATAGATAAAAATGAGTAAGAAAGATATATTATATAAACCAAAAGACTATTCTAATTTTAACTTAACTTTTCCAGAAGTAGATAAATTAATTGATGTTATTGAGTTAATAAAAAGAAGAAAAATTAAGGATAATGACGTTAAAATTAATTATATAGATCCCTTTAATCATGTAAAGACTTTATTAAATCCAGTTAACCATTTAATAATTGGAAGAAGAGGTTCTGGTAAAACTTCATTATTAATTAAGGTTATTGAAGAAATAAGAAAAAGAGAAGGGATAATTACTATTATTGATATGCAGGGCAAGCAAAGAAAAAGTTCTGATTTGCAATTGACTGAAATATTAATAATATTGATAAATGAATTAAAGAATAATTTAGAATCTTTAAATAAATGGGAACCTTATATAAATAGAATCACAAAAATTAAGTATTATAAGCTAAAATCTATTTATTATAAATTATTTAAAAAAGAAAATATTTGGTCTAACAAAGATTTAGAACTAGATAGATTATATCAACAGTTAATATTAATATTAGAAAAATTAGATACTATTAAATTAACTCCAAATGGAGCTAATATCAAAATAAATAAAAGCACAATTTCGAAGAGAAATTTTAATAGTTCAAATAGTTTAAAAGCTTTTTTTAATTTTGATTCTGAATATCTAAAATTAGTTAATTTAAATTTATCGTCAGAATCAACATATACAATTGTTAGAGAAGATAGTCATGAAAAAACTTTTGAATTTACATCAGTATATTCAAAGCAAGATGCATTAAATCATTTGAAAGATGAAATAATTGATTGTTTAATTGGTTTTAATAAAGTTTTTAATAAACCAATTTATTTAATTTTGGATGATTTCTACCAAATACCAATTTATAATCAACCATATATTTTTCAGTATCTACATGATTTGAATAAAGAAACAATAAATATGTCTTTTTCATATAAAGTTTGTTTAGTTCCAAATAGATTTAAATTAAATGAAGATGATAATAAAATTTTATCTCATAAAGATGATTTTAGTACAATCAATTTGGATAGAGAATTTTATGATTTAGAAGCTAATAAAGATTTATTGTTTAAAATTTTATGTAGTCTAGATTCAAAATTAAATTTTACTTCTTCAAAAATTACAAAATTATTTAACGATACTCTTGTGCTAAATGATTGTATAAGGGCATCTGGTGCTCTACCAAGATATTTTTTAGACGTTTTTAGTCATATGATAAAATTTTCTAAAGCAGAAAATCAAACTAAAATTCATAGAATGGTACTTTCTCAAGTAGTCAGAGAAATTAAGAAAAGTAAAGATGGATTGATTGCTGAAGAAGCATACTTGCCAGAAGACCAAATAAGAAAATTATACAATATTATAGAAGAAGAAGTCATTCATGGTTTACAAACAAATGTTATTTTATATCCTTACATTTCATTTAAAGAAAATGAAGATGTTTTAAACACATTAATAAATTTAGGATATATTCATAGAATTAAAGAATCGATTATTGTTGACAAGATTAATTATGCGCCATTATTTATTGATATGATATTTACACATACAAAATCTGATAAAATGCCAAAAAACTTTAAAGATGTTAAATTTTGGGATCAAGATGGTAAAATTTTACATAAATGTTTAAAATGGGAATTTTCAAAAGATAAATTGAATGGTATATTAAATGTTAGTAATTTTTCAAATGAGATTAATGTTAATTAAAAGTACCGCTCGTGCGCGAAACGAAGTTCAGCGAAGCTAATCCTTTCTCGTTCGGTATAGTTAGTAATGAGTTGTTAAATAGAGATGCTGAAACGAGTTCAGCATGACAGGAGGAATTAACGCAACGTTTGTCAACCTGAACTAGTTTCAGGTTCTAATGAGAGGGTGAAACGAGTGCTGCATGACAAAAAGAGTAGAGATGCTGAAATGATCCCGAAACGTGTCGGGTCAGCATGACAAAAAAATAGAAAAATATGAATACAGGCGAAATTCTCATTTATCAAAACCAAGAGGGCAACATCAAAGTAGATGTTCGGTTAGAGGAAGAAACGGTTTGGTTAACACAGGCACAACTTTGTGAATTGTTTCAAAAATCGAAAGCTACTATAAGTGAGCATATTAAAAACATATTTGCTGAAGGTGAATTAGATGAAACGTCAGTTGTTCGGAATTTCCGAACAACTGCCACTGATGGTAAAAGTTATGATACTTATTTCTATAACCTCGATGTGATTATTTCTGTGGGTTATCGTGTAAAATCGCAACAAGGTACCCAGTTTCGTATTTGGGCTACGCAACGTTTAAAAGAGTACATCATCAAAGGTTTTGCGTTAAATGATGAACGTTTTAAATCAGGAACATCTATGAATTATTTCAACGAATTGCAAAACCGTATTCGTGAAATTCGTTTGTCTGAAAAATTCTTTTATCAAAAAATAAAAGACATTTATGCTACCAGTATTGATTATGACCCTAAAGACGAAAAAACAATTGCCTTTTTTAAAATAGTACAAAATAAATTGCTTTGGGCTATTTCACAAAACACAGCTGCCGAGTTGGTTTATAGAAGAGTGGATGCTAGTTTACCTTTGATGGGAATGCTTTCGTATGATAAAAAAACTACTAAAAGCATTCAAAAGCAAGAGGTAAGTATTGCCAAAAACTATTTGAATGAGGACGAAATGAAGTTGTTAGGGCTTCTAGTAGAGCAATATTTAGCATTTGCCGAGACCATGGCGCAACAACAAATTCCAATGTATATGAAAGATTGGATTGAACGATTAGATAGTTTGTTGCAGCTAAATGGTAGGGAAATCTTAACTCATGCGGGTACTATTTCACATCAAATGGCAGTAAACAAGTCAGAAAATGAGTTTGAAAAATATAGAATTGAACAAATTAAAATTGAAAAAGAACAAAGCTTAAAAGAAATTGAGGAAGATATTAAACGGTTAAAGAAATGATAGCCAAAGTAATTTAGCTACTAAAAAAGAATATATCAAAACCATGCAAGAACATCATCATAATAAGATACAACTTCATGAAATTAGAAGTATAGTAGAGCTAGCATTTCCGGTTATGCAAGAAGCTATTTTACATCATCGTTTTTCGACATTAAGCGCTATGCAAGGTAATGAACCCGAGTATGAGTTAATGAAACAAAATTTAAAGTTCTTAAATAGGTTAAGTTTGGCAGTACTTTCTATGAGAAAATATAACGACATTTATCTTTCGTTTGATTATTTCGTAAGTTTATATCTCGACCGTAATTTTAGTGAACGAAAGGCGTTTTATTGGTACGAATTAAAATCTATTTTGTTTATGGCTACTTATTTTAAAGAGGTGAAAACCTATAAAGAATTTGAAAAAAGGATACAACAAAAATCGTTTCACGACACGTTATCTAAGTACAAACGTAAAGATGCCATTGATACAAGTAGCATTAAACGTACTGAAAGTTACTATCAAATTCATGTAGCGAATAAGCAACTAGAATTATTGTTTTAAACTTCGCTTGTGTTTGAATCCCCTCGCTCGTGCGCGAAACGAAGTTCAGCGAAGCTAATCCTTTCGCGTTCGGTATAGTTAGTAATGAGTTGTTAAATAGAGATTCTGAAACGAGTTCAGCATGATATGAAATAAAATATGAAAATCATGAAAATCATGAAAACCAACAAAACCAATAAAACCACTTCTTCAAAAGTATATACCCTCCACAAACTCGATTGGTTGGAGTATGTGTCTATGGGGTTGTGTTTGTGGTTTTTGTTTTATCCAAGACCGTATGACTATTTGTTGGTGGCGTTGTTGTTGCTGCCTTTTGTGGGGATGTTTTTAAATGGGTTAAACAAGCCCAGTATTGCTTCGTTAGTTCAAATAGATCATTCTTCTAAAGATGAATACGATGTAGCCGATTTTATCGATTTACCGGCTTGGGTGATTGTAGTTCGTACGTTGTTAGATTATGAAACGGATTCTTATGTAGCGGTTCTCACAGCGGGTACGATTGCGTTTGTAGGAATTTGTGTTTTTTTGTTGCTTACGCATCGACAGATTTCGGATTCTAATAAAGACAAGTGGTGGATTTATGGTTCGATTGTTTTTAGTTTCTTTATCTACAGTTACAGTGCGGTAATAGCGGTGAATTGCTCGTTTGATTACTCGGAACCTAAGGAATATAAAACGGAGGTGATTGATAAGCACATAAGCCGAAGTAGAAAAGGAGGTCGTCATTATTATGTAAAGGTAAAACCGTGGGGGCATCACTACGATGCTGAGAATATTAGCGTTTCTTCTGAGGAGTACGAGGATTATCAGATTAAGGATAAGGTGGAAGTGGAGTATAAGGAGGGGTTGTTGGGGATTCCGTGGTATTATTTGGATAAGTAAAAAGTAAAAAGTAAAAAGGGATAAGGGATAAGGGAGAAGGTTGGTTTCACTTTGTGAAATGTGTGCCTTCGGTGTAGGAGATTCCTATTTTGGCGGAATGACAAGTGAGTGGGAATGATGAATGTTGATTAACGAATGATGAATGATGAAGGGTTGGCTTTACTATGTAAAGCGGTTGCCTACATTGTAGGAGATTTAGCTACGCTGAACTTACGTTTCTAATCTGAGGAATGATAGGCTTGAACTGATTAAAGCGTAAGCTTATTGTATAGAATATGTAATGAATATTTTTTTATTTATAAATATGAAGCAATTTTTAATCATCATTTTAGTAGTATTTACTAATTTACTACATGCTCAAAAAAACTATACTCCTATTGTGTTTGTTCACGGTATGCTTGGCAGTGGAGATACATGGGTTCGTCCAATGCAAAATTTTATGTCGCAAGGATACAGTAAAGACCAATTAGAGGTATTAGATTGGAACTCTATCTCGTTTAACAATAAAGCAGCTGAACAACAATTAGATAGTATTATTGATGTGGTTTTAATTAGAACTGGAGCACAAAAAGTAAATCTTGTTGGACATTCTGCTGGTGGAAATTTGTGTAGCAATTACTTAAAGGAAGAAAAGAATGCAGCCAAAGTAAACAACTATGTTCATGTAGGAAGTATTACTTTAAATAAAGCACCCTCTGTTCGAACCTTAAATCTGTATTCAACAGAAGATAAAATTGTAAAGGGAGCAGTAATTGAAGGTGCAAAAAATGTTGCCCTTGCTGACCTTGACCATTACGAAATTGCCACAGCTTTTGAAAGTTTTAAGCAGATGTATGGATTTTTCAATTCTTCAACGCCATTGAGTTTTAAAGAAGAGACAAAAACCGAACATGTAATGCTATCAGGCAGAGTAGTTAGTTTAGGTGAAAACAAAGCAGAAAAAAACGCTTCTTTAGAAGTATATCCATTTGATCCTCTTACAGGCGAACGACTCACAAAAAATCCTGTTTTTACCACTAAAGCAAATGCACAAGGATACTGGGGTGAATTCAAAGCCAATGCAAATACGCACTATGAATTTATAATAAAACCAGCTGATAAAACCAAACGTGTCATTCACTACTATAGAGAGCCTTTTTCTAATAATAATCATTGGATTTACTTGAGAACACTACCGCAAGTTGGTATGGCGAAAATGCTGTTGGGCAACTTACCAGATGATAAAACTCAGGTGGCATTAGCCGTATTTAGTGCCAATAAAGCGGTAATACACGGTAGAGATGAATTAACCGTAAACAGCGTTGCATTATCAAGTGAAGTATTCGCTGCAGAAAGCAAAACGGCTATCGCCTTCTTTTTGTATGATGCCAATAAAAACAACACTACCGATGCCAATGCTATTTCTACTTTTAGAATTTTACCCTTTATGAGTGGTATTGATTTGTACTTTGCTCCAAAAAATGATCCTATTCATCTTCAATACAACAAGAGAAACTTAAGGGTAAAACCTATTCCATCTGACGAAGGCGTAATGGTTGTGGTTTTTGATTAAAAAAGGGTTTGTGGTTTAGGGTTAATGGTTTTTTGTTACACCGAGCTGCACCGAGTTTATTTTTAAGTGGATTGCGTTGAGAGAGCTACA
>VFQS010001303.1_pt1 | contig 23301 bp, 20 predicted proteins | sample 3512361 | NCBI WGS metagenome assembly VFQS01 (sample SAMN10412375, study PRJNA504923) | tailings metagenome | isolation source: Relicate 1 Philex TSF3 active mining | place: Philippines
AAAGGGATTGTAGTTCAATTGGTTAGAGCACCGCCCTGTCACGGCGGAAGTTGCGGGTTCGAGCCCCGTCAATCCCGCTTCGTTTATGTAGCTTCAAAAAATGGGTGAATGGACAAAATAATTTGATCACACATAAAACTATTGGAATTAAGTAAAAATCTCAGGAAATGTTGGAGATTCACGATGGGTTTACCTTGGTATCGTGTACATACGGTTGTTATTAACGACCCAGGACGTTTAATTGCAGTGCACTTGATGCATACAGCTCTTGTAGCTGGTTGGGCTGGTTCTATGACGTTGTTTGAAATTGCGGTTTTTGACCCGTCTGACCCAGTTTTAAACCCAATGTGGCGTCAAGGTATGTTTGTACTTCCATTCATGACTCGATTGGGCGTTACTCAATCTTGGGGTGGTTGGACAATTACAGGCGAAACTGCAAACAACCCTGGTCTTTGGAGTTACGAAGGTGTTGCAGCGACTCACATTGTATTGTCTGGTTTACTATTCTTGGCAGCAGTGTGGCACTGGGTGTATTGGGATCTAGAACTATTCCGTGACCCACGTACAGGCAAAACAGCGTTAGACCTACCAAAAATTTTTGGTATTCATTTGTTCTTATCTGGTTTGCTTTGTTTTGGTTTCGGTGCTTTCCACGTAACTGGTCTATATGGTCCAGGTATTTGGGTGTCCGATCCTTACGGTTTGACAGGTAACGTACAACCAGTAGCACCATCTTGGGGTGCCGACGGTTTTGACCCATACAACCCAGGTGGTATTCCGGCTCATCACATTGCAGCAGGTATTCTAGGTGTAGTAGCGGGTGTATTCCACTTGTCCGTACGTCCTTCTATTCGTTTATACTTTGGTCTATCTATGGGTAGTATTGAAACTGTACTATCCAGTAGTATTGCAGCTGTGTTCTGGGCAGCTTTCGTAGTAGCTGGTACTATGTGGTATGGCTCTGCAGCAACACCTATTGAACTGTTTGGTCCAACACGTTATCAGTGGGACCAAGGTTTCTTCTCTCAAGAAATTCAAAAACGAGTTCAAACCAGCGTTGCTGGTGGTGCTTCTGTATCTGAAGCATGGGCACGTATTCCAGAAAAACTAGCTTTCTATGACTACATTGGTAACAACCCAGCTAAAGGCGGTCTATTCCGTACAGGCGCTATGAACAGTGGTGACGGTATTGCTGTAGGTTGGCTAGGTCACGCTGTATTCAAAGATAATCAAGGTCGCGAATTGTACGTACGTCGTATGCCTACATTCTTTGAAACATTCCCAGTTATTTTAGTCGATAAAGATGGCGTGGTTCGTGCAGACGTACCATTCCGTCGTGCTGACTCCAAATATAGTATTGAACAAGTAGGCGTTTCTGTGACTTTCTACGGTGGTGAATTGGATGGTCTAAGCTTCAGCGATCCAGCAACCGTGAAGAAATATGCTCGTAAAGCTCAACTAGGTGAAATTTTCGAATTTGACCGTTCCACACTTCAATCCGATGGTGTATTCCGTAGTAGCCCACGCGGATGGTTTACTTTCGGCCACGTCTGCTTCGCATTGTTATTCTTCTTTGGCCACATTTGGCACGGCGCACGTACTATTTTCCGTGACGTGTTTGCAGGTATTGATGATGATGTTAACGACCAGGTGGAATTTGGTAAGTATAAGAAACTTGGTGATACTTCTTCTCTACGAGAAGCGTTCTAATTTTTCTTTCCATTTCCCAGCTGTCACTTACTGATCTTACAAACTCAGATAAGTTGGTGACACAGTGACTTCGGCTTAAAGTTGAAATGTTGTGTGGACTTTCTCCCACTGCAATATGTACTTACATATTGCAGTGGGAGAAAGTCCGCACGATTTACAATAAGTAAGTTTATCACATCATCACATCTATGATGTGCCTCACACCGTAGGTGTGCGTGCGTGTTGCAGCTGAGGAATGCATTCATGATCTTTTTTGTAGAAAAAAGATCGCCAAACCGATTGTTTTATTTTGACAGAGTTTAATCATGTACTTGCTTCAAACAATTTCCCTACATTAAGCTGGGGGATTTGCCTAGTAGGTATGTTCATATATCGTACGCTCTGTTTACTGTACCAACCGAAATTTTTTAATCTTATGGAAGCTCTGGTTTATACCTTTTTACTTATTGGAACTTTAGGCATTATTTTTTTCGCGATTTTCTTCCGCGATCCGCCTCGTATCAACACAAAGTCATTTGTTCATTTCTTAAGCTTACACCGTTAGGTTTGATCTGGACTCAACGGTTTCATTGAAGCATCAAAAATGTCGCTTACCTGCTTACTGACAGTAAGCAGGTAAGCGAATGAAATGGATATCGGTTGACGACGTTTTAATGAAAAAATTTATGTTTTATTAAAGAAAAAAATCGATTTACAATTCCACTAATGTAAATCTAACAATAATATCGTAATCCCCCCCACTTATAAAAAAAAGTGGGGGGGTAGTATGTGGATGAAAGAATATGCACTTCTATGTTGGAAGTCATAAAATCAACTCAAAGCTACGCTTGCAGCAAATGAGGATAAAACCTGATACACATGAATCTTCATGTTCTTCAAAAGGATCGCGCAACTTTTTAGAAGGCGGACCAAAACTTACATAAACCGAAAAACCGGTTACGCTCAACAGAAGAAACCATAAAAAGAAGGTGAAGAAAAAAGCTGGACTTTCCATACAAGTAGGTTAAATATCTAAACAACTGCTTTGTGATTAGATTAGCAGCACCCGATACTAACACGGCACACACCGTGGGTGTCAGCAGCCGATTTACACACACCTACGGTCGCATTTGCAAAAGCCAAGTGAGGCACATCGTATATGTTCCACCCCTATGGGGTGAACGATGTGCGCGTTGAAGAAATTCACAAGAGCTCCCTTATGGGACAGCACATTTTCACCCCATAGGTGTGCAAGCGCACATGGGAGATGTGTCTACATGTTCCAGAGTGAATGTCGGATCGAAACTGGTAAATCGCCGTCAAGCTTCGCTTCCCAGTACCCTGATCTCTTATGATCTTAACTACGGTCAGATGGCCAGATTGGATCTGGCACTTGTTGGACCCGAGCTTGGTGCCATGATAAGCCAGTAACAGAGTGCTAAACTACACAAAGCCACTTTCAAGATTCTTCAGCTTCTTATGTTATCATACTTACCAGAAAGAGTTGCATCACACGTAATTTTTTCGGTGGTGCGCAGCGAACAATGTAGATTTAACAATACAGAAAGTAAACCATAATTCCAATTTCATCTGTGACATATGGCAACAGGAAAGAATTCTAACGATTTTCTACAAGAACCCGCAATTTCCACTCCATTAGGCACTTTGCTACGTCCTCTTAACTCTGAAGCAGGTAAAGTTCTGCCAGGTTGGGGTACAACTGTGTTAATGGGTGTGTTTATTGTATTATTTGCTGTTTTCTTGGTTATTATTTTAGAAATTTATAACAGCTCCATTGTTCTGGAGAACGTTTCCATGAGCTGGGAAAGCTTAGCTAAGTAAGCTTTTTTGACGGAGCGACCACTTACGTTTTACACGCATCATCGGGGGCGCTGAGCCTATGATGTGGCACGCACATCTTCACCCCGTTTTTTTCATGAGGGGTGTCACATCCATCTCCCCGTTTGGACTGACAAGGGGAGCCAGGTGTGCGTGATCGGTGGGACGTAGATGTGGCTTACCTTTTGCAAAAACGGTAAGAGACAAGCACACGAATGGTTTAAAAAGCTAATGGGTTATTTCCATTGAGCTAGTGATATATAGAATTTTTAAAGGAGTCCATCATGGCTGGCAGACCCGTAGAACGTCCTTTCTCTGATATTTTGACCAGTATTCGTTACTGGGTTATTCACAGTATTACAGTTCCATCTCTGTTTATTGCAGGTTGGCTATTTGTAAGTACAGGTTTGGCTTATGACGTATTTGGAACACCACGTCCAAATGAATATTTCACTGAAGAGCGTCAAGATACACCGTTGATTACAGACCGTTTCAACGCTCTAGCGCAAGTGAAATCTTTGAGCCAAAATTAAGAATCTCATCCACCGACTTCCCTCACTTGCTACGCTCACACAGTTTGACTGTGTGAGCGTAGCAAGTGAGGGAATTAGTGACCTTCTGAGTTGACAAAGTCAGTTTATCTGATCTATAAAAGACAAACACCATGAACGTATTATGTTGCTACGACAATTGGATGGGACTTCAGCAGCGAAGCCGCATTGAATGTGTATTTCCAATGAAGCGATGATTAGAAACGCCCCTTGGATCCAATCCCATTCGTCGTATGGTTAAATCCACCATGTGATCTCACACCGTTCACATCGTTTTTTTGCAAACACATCATTCACTTGGCTGCGTTGGCTGCCGCATTTGCAAAAGCCAAGATCGTAGTCATGTGTGTGTGCGTGCGAATCCCATGGTGATGTAGTACTGACAAACCCATCACACCGTTGGTGTGCTATCTTTTGTAAGCAGGGTGTAGTACTAAATCTTTCTCATCCACCCTATGAGTATTTTAGCAAGAGCCGTAGGACGCCGTAAAGAAGCCGTTGCTCAAGTTCAATTACTAGCTGGCACTGGCCAATTAATGATTAATCATAAATCTGCCGAAGAATATTTACCAAATAACCTTTATCCATTATTGTCGATTCAAGAAATCTTACGTAGTTCCGCTGAAAACCTGGATACTGTCATTCAAGTCAAAGGCGGCGGATATATGGGACAAGTGGAAGCGATTAAACTAGGTGTGGCTCGTGCAGTTTGCCAATTAGACAGCGCGTCTGATCAAACTGGCAGCGAAACTGTACGAAAAACGCTAAAAGCGAAAGGATATTTGACTCAGGATGCACGTGTGAAAGAACGTCGTAAATACGGTTTAAAGAAAGCTCGTAAAGCGACTCAATATAACAAACGTTAAAACCCCATTTATTTTTGAAAAGGCATTTATGACTGCACAAACTCTGATTCGTCGTTATATGATTCTGGGTGAGCGTCGATGGAGCAATTATGTTTGGGCCATTGCTTTATCCTTAGGATCGCTGGGATTTTTAGGGGCAGGCGTTGCCTCTTATTTCCATTTGTCTTCTTTATTATTTTTTCCGCAAGGACTATTGATGAGTTTTTACGGAAGCTTGGGTCTACTTGTAAGTGTTTATTGGTGGTTACTTATTTTCTGGAATGTAGGTGCTGGTTTTAACGAGGTCAATAAAAAAGATGGATGTGTACGTATTTTTCGCTGGGGTTACCCTGGCAAAAACCGTCGCATTGATTTTTCTTACCCCTTGAAAGATATTCAATCCATTCGAGTGGAATTAAAACAAGGCTGGGACCCTCAACGTACTATTTATTTAAAAATTAAAGGTAAACCCGACATTCCGTTGACTGGTGTCACACAACCATTAACTCTAAAGGAAATTGAAAAACAAGCTTCCGAACTCGCTAATTTTTTACAAGTGTCTTTAGAAGGTTTATCATATGCCTAGAACGCAACGAAACGATAACTTTATTGATAAAACCTTTACGGTAGTAGCGGATATTCTGTTAAAAGTGTTGCCTACTTCTCAACGTGAAAAGCAAGCTTTTACCTATTATCGAGCTGGAATGTCTGCTCAAGCGGAAGGGGAATATGCGGAAGCTTTACAAAATTATTATGAAGCTTTGCGTTTAGAAACAGACGCTTATGATCGAAGCTACATTTTATACAATATTGGATTGATTCATACCAGTAATGGTGAACATGGGCGGGCTTTGGAATTTTATTATCAGGCACTCGAAAGAAATCCATCCTTACCTAGCGCTCTGAACAATATTGCAGTGATTTATCACTATCGAGGTGAACAAGCGATTGAAAACGGTCAAGCTGAGATTTCTCAAATTTTATTTGAGAAAGCCGCTGATTATTGGAAAGAAGCCATTCGTCTTGCACCAACGAATTATATTGAAGCTCAAAACTGGTTAAAAACCACGAGTCGAGCTTAAGCCAATCTGGCACCCCCACTCTGCTTACCATTGCTCCCCTTCTTTCTCACCTTCGGTGCCAAACGGGGCAGCATAAAATCGTAGGGTGGGACGTTGCAACCGTCCTGTGTTTGAAGCAGTATTTGTATCGTCTATCTAGGGTCTCTCAGCTGCACACACATCGCACATCGTAGATGTGCGATGTGTGTGCAGCTACTACTTGCAGTAAATTAGCTGCAGTACGTTACATGCCAATTGCCATTTATATCCTGCAAGCGTCGCTTTAGGAGGGCAAAATTCATGAGATTCATTCATAAAAAGCCACTTTTGTGGGTTTAGGTGCGACGATTTAAAAGGAGTTTATAGGAGAAATTCTATGACGATTCGTTCTCCAGAGAGAGAAGCTAAAAAAGTAAAGATTGCGGTAGACCGTAATACAGTCGAAACTAATTTTGAAAAGTGGGCTAAACCAGGCCATTTTTCTCGTGCTTTAGCAAAAGGTCCAACTACAACTACTTGGATTTGGAACCTACATGCTGATGCACACGACTTCGATACGCATACAAGCGATCTAGAAGATATTTCCAGAAAAGTATTCAGTGCACACTTTGGTCAACTAGGTATTATCTTTATTTGGCTAAGTGGGTGCGACACGTGCACGCTAACAAGCAACTTTTAGAGGTGGTCACTCACATGCTTACTTTGTTGACCTTGCGCCAGCTTGAATGATTTGATCTCACTTGGCTGCGACCTACGGTGTACTGCCCAGAAGGGGATAAGCGTGTAGGGTCAGGGTAACATAAAAATGACTATAAGCACTCGAAAAGTTCATTCTGTTCGAATGGTTTTTTCAGCTTCGTAAAAATTTTATTTTCACACAAATAGAAAAAAAGGTAGAAAGCGACGATCGATCTACTTTCGATCGTCTGTCATAGGTTTTTATTCTTGGCTGCGAATACACTTTTATCCAGTTTAGTCTTGCAACCTTTCTCCCGGAGCTATTGTTAGCTATATTCTGCAGAATTTGAGCTAGGATTTATGCATCACACCTTCCGCCCCGTTTTTTTTTTGCAAAACAGAGGGTTATAAGTGCACATCAGGGGTATCCTGAACGAAAGAAGTAGCACCTAATAAGTGGAGAGTTAAGTGCATCTCATAAAGCTAAGCGAAACGTGGCAAAAACGATAAACCTTACAGTCTACACGAAGCTTAAGGTATCGTTTAGGGAAGCTCGAAAACCTTTAGATAACAAAGTGTCCGTTTTATAGCTTTGGGTTATGTGGCAGCAAGGCGCCCTTGACTTCGCACCGAGCACGCATGCGTGAACGATGTGTGTGTGCAGTTGATGTTTGCTACATAAACAAGATTAGAAATTGGAATTTAAAAACCAGGCACTTCAGGGGATACCTTCCCCGTATTATTTTAAAGAATATATTTACAATACTGGGATCTCGAGCACATTCGTATCATAAATTTTCGTCTCACAAACCGCCGCCATTATTACCAGTTTATATGCGAATTGGTGGCATATGTGACGCAGCGTCACAATTTCAGTATTGTTTAATTTACCTAGCCTATTTTTGTAGGCTCACATAGGAGGCTGAAGATTCACTTGCCTATGGCGGTAGCCGATTTGAATGACTCCGACTGCCTTCGTGTGACCACTCTCCGCTATTTGCTCACCTTCGGTGCCTTGGCTGCGATTTGCTCACCTTCGGTGCCAAAAACGGGGCTACACGAACATAACCAATGAGTCAGTCATAACGTGTTACCATCTGGCGCGTACCGCCCCGGCGGCTTCGATGCGAATTTTTCTCCCAAAAACCCTTCAAATCCCACACACAATTACCTAGGTAATTGTGTGTGGGATTTGCGGATGGCAATCAAATAAATCGACTGTTACTGATAACAGTGTTATTGCTTCGTGTTTTTGTTTTTAATGAAAGTTTACGACAAATTATCCATGTCTAATACAGGAACTACTGGACGTATCCCACTTTGGTTCGTGGGTACGGTGGTTGGTATGCTTGCTCTTGGTTTAGGAGGCATTTTATTCTATGGTTCTTATGTAGGTCTTGGATCTTCTCTATCATTCAGTGAGTACTCACTTGAGTGCTTTAATCGGATAGGGTGTTTGACTTTGTCATGACAGGACCCGCCTCATTATCTCTCACTTAATGTGGGTAGCAACGGAGAAGGTTCGCATTTCATAGACCATAATTTCAAAATAGATTAGTGACCTGTCGCCCACACATCTAGTTTGCACTTGCAGCACTTGCATCACACACCGTCTGAGATGTGTGTGATGCAAGTGCTGCAAGTGAAGCGCACATCTTTGATGTTGCACACACCCACACCTACGGTGTGCTGCCCCAGAGGGGAGAAGCGGCTACCAAAGTTGCCTCACACCGTTCACATCGTTCACATCATAGATGTGTCATGTGTCATGTGTGTGTGTGAAAGCTATGTGTATGATGCACAGAGCCCTTCACAATACCAGCTGCAGGTCACACTTTCTTACCTTCATTAAAAGAGCAGCCTAGCTGCATCTTAACGAAGTGAAGCCAAGGTAATAGAAACTGGGGAAGGGAGTGGCGCTACATATTCCTAAGGCAGCGTAGCTGTCTGTGTGATGAATTTCACTATATAATACAGGGTGGTTTTTGCTGAAATTTTAAAAATAGCGAGACTTCAAAGAAATCTTGCATGGTTTTTCATTCTCACCATGGACGGATTGGTTTTTCACCCATTAGCCGAACTGGCTGAAGTATCGGTTGGACAACATTATTATTGGAACATCGGTGGCTACGAAGTACATGGTCAAGTATTGATCACTTCTTGGGTTGTTCTAGGTATTATTATGACCCTAGGATTGTTGGGTAACCGTGATTTGAAACCTACACCAGATGGCCTTCAAAATTTCACTGAATTAGTTACGGAATTTATCCGTGACTTAGCAAAAACTCAAATTGGCGAACATGATTACTTAAAATGGGTGCCATTCTTAGGCACGATTTTCTTGTTTGTATTAGTTTCTAACTGGACAGGGGCTTTGCTACCTTGGCGTTTAATCGAAATTCCAAATGGTGAATTAGCTGCACCTACAAATGATATTAATACAACTGTAGCACTGGCGTTATTGACCTCCATTTCTTATTTCTATGGTGGCATTTCCAAAAAAGGTTTGCGTTATTTCAATCGTTATGTTCAACCTGCTGCATTTTTGTTACCCATCAATATCTTAGAAGACTTTACAAAACCGCTATCTTTGAGTTTCCGACTTTTTGGTAACATCCTAGCGGATGAATTGGTTGTAGGTGTATTAGTGGCTCTGGTTCCTCTAATCATCCCTATTCCAATTATGTTGTTAGGGGTATTTACAAGTGCAATTCAAGCATTAGTATTCTCCACTCTGGCGGGTGCTTATATTGGCGAAGCCGTTGAGGAACACCATTCATCACCATTCAAAAAAAAATGGGATTTCGCACCACTCACACAGCGTTTCTCCCCTTCTGTTTTGCAAAAGAACCAAACGGGGATTCACTGACCTACGGTCAGTGAATGGTGATCTCACATGGCTGCCGCATTTGCAAAAGCCAAGATCGTAGTCATGTGTGTGTCGCAGCCATGTGAGAAGATGTGCCATGTGACCTCACAATGTTGCAACATTGTGAGGAAGTGACGCTGAGTGGAGTTCACATCTATGATCTTTAGACTAGGCTGAAAGATGCTAATACTCAGAAATGGATATGCTTAATCCGTATTTTTTACATTCATTGGAAATCGATTATAGGATTAGGCATATAGCACCAGAAATGGTGAAAAAGACAGATGTCAATCGGAAAGTCTGGAAAGTGAGCACGTGCTGCATCCGCCGCTTCACATCGATCTCCCCTTCTTTCTCACCTTCGGTGCCTTGGCTGCTATTTGCAAAAAAACGGGGCAGCACCCCGTTCACTTGGCTGCGATCGTAGATGTGTGTGTGTGAATGATGTGATCGACGTATCATGTGCGGCTTACCATAGTTAAGTGTGGGTGATACTTTGTCAGCCAAATTTTCAATTTTTGAGAGACAAACAGAAAAAGATTGCTGAACTGTCAATAATGATTTAGGAATTGTGGCAATGAAAGACTTTACCACTTATTTATCCACGGCTCCAGTTGTAGCTGTAGGTTGGTTTATTTTTACTGCTGGTCTATTAATTGAAATCAATCGATTTTTCCCAGATCCTTTGGTTTTTTCCTTTTAAAAACTAGTCGTCAAAATTTTTAAACAAAAAGTGCACTCCCTTGCTTTATAAGGGAGTGCTTTCGCAGCCAATAAACAAAAATGTAGGCTTGCCAGAACTTAAAAAGTAAATGAGCGGCTTTGCTATTTGCAAAACAAGGTGAAAAAATTTCTATTGAACGCCTTTTTTCCGAAAAAAGAAACAAGTACTATGCATTGTGAATTGGCTTCCTTTCCTCACTTTCCGCACCATGTGGCAACTTGTCGAAAGTGAAGAACAGGATAAAAGTTGCAAAATCTTTAAAAGTCTCCACACATATGCATAATGTGCGTAAACAAAACAGCTTCGCTGAAGAAAACTTATGCCTACCATTCAACAACTCATTCGTTCTGCTCGACAAAGCATGTCGCAAAAAACAAAAACACCCGCTTTAAGTGGTTGTCCTCAAAGACGAGGCATTTGCTTGCGTGTTTATACTGTTACACCGAAAAAGCCAAATTCTGCGTTACGTAAAGTCGCGCGTGTTCGTTTAACAACCGGCTTTGAAGTAACTGCTTATATTCCTGGAGTGGGTCACAATTTACAAGAGCATGCTGTAGTGTTAGTACGTGGTGGACGTGTGAAAGATTTACCAGGCGTGCGTTATCATATTGTTCGAGGAACATTGGATACAGCCGGTGTTAAAAACCGTGTACAAGGACGTTCCAAATACGGTGTGAAACGCCCAACAGCTGGTAAAACAGCGGCTAAAAAATAAATATTAAATCGATGTTGCAACATCGATTTAATTTGCAAAAGCCGTTTTACCTCTTTTGCAAACGCTAAGAAGAAATGTGGATTTGCAACCGCTTTTCCCTTTTTGCAAAAAGCGTAGGCAGGACATCGCACCCCGTCACCCTGTTTTTTGGTCAGCCAAATCATTGGCTGCGGAGGGGTGTAAGCCCACACTTCCCTTTTGTTTTGCAAATAGAAACGGGAAGCCGTACACCGTTATCCCCTCTTGTTTGGCTGACAAAAAAACGGGGCAGCATGCTGCCCCGGATAGCGTAATTGGTACTGTAGCTGCACTAACTTAATGTGGAAGAAACCAAACCATTTTAATGAATGACTAGGTAAACAATGATAGGTGGCAGAAGCTTGATAAACAGAAAATATTACTTTTTTTGTCAAATACGACGCGCCCTTTTTTTCTTTGACACTATGAAAATATTTACTTTTAATCCACTGGCGATTTTTTTTAGGATGTCTACGACAAGCCCATCTCCAGAGCATTTTAAATAAGCTAATATTCGCTTGTTTGGCAAAACCCAGTCGATAGGCTGTCGAACCCACGAAAGCACTATCAGTCATAAATCTAACACTTCCTTCAATTACTGGAGATAATTGAAGGTAGTCTGGAAAAGTGTAATAATCTTTCCACGCTCGAATCCATGGTGTCAATTTCTCAATTAAGGTCGATTGAGTGGACGTACGAGCTAGACGAATAGATTGCCGTAATTCATTCAAGTGTAAACGCATCTGTGCTTTACTAGGAGACAAACCCAGAGGTAACAATAAAAATCCCTCCGCTTCGCTGCCTCTTATCGTAGGTATGCTTACCGAAGGTGCGCTGACTACCTTTGGTAAGGACATTATCTGCACCAATGGCTTAGACCCATTTAGAGACGCTAAGTGTTGCTTAAACAATTTAATAACATAATCATTGATATGAAAAATGCCCGTTTCCACCAACTGGCTCACCGGCCACATAAATTCGGTTTCAAACACAAAAGCATCGGGATTGAAAATAGGCATATGAGAGATCCCTTTTGCAAAAAAGTGAGTCCATAACGGCATGTGAGAAGTTATATGCCAACTTGGAAAAGGTGTAGGAGCAAAAATGCGAGTACCTTTGTTGGAATGGTCACCAGTCTTTTTTGCAAAAGAAAAAGTGGCTTTGTTATCACCGAAGATGCCAGAACCAGATACTTTTAAATCGCCCGTTAATTCCACATCGAGCATACCGTAGCTCGAGTTGGGAAGAAATCTATCGGCATCATACATTTTCACGGCTATATCAACATAAGAGTCCCAAATCGGTCCCAAAGCAGGGGTAACCGAATTGGACATAAGCACAGAAGTATTGCCTTCTGTTTGGTACAAATAGTTCTCGTCTTTGCAAAAGAGGTTAGCTGTTTGTAAAGGCAGATTTAATTTTTCGTTGTTCTCACTTGGCTGCGACCTACGGTGTACGAACTGTTTTTGCAAATGAAGAAGATAGTGAGAGTATGTCCAATTATCTTGTACAAGTAAACGAGTCAGTCGCCCAAAGCAGTCAGCGCAAGCACCATCGCGGCTGCGGCGGCTGCTATCTACGATGTGGGCGGAAGGCATACTGGCTTGGAAGGTATGTTGATTTTTAGAAGTTTTTTTCAAGGAAACTTTTACACTAAGAAGGTCGGACGAATTACGACACCATATATGTTTTAAAAGGTAGATTGGAGTGGGGAAATTGAAAATGGATAAAATCATAGTGCGCGTGCTTGAAAATAAACGTTCATTCAATATTTATATCAGATAGCCTCCTACCGGATTTGAACCGGCGACTTGTTGCTTACCATGCAACTACTCTGCCTACTGAGTTAAGGAGGCAGTCAATCAATGCTTTTTTCTTAACATCATTCATGCACATCTACGATGTGCATGAATGATGTGATCTCACTTGGCGGCGACCTACGGTGTGCGGGAAACGATGTGCGTACCGAAGGTCATACCTCCGGTACTTCTCTTACCGGAGGTACCATTGGCACCTATCCCTTCCCTCACACTGTAAGTGTGAGGGAAGGGTGAGTTTTAGCCGGTTAATACCGTTCCAAGAGAAACTTTGAAGGACGTTAATTGCGATTACCTGGGTAGTCACAGGAGCCAGTAAGACCGTCATTTTTGTCTTATTTTCCATGCTTTCATGTGGATTTACCTATGTGGCATCTTTGCTGCCACATGGTGTCGCTGTTATTTAGGTTCGCAGCACAACGTAGGTGTGTGGGAAATGAGTCAGTGCGACTTTTAGAAAGAGCAGGGTGGTGATCGGAGAGAAAGGGATTCGAACCCTCGGTACAGAAAAGACTGTACAACGGATTAGCAATCCGCCGCTTTCGACCACTCAGCCATCTCTCCATTTTGTTTCCATTTTTTTAGAAATTCCATACACCGCTCACATCGATCACATCTTCACCCCATAGGGGTGAAGATGTGATCGATGTGACACCCCGTTTTTTTAAAAGGGGTGAAGCACACTGTAGGTGTGGGTGAAGGCGGCGGCGGAATCTGGTTCTCTTTTCACAGCGCACACACAGCTATGCTGTGTGTGCGGCTTACCTTTGGTATCACCGAAGGTGCTTCCTCACATCGTATATATGCGTGGGCTACCAAAGGTAGACCATCGAAATTTGATTTATATTACGAAGTGAGACTGTTTTTATTCTACGATTTTGGGGCATTTAACCAAAGTACAGAACGATCCAATTTACAAAAGACACGAATAAGCTGTTTACAAGCTAGGGCTAAAGCTTGTCGTGGGTGTAAACTTCCATTTGTCCAAATCTCCAAAATAATTTTATGTTCATCGGGCCAAATCTCGGAGGGTTGAATTAGATAATTCACCTGTTGCACTGGCATTAAAATAGAATCTAAATCAAAACGTCCTTGCTGGAAACCCATTTCTCCGGAAGTGCCGTCACTGTCACCTTTGGCTGCGATCGTAGATGTGGCAGCGAAGCTGCCACTTACAGCAGCATTTGGTCTATCCTGCACACCTACGGGAGCACCTTCACCACGTAGGGGTGTAACATCTTCACCTCTACTATGTGCGATCTGTGTCAGAGAACTGTTTGGTTGCCACGTATAATTTTTACCAAGTTGAATCCAACATTTGACTTTTAAAAATCCATCGCCCATTAAATTGGCAATAATTTGCTCTGGATCCACACATTGTAAAAACGGAGGTAATTGTAAATGAGATGCTTTAACTTTACCGGGACCTCGAATATTCAAATAAGCAAATTGAGGTCGCGTGATTAATTCCAACGAGGGTTCACTCCCAGTTGGTCTAAGCACCAGTTGTTTAAAATTCATAATTACGTCAAGCATGGATTCTTTCACGCCAGGTAAGGCGGCGTATCCGTGTTTTGCACCATAAACTTCAATCGAACGGATACCAACACCTGGTAAATCCGACAATAAAGTTCGACGTAGTGTGTTAGCAATGGTTAAACTTTGGCCAGCATCAAAAGGCCCTAATACAAAACAACCATAAAAACTCCGAGCATGTTCAACTCGGGATTCTTTACAAGAAATATGAAACATAAGTGGTTTATAAAATTGTTTATGTGTTTATTTTTAAAAAGTAGGTCTTTAGTTAGCGTATTGTAAATCTACATAAAACCTCAAACTAAACTTGATTTTGTGGCTCCCCTTGTCAGTCCAAACGGGGAGATCTCAGACCGATCTCCCCTCTGTTTTGCTCACCTTCGGTGCCAAAAAAACGTTTTTTTTATCGTAGATGTGCCATGTGTCATGTGTGTGTGTGTGTGCTGCCCCGTTTTTGGCACCGAAGGTGAGCAAATCGCAGCCAAGGCACCGAAGGTGAGAAGTCTCACGCCGATCCCTGACCTACGGTCAGTGTGTGTGGGTGTGTGCAACATGGTATATGTGCGCTTTGAGCCAAGGCCACCTAGAGTGACACGATAAAATAATACACGTCCCGGTGTCGTCCAAATCCATCGATCGTGACGTTTGTGTGTTTGCGGCACTGCAATGTCAATTCCACTATTCAAATGGTAGTGACTGAAGGCAAAGATACAGTGACTCTGCCCCGATGCATTAATGCGTACTTCAATTGGAAAAGCCGGTTCACGATTATGTTTCACAGTGTCGAACCATTTTAACCAAATAGGACTGTGTAAATCCAATTCATTATGATCTAAGGCTTTTAATACATCAGCAACCGTATTAAAACTGCGTCCCATTCCTTTTTGAAAACGTCGCGCATCTGCCGTTAAATAATAACAACCCAATACCATATCCTGACTTGGTAGAATGATCGGATCACCGGTTGCAGCAGACATAATATTATGGTGAGTAAACATTAATTTCCATGCTTCTGCACGCGCTTGTACAGTAATTGGAACATGCACTGCCATTTGGTCTCCATCAAAGTCCGCATTAAACGGCGGACATACTAAAGGATGTAATAAAATGGCACGACCATGGACTAATTTAGGTTGAAAAGCTTGAAACCCTAAACGGTGTAATGTGGGTGCACGATTTAATAACACCGGATGACTGTGCATAATCGTTTGAAGTAACTGATTGACTTGACTTGGATTCTTTTGAATAAAATCTTTGGCACCAATGATAGTCAACGCCAATTTTTGTTCTAGAATCGATCGAAGTAAAAATGGCAAAAATAACTCTAAAGCCATTTCTCTAGGAATACCACATTCATGTAAACGTAATTGTGGTCCTACTACAATGACAGAACGGCCAGAGTAGTCCACACGTTTTCCAAGCAAATGCTGTCTAAAGCGACCTTGTTTTCCTTTTAAAAGATCCGCCAGAGATTTCAGAGGTCGTCCATTGGCATCACATTCGGGCACGACACAACCTTTACCATTCTCAACCACATTATCGACAGCTTCTTGCAACATTCTTTGTGCGTATCGTGTTTCAAAAGAGTCACCCATATTTAAATCCCCCAAAAAGTCGTGTAAGACATGATTGCGAGAAATAATACGTTGATATAAACGATTTAAATCCGACGCATTAATTTGATCCCCAATTTGTACAATCGGACGTAAATCTGGGGGTAAAATAGGTAACACCGATAAAATCATATTTTTCGGTTGAGTTTGTAAAAATACCATTTTACGTACCAATTTTGTTCGACGTACGAGTCCCTCGCGGGCACGTCGTAATCGGCTCATATTTCTACGACCGTATTTAGGATATTTACCCCTGCGATCTTTACCTCTTGGGTCTGGTTGAGAACGCCAATTTAGAATCCAATATTTAAAATTAGCCAATTGTTGAATACAGTATTCGAATAAAAGGCGATTTTGTTTATCCTGTTTTTGTAATTCTTCCGGAGTTAACTCATCCAGTAGTTTTTTAAACACACCGGCACCTAGAGGCAACGCATCTCCCCTTTTAAAAAAACGGTTCACATCATTCACTTGGCTGCGTTGGCTGCCGCAGCCAAGATCGTAGATGGGCGTGTGATCCATCGCAGCGTAAAGTAATTTCGAATAAACTGGAATTGCAATATCTTCCGATTCTCCCACTGGCACCATATACGAACAAAAAAGCCACCAATCATCTTCTGTCCACCAGAATTGACGATGAGACAACGAATAAATCGTTTGGCAATTTGCACGTAAGGAATCAAACGGACGCTTTGCAAAAACGGACGAGCTTCCACCATAGGTGTTTTGCAAAAGATGAGACGACCACATGTTTTGATACGCTTGGTTTTTTACCACAGCCTGCTTTTTACCTAAAAAAGCCATGGTGTTGCCCTCAAACCTCATGAAGTCAACCTTAGTATTTGCAAAAGCTGTAACAATATTGTTGTGCAACCTGTGGAAAAAAGCAAGTTTTTGGAATCGTTTTTTGAATTCCACGGCCAAAGGTTTAAAAAACGGAAGCCAGTGTTTGAGGATTGTTTCAACACTCCCTACAAACGTTTGCTCTGCCTGAACAATAAACACATTCTGCTTAGTTTCCGTCTTTTGCAAAAGGGATGTTAAACCAAAACGAGCCGTCTCATAACTTAAACCCGGAATATAATTTAAAAAAAGACGTTGATGGCTTATTTTCAAAACGGAAAGTAATCCTCTTCCAATTGGCTGCGAACGGGTTGTTCGGCTTTTGGTAAGCGGCTGATTTCGAGAAAACGATCCTTTTTTAGTCGAAAGAAGACGGCGCATTAAAAGCAAGCATTCAGACACCGAAATACCCGGTTTTAAATTGTCAAATAGTTGATTTGCTAATTTCAAACATTTCAAATCAGACTGGTGAGTTAAAATAGCTCTCATAAGTTGACGAGCTAGCTGACTTCTTACCTCGTTGGCTGCGGTTACTTCTTCACTCTTTTTATGTGCTGCGCGGCTATCTACTTCGGTGCCACCTTCACCCCGTTTTCTCACCTTCGGTGCCAAAAGGGGTGTAACATTTTGCTGCCCCGTTTTTTTTAAAGGGGAGAGCGCACTGGCCGCTTCACCCACACCTACGGTCGCAGCCAAGTGAGCGGAAGTGGACAATGTATGTAGATTGAGTTTGGTTAATAAATTTAAAATTTTGGCTCTTCGAAGTTTGACCTTAGAATTTAGCGGATGGTCTGTTCGGGTTTCAGCGAGTAAAGAATCTAATGTAGTGAGTTTCTGAGTTAGAGTTTTCTTTAAACGATCGATTGTTTTTTGTTGTAAAACCGTTTTAAGAATGCTCTGAAGAATGTCCACTGGATTCTTTGGTAGCGTATCAAAGTTACGGCCGCCTACTCCTCCACTTACGTCATAAGCGGATGTACGGGGTGTCACATTTTCACTTGGCTGCGACCGTAGGTGTGTGTCGCAGCCAAGTGTGACCCTTTCGCTGCTACAAGGGGGGCTATTTTGTTTAAAAATAAGCGCGTATTTATTTACTGCATTAGTATACGTAAACTTGCCTGTGGTACGATTACTAACCAAGTCACCCCTTTTGGCACCGAAGGTGAGAAAACGGGGTATTTCGCTGCTACCTCGATTCAGGATTTTTTTAATCCCACGTTTTGGCATTTGCAATCGACCTAACGAAGTTGGCTGATTTGCTCCTAAAAAGACCTTGGAACCCCGTAAAAATTGTTCCAGATACAGACGTTCAAAACGTAAGATTAATTGTTTTTGACGTCTCACATTTAACTTAGTTAAGTGGCGGAAATTGTTCACCTTTGGTACGATGCCAGCATAGCTATTATTGGAAATCGAACCTTGGCTGCGATTGAAGGAGGTTTTTGCGATTAGCTGTTGTCTTCGTTTTTGCAAATGAGGCAGTTGTTGGAATACAAGGGCTTGCTGGGATTGTTTATGAATACCCTGCCAAAGCATTTGTGGAGCTTCAACCATCCATTTTTTATTCCATGTGCGTTGCATACGAGAAACTATATACTGATCCGTTTCGCTGCGACGACCATTCATACGCCAAGAAGATAAGACTTTGGGTGGTACCTTCTTGGCTGCGGCAGCCAAAGAACCGTCCCGGATAAAAAAAGACGGCTTGGAAGTCACATTCAAAGAATTTATGTTGCTTTTGTCTTCACTCTCTCTGCCTTCCATAAGTTGTTTCCATGCTAACCATAATTCCTGACCGGATGGCAATTCAGTATCTGTAAAACTATTTTTACAGGCTTTTTCAAACGTTAAAAATGGGCCTCCGTAAATGACCGATTGCACTAACGAAGGTTTGAAATCTAACAGAAGGCCTAACCAACAAGGATGAGATTTGACATACCAAGGATGAGTCACAGTCGACGCTAAGGAAATATAGCCCATGCGATACCGTCGCATAATTGCCCAAGTATACTCTACTTCGCAAACTTTGCAATACAAGCGGCGACCTTCTTTATTAAAAAGATTATTTCTCGAATTAAAGCCAACACGCTTCCCGCAAGCGCATTCAAAATCTTTCAACGGACCAAAAATACGTTCACAAAATAATCCATTAGGTTCAGGTTTATAAGTCTTATGATTTAAGGTCCCAGCATTGGTCACTTCTCCTACAATTTTACCATCTGGAAGGATACGTTGGGCCCATTGACGAATTCGGTCTGGGGAAGCTAAACCGATTTGAATTTTATGTAAAGGCAATGGTTGATAGTTCATATTTGCAAGCGAATAAATCGTTTTTTCCCAGAAAATCAAATGTCCTCCTCCTTACCTTTGGTAGCACGTTCTCCCCTTCTGTTTTGCAAAAGAACAAAACGGGGTGTTACATCGCTCACATCGTTCACACACACCGTAGGTCGCAGCCAAGTGAGGCACATCATTCACGCACACCTATGGTGTGCGTGCCAGGTGACACCCCTCCGCAGCCAATGATTTGGCTGACCAAAAAACGGGGTGAAGGTAATACCAACGGTAAGATTTTAAAATCTACGATCTTGGGAAATCGTTTGTGTGTGAAAACTTTAGTAGAAACTTCGTGTAGAGTTTTGGCGGAAATTTGACACTTATTGCAATGTTTGTCAGCAGCAAAAACGTGTCAAACTTTAATGGATTTCTAAAATTACAAAACAGGTCACTCCCAACATCTCATGCAAGGGAGTGTTAGTGACATACTTAGTAAAACTCAGTATGAAACGTAGTATCTCACCACGTGTCCAAAAACTCATCAGCCTATTTTTAAAGCGCCATTTTCATTCACTTTAGGCGGCTTCCCGATGGGAAGACAACGATATTTAAAAATAGATATTACATTACGTCAACAAAAAAGAAATATTTTTTGAGACCTTCCGCTTCTGTTGATGTCGGTTGGTGTCTCACTTGGCTGCGACCTATGTCATGGCACAAATTAGTGAAGCGTCTGCGGAGGCGGCAGATAGTTGTGCTGCCCCGGATTGATGTAGGTGGATTTGCAATACCGGACGTAAGCCTATTAGACTGTAAGGTCATTAGTAAAGATTCAATCTAGTTTGAACTTAAAAGTCCACTAATTAGATAAAGATGGCGGACTTTTAAGTTCAAACTAGATTCATAACAATAGATGACCAACTCGATTTTTTGACACCTGGCAATAAGCCTTGATGAGCCATTTCACGTAAAACGTGACGAGACAAACCAAAATGACGGTAATAAGCTTTTGGTCGGCCTGTTACCATACAACGACTATGTAAGCGAACCGGAGCACTATTGCGAGGAATTTGTTGCAATTTTCGGTGAAGAGTTAATTTTTCTCTTAAGGAAGAAGCTTCTTTAATTTGCTGCTTTAAGGTTTCACGTTTAATGGCATATTTCATCACTAAACGTTGGCGCTTTCGTTCGCGCTCGATCATACTTTTCTTTGCCATAAATGAAAAGGGTAGAAACACAGTGATAAGCTCACTCAATTAGTTATTCATGCACACACATCTCCGATGGGACACCTTTCTGACTATCTCAGTCATAAATCACTCAGTGGTGGAGCAGGGATGCCAGCACTTACTTCGTAAGTGAAGTGATCACATCCAGGAAGTATTCACACAATGCCACCCACCGCCAATCGGGTCAGATTGGCGGTGGGTGGGTGTGTTGTAATCATAAGCCACATATTTTTGTCATCACACTTTTTTTTTTTAATGTGATGACATTTATGGATGGCACATCTTTCTCACCTTCGGTGCCAAACGGGGCAGCACAAACACACACCTATGGTGTGAGGCACATGCCTCCCCTTGTAAGTCCAAACGGGGAGATCTCACACCTACGGGTGCTGCCCCGTTTTTTTCAAAGGGGAGCGACGTGTGTGTGCTGTGCAGAATGTGAGGTAAAGGCGTCACACAAACCAGGACTTTGTGGCACACCTATGGGTGTGGTGTGCTTGATTCATGAAGCTTTTGTAGCGGCTGTTTTAACGTACAAAATCAACAAAAAAGATGTTGGAATGATAATGAAAAGTGCTGTTGCAATTAGCCCCAGAATATTAACTTCCATGATAAAAAAGTGAGTATCATCTAAACTTTCTTATACGATTACTGTATGCCTCTTAACGTAAAAAAAGGAAGTATAAGATTTGATAGGCATTGGGAGCAGATAGTTTAAACTGCTTTGCCTTTGTCTTTTGTGCTCCCGTCACTTCTCTCCCCATAAAGCACATATACGATGTGCTTTATGGGGAGAGAAGTGACGGAAGTTCTGTTGCTGCTGTTTGAAACACTTTCCCCAAGAAAGTGAGTAAAGTGATATAAGTCTATGAAACAACGAAAGAGTTGATGATGCCAATCACAAAAACTAGCAACATCCATAGGCTTAAACCAGAAAATACAATGCCTTTGTTCTCTGTCCAACCATTTGGAGAAGCAAATGCCACTGGTACACCTACTACCAGAGCAAAAGAAATGGCAATTAAAGCAAGGACTGCAAGTTGTAGAATCAGTGTCATAAGAAGTTAGCCAAAAAAGTATAAAAACGGAGCCGCAAAATCAATCCTATAACATTATTGTAGCAGGCACGTTGTCAAATTCAAACTGCTCAGTAAAGCTGCAATTAAAAAAAAAGAAGAAAATATTAGGTTAGTATTTTAGACTCAGTGGCACTCACACACTTCCCGCACTTCCCATAGGGAAGTGCGTCACACCTACGGTGTCACCGTAGGTGTGATGCTCTCCCCTAAGCGGCTATGTGACACCCCTCTGTTTTGCTCACCTTCGGTGCCAAAACCAAACGGGGTGAAGATGTGACACCTTCGGTCCTTGGCTGCGACCTACGGTGTGCGTGTATACCACATATTAGATGTGCCACAGGTTAAGCTTCGCTGTCTAGGACGAAAAAAACCCATAACTATGTAAACCCTCGCCTAGCAAATTAACGCCTAAAAAACAAATCCAAACTGTAAAGAATCCAATCGAAGCAATCCAAGCCGATTTTTCACCCGCCCATCCTTGGTTTAATCGAGTATGTAAATAAATGGCAAAAACTAACCAGGTCAGTAATGCCCATGTTTCCTTAGGGTCCCAACTCCAATAGGAACCCCATGCTTCATTCGCCCAAACTGCTCCAGATAAAATACCAATCGTTAAAAAAGCGAATCCAATTCCCATCAGACGATAGCTTACTTGATCTAATGTCTGAATCTGATTCTGCCTATCCGGTCCTGCTTCCGGAGGTGGAGAAAAAGCAGCGAAGCTGACACCTTCGTTTTGGACTTTCGGCACTTCGTTGCCCACCGTAGGTGGCAGCTTCAAATCTACCATGGGCGTTTTTTGTGCCGCAAGTGCTGGAAGTTGCGAAGCCGAGTTTGGTAACCAACGTAACAAGACTAAATAACCAATCGATAATAAGGCACCTACAATTAAAGCAGCATAACTTAAAATCATGACGGTTACATGCATCATTAACCAATTGGATTGTAATGCAGGTACTAACGGATTGGATTGTTGCATATCGCTTGGTAAACTAAAATTCGCAAAAGCCTGAGTCCACAAGGCAATAGGGGACGTTAAAGAACCTAACCAAGGGACATTGCTCCATTTTTCTAGAACTAAATGTAAAACAGTACAACACCAAGATAAAAAGATCAAAGATTCATATAAATTGCTCAAAGGGAAATGACCCGAAGATTGCCAACGCAAAATCAGTAAAGTACACAAACAAAGATTGGCACCTACCATTACAACAGTGCCCAAACTAAAATCTTTTATTTGTGCATTTGCAAAAGAGGAAGTAACTTTAGAGCCAATGGTGCGCACCCAATAAAAAATAAACGAGACCAAGAGCAATAAAAACGACAAGTTGGTTAATCCACTTTGATAATCAGAAAAGATGGTAACAAAAGACATACAAATAGAGTGTGGCGAGGTTATATCAACTTCGTGGGGACTCGGCTGTTTTACTGTCTTGCTGTATTTTTAAATATACATGGTTAAATTATCACACAGTTAGACTGTGTGATAAATATACAAGAAGGAGTAAAACAGCTCAGAGACTCCAAGAAAGTTGTGTTTGTCAAAAATTTAACAATGTTGTCACTCACCCACTCAACTGTGTTGGCATTACACCCCTCCGCAGCCAATGATTTGGCTGATAAAAAAACGGGGTAAAGATGTCATTTTCTCACACCGTTCTCCCCTTCTGGAAAAAACGGATCACATCGTAGATGTGAACTTGATCCGTAGGTGTGGGTGAGTGCTAACAATCATGTCAGGCATCCCTTCCAAAGGAAGTGCCGCATTGTTAAATTTACATTAAGTAAGGATAGTTTTTTATTTGAAAATATTTTCTTGGCTGCGAACGTACGAGGTCTCGAAAGCGTGCTACTCACACATCGCACACACACTTTCCTCACTTACCTTTTGCAAAAGGTAAGTGAGGAAAGTGTGTGT
>VFQS010001306.1_pt1 | contig 23291 bp, 19 predicted proteins | sample 3512361 | NCBI WGS metagenome assembly VFQS01 (sample SAMN10412375, study PRJNA504923) | tailings metagenome | isolation source: Relicate 1 Philex TSF3 active mining | place: Philippines
AAATTTTCTTTGAAACCTAATAATTGAACACATATTGTTAAAGATAATATAAGTAATAGAACTTTTATTAAATTTTTGTTCATATATATAAATTAGATTTTAAACTATAAAAAAATTGAACATTTATTTATAGAAATAACAACCTTAATATTTAATGGAAAAAAATAAGATTATAACTAATTATATGAACGATGGTTTTATAATTAAAAATCCAGATGGTGAAGAAGAAATAATTCATATCCCATACAATTTAAATAATGTCTTAGTAAATGAATCGGATATTATTCAAATTTTAAATCAATACAATGTAAACATTGAAAAAATAAACCATATTGAATATTTTCGTCAAGCATTTACTCATAAATCTTATTGTAAAAAAGATATTTATCCTCAAAATATTTTAAATGATGCCAAAAATGAACTTGGTAATCCTTCCGAATTATTAGATTTAATGGATAAAAGTTATGAACGCTTAGAATATTTTGGTGATCGTGTTTTGAAATTAATTGTGTCAATGTATTTGTTTCATAGATATCCAAAACAAGATGAAGGATTTATGACAAGACTTCAAACTAAAATTGAAGATAAAAAAAATTTATCAATTATGTCCAAAGAAATTGGTCTAAGCAAATTTTTTATAATTAGTAGACAAATTGAATTAATGAATGGTCGTAATTTAGAAAAAATTCACGAAGATGTTTTTGAATCATTTATTGGTGCATTATTTTTATCAAATGGTTTTGAGCCATGTATGTTTTTAATTATTAATCTACTCGAAACACTAATTGATTATTCAGAAAAATTATATTGTGATAACAATTATAAAGATCAATTGTTAAGAATTCATCATCAAAATAAATGGAAATTTCCTCAATATGTTACAATTCATTTTGAAGGTCCTCCACACAAACGTAAATATATTATGGGCGTAGAACGTCATGATGTTGAACCAGATTGTCCTATTGAAAAACGTTGTGTAAGTTTTGGTATTGGTTCTTCTAAAAAAGAAGGAGAACAAAATGCTGCTAAAATGGCTTTAATCATTTATGGAATTTTAAAACAAGATCAATATTCTCAAGCCGATATTTATTATCCTCCTTGGGATAAAATTGCAACATTTGATGGTGAAAACATGATTATTAAAATTGATGATCAAGTTGATCAAGCTGATAATGATAAAGACGATTTAAGTAATAATTTAGAAACAAAATCAAGTACAAGTTCGGAATCAAATGATCATATTGATTCAGAAAATATATCTAAAAAAGCTACAACAAAAAATAAAGATTTAAAAAATCTTGAAACAGTTATTGAAGATACACTTGAAGAAAAACCAAAAGAGAAAAAAAGCTTAAAAACTAAACCTATTGAAGAAAATGATAAATCTAAAGATCAAGTTAATAAAATAAGCAAACCAAAAAAGAAAAATGAAAAAGAAGATGTTAACGTTGATGTTAAAATTGAAACCATAACTAAAACTAAAAGCAAGTCAAAATCAACTTCTGAAACTTCATCAAAATCCAAAACAAATACGAAAGAAGACAAAAAATTAAAGAAAAAAGAGAAAAAAAGTAAAATTGAAAATCTTGATTTTGGTTCAGAATCAGATGATGGTAATTTTTCAGATAAGTCTGTTGACGATAATTAAACATAATTTTATTAATATGTCTTTAAGTATTATAAACGCATAAAATAGCGTAAATATATTAAAAAAAAACCTTACTTTATCAATAATGTCAGAACAATTGCAAAGTGTATTTTTCTCTAAAGATACTATTGCAGGGCTAAATAAAGTGCTAATGCAACAGTCTAATTATCAAAACTTAAATAGAGAAGGTAAAGAAAAATTAATTAATGTTCTTATAAAAAACATGAAAACTGTTTATAGATCATTAGACACTTCGAAAATTAATAAAGATAATTTTAATTCTATATTTGATCAATTTAAAAAACACTCTGTTATTGAATCAATTGGAGAACTCAAAAAAACTAACGCTTTAATGGAGTATCAACAATCAGCATCAGATTTAAAATTTCAAAGGGATTTTAAGTCAAATCCAAATCCTGGAAATAAATTTATGGATAGACCTGAATCTACAAAAAGTATTGGTACAACTAATCCCTCTAATTTAAATCAAAGAGTTAATAATCTAGAAAAAAAAAGGGAAGAGCAAAGAAAAATGAATGATCCATTTTCAGGTTTCTCGCCCGATATGGGTGGATATGAATCCAGTTTAGATCAAGCTTTTAAACCAATTGTTGATAATTTAACTGATCAAGACTATTTTAATAATTATGATAAAGGAAGAGACTCGCAAGATATTAATGCTAGAATGGAAAATATTCAACAAATGAGACAAAATGAAGTTGGAAACAGAAATCAAAAACCACCAACTCCAGATTTCTTAAAACCAAGAAAAACAAATCCTGATAGACCAGGTTATAGTGATTCTAGATCTGATAATAGAAATGATTTCAGATCCGATAATAGAAATGATTATAGAAATGATTATAGAAATGATAATAGAAATGATAATAGAAATGATTATAGACCACCTCAACAATCTGGAGGAAAACCTGATTTCCAAAATATGAGTTCTTCCGAATTTAACAGGGGTTTTCAAGGATTAGCAAATGATACTGGTGGTGATCTTATGAGTTTAGATAATATTGATAAACCATTAATTGATGAAGAAATGATAGAAGATAATTCAAGTTTTGAAGATAGATTAAAAAGATTACAATCAGATAGAGACAATATTAAAATACCTCAATCTGGAGGTAAAATTGATTTTACTAGCGAGAGCTTTCCAAAATCAGAAATCAATTCAAATAGCGTTCAATATAATACTAGTAGAACTAATAATTCTTCACAATCACAAAATCAGTTTCAATCAAATAATGATTCCAATTCTAATTCTAACTCAAGTTCTAACACTGGTAAAAAAGGAGGTCAAGTTTTAACCAGGCAACAACAGTTAGAAATGATGCAACAACAAGCAAGGCAACAACAAATGCAACAAAATGGTAACCAAGACCAAAATAGAGTAAGATTTAATGATAATAATAACCAAAATGATTTCGATTCAAGAAGAAACGATATTGAAGATAAACGAAACGAAATGATAAGAGAGACTGAAATGAGAAAGGAATTAGAATTAAGGAAGGAAGCTGAAATGAGACGCGAAGCTGAATTAAGAGATCAAAGACAGAGACAAAATGATTATTATAATTCTAACTCTACATCAAATAATCAAAACTCTTCAAATGATAAATTTAATGAATTAAGAAATAGTATGAAGTCAGTTAATATTGATGTAAAAGAAGATACAAGTAAAATAAATAATTTAAAACACCAAATTGAAGATATGAATATTGAAATAAATAATTTAAGAGACCTAATTAATAAATTAAAACTAGAAAATAATAAATTAAAACAAAATAATGATTATGAAAAAATAAATGAAATTAAAAAACAGATTGCTGAAGAATTTGAAGTATTAAGTACCAAAAATAGTGATCTAGATAGTAAAACTGCAGAACTTAATTTAAAAGAACTTGAAATTAATAAGAAAGATAATGATTTAAAACAACTAATTAAAAATTATGATTATCTATTTAGATCCCATCAATTACAAATAGAAGTTGCTAGTCCAAACAATGAATCAAAATATACTTTTCCTTTAGAAAAAGTTAATGATGCAATTGGAATCAAATTGATGTCATATTCTATCCCACAACAAATGTTTAATATTGAAGAAAACAAAAATAATGAATTAAAATTATTACATAAAGATAATGAAATAATATTAAGTATTCCTACTGGTAAATATAATATCGATGAAGTTATTGAAATTTTAAATGATGGTTTAAAAGAAAAGAATTTAAATGAATTAATAAATATAAAATTAAATAAACAACAAAAAGTTATAATTCAATTATCAGATTCTGATGATGAAATATCAATTATTCAAACTGTATTATCAAAAGAAAATCTTGGTTTTGTATCACCTGCTGAAAATAAACACATTCATATTGCTGATAGAATATGGGATTTAAGAATGGATGATAAAGTATATTTATTTTTAAATAATTTATCAGATGAAGTACCATTTGGTATTTTACATTTTAATGGTAAATCTGTTTGTCAATTTAAATTTGAAAAGCCATTTAATATGGACAAACTAGATATTGAATTCAAAGATTCTAAGGGTTTACCAGTTAATTTTCATAATTTACCACATAATTTAAGTTTTATGATTGAAAAAATTAATTAAATAATTTGGGTTTTTTAAGTTTAGTTTAATTAACATTTCTAAAATAAATTTTACGATTTGCATTCATTTCTTCATCTTTTGTTATATCATTAATTACAGAATCAAAAGATTCACCACCAACTAATCTAATTATAAAATTAATAGAATAAACACCACATTCTGAATTATCAAATTGATGTTGTATGTTATTATATCTAATATCAAAACCGCCTCCAAGTAAGTTACTTAAATATTTATTATTTTTAATTAATTTATTAACTGATTCATCATTTTTATTTCCTTTAACATTTTTCATTTTTTCAATTACATCATTTATTGGTAAATTTGAATGATATTTTTTATTATACAAGTATTTTGTAATTTTATTAATATATTTTCTAATTCTTTTAATTGGTTTTCTTCCTAAAGAATCAAAGAAATATACTTGATTTTTTTTTAGATCTGTGTATAATGCCACCCAATGAGATCCATCTTTCCAGTGTTCATCTAAATTAATTACAAGACCGATTTTATGTTTACCTTGTTTTTCTAATTCATCAAAATTTAAATCACCAATACCTAAAATTGGTAGGTCAGCAAAGTCTGAAGGTACTGCACCTAAAAAAATAAAATCTTTATGAATTGAATGATATTGTTCAATTACATCATTAATATGCGTTGTACTCAACCATTCATATTTTTTAACTGGACCCTTTGGTCTAAATGTATTTGATAAAACATCTTCATTGTTTAGTTCTTTAACAATATCAAGTCTTAACCAACATGTTTGTTCATTACATTTATCGGACAATTTAGATTCTAGCTCTTTTACTAACTGTTCTTTATTTTGATCTAAATTAATCTTATTTTTATTTTTTTTATTATAGTTTTCAGCAATTGCTTTTAAAGTATCAACTGAAAAACATGATCCATCTGAATATTTTTTACTAGGAGCACATTTCATATCTGGATCTATTTTAACGTCCTTGTTATTAATTGTATTTTCTGAAGGATGTTCAAGTTTAGTTTTCATTATTTTAAATTAGATTTTTTTTATTACATATTATAAAAATTATATGTATCTTGAATCAAACCATTTACTTATCCAATCATTAATCAAGTTATAGTTTTTAAATATATTAGGTTCTACATTTACGTCAGATTTAACAAATTTAATTACTTTTATTAGTTCCTGGGTTTCAAGAGAGAAAAACATGTGATTATATGTTTCTAAATCTAAAATTGTTTTTTCTCCTCTTGTTTTTTCTTTTACATAATTAATACCAACTAAATATCTATAAGGTAAATACGAATCAAACCATTCATTTTTAATAATTTTAATTTTATCAAATTTATTTTGAAAATTTTTAATTAAATTAATTGTTCTTGGTAATTGAAATGTATAAATTTTAATAATAAAACTCGACCCTATTGGTTGACTATTAACAAATTGTAATATTGTTTCGAAATCAGATATAAAATCATTTTCCCAAAGATTAAACTTTGATGATTTTTCCGGTAATTCTATATAAAAAACACTAGAATTATTATTTATTATATTCATTTCAACTAGTTCTTCTGAGTTATTAATTATGTAATTATTAATTGTTTTAATATTTGGTTTTTCCTTAAACTCTGTAGATTTTGATCTCTTTAAAAATTCTGGAATAAAGTCTAATAATGCTCTTCTTGAACTAATCCAATGAATATTTTCATAAGGCGGTAATGTTGTTAAACTAAGTTTAATAAACTCTGGTACAAAATTATGATTTGTTCTTAGTTTTGATAATAATGTCGAATATGGATTTAGCCTGTATGACCAACATCTAATCATTTTATAGTTCTTATACAAAAGATCAAAAAATTTATCATAATCTAATTGAGTAGTTATACTGAAATTTGCTTCAGTATAATTTGAAAAAGGTTCTATAAATAATTGTATGTTTAAAAAATTTTGATTTAAATGTTCTAAAAACCCTAAATATTTTTCATAAATGTTATCTTTAGAATAATGATTTTTAGACCAAGCTGTTAAATTTTTAACAATTTTTTTATCAGGTACATATTTATCAAGACTTTCTTCCCAAGTATTTATATTCCAACTTGTATATTCCATATTTTTATTTAATAAATTTGACCAATATGAATAATAATTTAAATTTTCTATTAAAATAATTTGCACATTTGAATTTAAAAAATATTGGTAATATACTGGAACTGAAGGATCACTAATTAATATTATACTGTTAAATAATTTTATTTTATTTACAAAGTCAAATTGGTTAATTATTATAAAGTCTAAATTAAAATTCTTATAAAATGGATGTTTCTTTAGTTCTAATATTCTTTTATAAATTTTATAACTATTTGTTTCCAAATTTTGTATTTTTTTTTCTTCAAATACAAAGAGAATTCCTTCAGTAATTTTATCATTCCATTCTATAATTTTGGGTATGGGAAGGGGAATATCATAGTGTATGAAACTAGATGTAAAAGAAACAACAGGGATCATTTTCTTTTTATCATCAATATACAATAATTTTTGAATTACTGGATAAGATCCTAAATTTATAAAAAACATTAAATTAAAATTTTTTTTATTAGTTTCTAATATTTTAGTAATAGTTTTATATAACTCTTTTATAATAATTTCGTCATTTTTAGTTATTTGATTTTTATTGTTAAAAACTATCCAATCTTTTATTTTGTTTTTGATAATATTAATATAAATACCTTTACCTTCATTGTTATTAAATAAATATAAAAATGTTTGTACAATATCTTCTGGTTTTGAATTTAAATATATTGGTTCAATTAATTTTGTTTTTATTTGATTACCAATTATACCATCGCAACTTTTTGAAGATTTGTTTCCATTAATTTCAATTGGTAATTTTGAAATTATTTTATTTGGATTATTAAATATTTTAAAATTTGGTATTGACATTTATTAACATATAGATTTTTATTATTCAACTAAAAAAATAGAATAATCATATCCTAAAGAATCTCCATAATAACTAACACCTTCATGAAATAAATCCTCGATTTCACCTTTATGGTTTTTAATAGTAACAGAAGGAATTTCGTTGTTATCAAACTTGTACATTTTTATTTTTTCTACAGTCCCAAGTTTTGGATATAATGTGTAAATATATTTTTGTGAATTTGGATAAAAATTAATATAAACTTGATCTCCATTTTTAACTTCGGATAGTTTTAAGGGTGTTAACTTTTTATTTGAAATAATTTTCTGCAATTCATCGGTAATTAAATTATAATCTGTATCATCTAAATAAAACATATTCATTAAATTTCATTAATTCAATATAATATTTAAAAAAATCAACTTTTTTATTATTTAAATAATTAAAATCTAATTAATTAATATATATGTCATTCGAACAAAAATATTTAAAATATAAATCAAAATATTTAGCTTTAAAAGCACAAGTTAATAAATTACATTTAGATTCTACCAAACAACCAGGACAAACTGGAGGATCATTATATGGTAAAAAACTTGAAGAACTTGATTTTTTAAGTCAAACCCCATCTATGACAGAAGAATTAACATTTAAATTAAAAGGTGGTAATTTTACAAATAAAGTTGTTGACTACAAAAGATTAGCATTACTATTAAGTGATAATGAAAATGTTTATACTACTGAAGTTTCTGAATTAAGTCAAAGTGCTGGTTCTGAACCAGAAGAAACAGAATCAGTTAAATCTGAATCTTCAACTAAAGAATCAGTTAATTCTGAATCACAAAAAGTCACTTCTGAAGCATCTTCTCAAACTAACACTGAATCAGCCCAAACTAATTCTGAAGTAGCTTCTCAAACCAACACTGAATCAGCTTCTCAAACTAATTCTGAAGTAGCTTCTCAAACCAACACCGAATCAGCTTCTCAAACAGCATTAACTGATACACCTGTTTTAGATAATTCAGAACAAATTGGTGGTAAAAAAGCTAAATCTCATAAAAAATACTTTTTTGACGACTCTGATGTTAACTTAGATAGTACAACAACTGATTCAGAATTATCATCATTAGATACAGATACTACAGAAGATTCTGATGCAGATTTATAAATATATTAAACTTACTTTAACCGTATTTAATATAATTATAAAATAATCTATTTAAAAAATATTTAATTAATAGTATTAATGAAAGTAATTAGTGGAATTGAACAATTAGATGAATTTATTATTAGTAATTATGAAAATGGTCTAGCTGTATTATTGTATTTTGGTGCCCAATGGTGTGGACCTTGTAAACAACTCAAAAAAAGATTAGACGAACCTGAAACTTCCAAAATTATGCCTAAGCTTGTTGTTGCATACCTCGATGTTGATGATGATGAAAATACATCTCTTGTCAAAAGATATAAAATTGAATCATTACCTACACAAATTTTTATTAAATTAGATAAAAATAAAGTTATTGAAACAACACGTATTGAAGGTTATGATTTTACAAAATTAAAATTAGATTATGATGCTTATTTTAATTAAATTTATTTTGAAATCCAACAATTATTAATTCTAACCCATATTTTAAAATCACTTGTTAAAATGATAGATCCTTCTAAAACATATTCATTAGAATCTATTATTAATTTATTATTTGAACCATCAAAATAATTTGTTAATTCAGTCATTTCTCCATTTTGCACATACCATGCTTTATTGATGATCTGTTCATTTTCAGTAATTGCAATAAAATAATAACCATTAACTAAACTATAGTCATTACCAAAATTATTATTTTGATATAATTTATTTTCTTCATAAAAATATTCAAATGGCTTATTATTATTTCTAGACACAATTATTGATGTTGTTTTTGGATATATTTTAAGTTTCATTATTTGATCAATATTTATAGGATCTAATAAATTTTTAGTTGTATTAGAAACTGAATTAATTTTATTTTCTAAGTTTAATATTTTTTCTTCTAATAGTTTTACATTTGATAAAATATTTTCTTCATTAAATAATAACTGTCTTGTGATATTTTCGTTTGATTTTATTAATTTTGTTTCAAATGATTCAGATAATGATTTTAAATTTTCATTAATTATCACAAAACTATTGTCATTAAGTTTAGATAATTTTCTTTCTAATGATTCAGATATTAAATTCATGTTTTGTTTAATTACAAATAAATTACTTTCATTGTTTTCATTTATTTTTGCATCAAATAATTCAGATATTGACCTTGTGTTTTGGTTAATTAATGATAGGTTATTGTTATTAGATTGGTGTATTTTTTCTTCTAAAGCTTCTGATAGTGACTTTATGTTTTGATTAATTTCTAATAAATTGCTATCATTGTTTTTAATTATTTTTGCATCAAATAATTCTGATAACGAACTTATATTTTGGTTAATTAATATTAAATTATCATTATTGGTTTGGTGTATTTTGGCATCAAATAATTCTGATAATGAATTTATGTTTTGATTAATAATTAATAAATTATCATTGGATGATTGACGTATTTTTTCTTCTAAAGATTCCGATATTGACTTTATTTTTTGGTTAATTATCGATAAATTATTATCATTTGATTTATTTATTTTTGATTCTAAAAACTTTGTCATAAATTTAATATTTTCACTATTTTTATTTATTTGATTTTTTAAACTATTAGATAATTCCATTGAAGATTTATCTAATTCTATATTATTTCTAATTGATTCCAAATCATTTTTAAAGCTATTTAAATTTAATATTAATTTATCCATTTCATTGTATGATCCTTTGTTCGATTCAATTTTATTTTTAATTGCTTCAATTTCATTTTCTAAATTTTGTGTTTGACAACTTAAAAGATTAATTGGAGACTCAAGTAATGTTTTAAAATCTTCGTACTTTTTTTGTCTATATTGTAAACTTTTAATTAAACAATGAGTGTTTGCTAATCTCAACACTTGTGTCATATATATAAACTTATAAATATTTTATTTTTTATATATATTTTTTTTAAAAAAATTGATTATTATAAATTATATTAATATGAGTTATATTGTAATGTCAAACAAGTTTGTTGTTAATAATATAAGAATTCTTAGTAGTTGGGGTTATAACTTATCATCAAATACCGATTGTACTATTTGTCGTTGTAGTTTGAACACAAATAGTTTATATCATCAAGATAAAGGGTTAGACTCTTATGTTGTAGAAGGTACATGTGGTCATTCATTTCATTATGAGTGTATTAAACCATGGGTTGAAAAAAATGGGCGCTGTCCAATTTGTTCGGCAAATTGGTCATATAGTTCAAAAAATGATAAAAATTTAAATCTTCCTCAGAAATAAGATAAACATATACACTTAAATAAATTGATTTAAAACATAAACGTTATTATTTTATAATGCAAAAAAAATATTCAGATGATTATGAAGTTGGTATTGATGAAGCTGGACGAGGACCTTTAATTGGTCGAGTTTATGCTGGCGCTGTTATATGGGGGCCTAATACTAAAGATAATGAAATTATAACAGATTCAAAAAAACTATCTGCAAAAAAAAGAGCAGAAGCGTTAAAATGGATAAAGTCAAATGTTTTAGCATGGGGTGTAGGTTACGCTGAACCTGGAGAAATAGATCAAATAAATATTTTAGAAGCAACTAAACTTGCTATGGATAGAGCTATTGAAAATTTAAAAACAAATTTTAATTTAAATAAACCAATAGAAAAATTAATAATTGACGGGGTTGGTTGGGAAAAAAAATTTAAAAATTATAATGTTAAATCAGTAGTTAAAGGTGATGCAACATATTTATCAATAGCAGCTGCATCAATTATAGCTAAAGAATATCATGATGAACACATTAAACAGTTATGTCTGGAAAACCAAGATTTAAATGTAAAATATGATTTAGAAAATAATATGGGATATGGTACTAAAAAACATTTAGAAGGCTTAGCCAATCATGGTAATAGTCAGTTTCATAGAAAATCATTTAAACCTTGTTGTAATTACAATAAATAAATATATAAATATAATTAATATATATTAAACTAAATGTCAAATTTAAGAATAGAACCGGGTGGCAGATGTGGTCCACAATTCAAAGGCAAATGTGGTGAAGGTAGGTGTTGTTCAGTTTATGGATGGTGTTCAAGATCTAATGAACATTGTTGTACTTATAGACGAAGAGATACAATTTATCATGGTAAAAATGCCGGAACATGTGATGATTTTAAGCCAAAGCCAAATCCAACCAGACAAAATACAGGACCAAATGTTGTAAAAGAAACAATATCTCCTTACACATACAATTCAAGGGCATCATCTACTTGTCCTTGTAATATACTGTTTAGAGTTTTATATAAATATTCCGATGGTGTATTATCAGCCCCTTCGAAAACAATAAGTGCTATAAACTGTCCAAGATATTGCGATCCAAATATAATTTTAGAAATTAATGTAGATAATTTAAAACAATTTAATTTAAATAAATATCCAGAATTAGTCTTACAATTTAGCTCAGATAGAGGAAATTCTTGGAAATATTCAGATGTTTTTCCTATTGACGTTGAACCTAATAAAAAAACATATCATTTTGGAACACAACAAAATGGTTTACATACATCAAGAGAATCAATATGTGTATCAGCATTGTGTCAATCGTGTTGTGCTGCTACAAGATGTAATGCTATAATTGACCAAAAAAATAGATTTGGTAAAATTATTAATGAATTAAAAGAAACTGAAAAAAAATTAAAGCAAGAAATTGATAATTTAACAAAAGAATTTAATGAAAAAAAGAAAATAATTGATAATAGAATAATTGAATTAAATAAACAAAAAAATGACAGAAATAAAATATATGAAAATCTTGTTCTTCAAAAACAACTTGAAAAAAATAAATTAATTACTGAAATTACAAATGACATTAATAATTTAGGTAATCAACATAAATTAAATGTTGCTAAAATGAATTCTGAATTAGAACAATTAAAAACTAAATCTATTGATGTATTAAGTAAGAAATTTGATGAACAAGAAAAAATGTATCAACAAAAAATTAGTCAAATTATAAAGTTAACTGGTGAATTATCAGCAACTGAAATTAAAAGAAACAAAGAATTATATGATCAATACAATAAACAAAAACAAGAAGCATCTAATAAATTAAAAGAATTAAGAGAAAAAAGAGAAAAAGAGTTAAATGATTTAATTCAAAAATTAAATTCTGATTTTGAAAAAAAACTTGGAGAATTAATAAAAAATCATTCACTATCAATTGAACAAGTTAAGAAAGATAATGATAAAAAACTAGAAATAGTTAATCAAAAATTTCAAAAAGAAGAAAAAGAATTTGAGGATTTTAAAAATCAAATTGATAAAAACATTAAAGAATTAAAAGACTTTAATTTGAAAACGGAAGTTTTATATGAAAAAGAAATTGTAAGACTAAATGAACTTATTAAAGAAACAGAAGAAAAAAATAGTGAATTTATTAAAGAATTACAAAAAAATTTAAATAATGAAATTAATATATTGAGATCTTCTGGAGTGGAGGCAAGAAAAGAAATATTAAATAAAACAAAAATTGCAATCGAAAAGAAACTTGATAATTTAAATAATAAAAAAGATGCAATTAATAAATCATTTGTTAATCAAAAAAATGAACTAGAGGCACAATTTGATAAAGCTTTAGAAACTCAAAAAGAACAATATATTGAAAAGATTAATCAATTAAAAAAAGCCAATGCAGATACTCTAAACGATTTGGAGTCAACTAATAAATCATATAAAAATGCATTGGATGAAACAAAGACTAAACTAAATTTATTAATGGTCGATTACCAATCTAATATTTCTAAATTTGAAAAAGAATTTGAAACTAAAAAGAACCAACTTGAAACTGAATTTATTAAATCTGTAAAGGAGTTGGAAGCTAAAAGAATGAAATTAATTAAAGATGTTGAACAAAAAACTCTTGAAGAAATTAAAAAATTAGAGGATTCTACAAGTGCAATTAAAAAAGAGGCTGAAGAAGAAGCAAAAACATTTAATGAAAAATTAAGAAAAATAATCGAAGATTTAGAAAATGAAAAAATAGAAGTTGTTAAAAAGCAAAATAAAGAATTAGAAGATCAATTAAATAATTTGAAAGAAAAATATATTAACAAAACGGTTGAATTGGAAAAAGAATTATCCGAAATTAACAGAAAACTAGTTGAATCAGAAACCAGTCTTAAAAATAAAAAATTATGGCTTGAAGAATTAAGAAAAAAGAAAAAAACCTATTCACTAGTAAGTGAAAACGTTACATTAACTTTTTGGATTTTGATTATATTAATTATTTTAAATATCGGATCATTAACTTATTTTATTCGCAATAAATAAATTCTTAAAATAATATTATAATTTTCTATCATTATTTAATTATAATTTTATGTCATGCGATCAATGCACACTTAAATGTTGTAAATCTTGTTCATATGCAGATGAATTAACCACTCAGTCAAATTTACAATTAGCGATTAATAAATTAATTGAAGAAAAAAATAAGAGAATCAAACAAATTAATGATTTAGATTTGGAAGTAAACAAAATAAATAATGATTTTATTAAAGCTAATTCAAATATTGAATCTGTTAATAAGGAATTTTTAAAAGTTCAACAAGAATGGACTAAAAAAAAATTAGATACTGTAAATAAATTTAATGATGATTTAGCTAAATTAAGATCTGATATTGAAAAAAAAAATAAAGAATTAATTTCTAAGCTTGAAGTTGAAAAAGAAAATTCTATTAAAAAAATTATGGCAGAATTTCAAAAAAGAGAATTAGAATATAAAAAAGCTCTTGACCAAATTGAGGTTAATATTAAAAATTTAAGACAAAAAGAAGAAGAATCTTCTAAAAAATTTATTGTCGAACAAGAAAAACAAAGTAATGAAATTGTTAATAAACTTCAAGAATTATATAATAAAAGAGACAAAGAAATTAAAGAACAAATTGATTCGTTAAATAGAAAAAATTTAGAAGAAACTAAAAAAATTAGTGACGAATATAATAAAAAACTTGCAGAATTAGAAAATAAATTAAAATCAAGACAAAATACGATTGAAGAAGAAAAAAAGAAAATATCTGCAAATTTTGATTCAATTAAAACTACATTAGTTAATAATCTTGATTTGATCAAAAAGAAAAAACAAGAAATTGACCAAAATTATCAAAAGAAAGTGTCTGAACTTGAGAAAAAAATTAAAAATATTGACGAAAATATGAAAGAAATGTTAAAAGAAATGTCTGATGAAATTAATAAACAAATAAAAGTTTTAGAAGAGCAATCATCAAATGAATTACAACAAAAAAATAATCAAATTGATATTAACTTTGAAAAATATGTAGATAGAATAGTAGATAATAAAAATAAAATTGAAGATCAATATGAAAAAAAGAAAATGAATTTAAATAAAGATTTTGATAGAATATTGGAAAACCAGAAAAATGATATTAAAGATAAAATTGAAAACATTAAAAAATCTAACGAAACTTTAAGACAACAAGTTTTAATAATTAATAGCGAATATGAAAATGTAGCAAAAACTTCTACTGAAAAATTAAAGGCCCATGAGGAAAAAGTTAAAGATAATATTTCTAAATTTGAACAAGAATATAAAATTAAAAAAATAACTTCTGAAAAAGAATTTGAAAAAGTTTTTGATGAACTCGAAAATAAAAGACTCAATACTATTAAAAATAAAAGAGAAGAAACTGTTAAAAATATTAATTTTTTAAAAGATGAAATTAATAAAATTAAAACATCCTTACAAGAAACAGCAAACACGAATAAAGCAAAATTAGTAAAACTAATAAGTGATCTTGATAATAATAAAATTAAAATTATCAATGATAACAGAAATGAAGTTTCAGATTTAATTCAAAATCTTGAAAATAAATATAGAAGCCAAATAAAATCAACAAATACTATATTAGAGGAAGTTATTAGAGAACTAAAAAATTATAATCTTGAAGTTGATAAAGAAGAAGAAGAATATAATAATTTAACAAAAAATATTAATCAATATAAATTAATTGCAAATAACCCAGATGTATTTACATTTATTATTTTATTTTTATTTATTAGTTTATGTACAATATTCGTTGGAATTTTTAAAAACAAAAAATTATAACTTATAACAAGTCATTAATTTGGCTTAATGTAATATTAATAGTGTTGTTATTATAATTATAATTTGATAACAAAGTACTAATAGTTTTTCTTATTTGTCCGGTTGGTTTAAATAATTTTTTAATACCTTCATCTTCAGAAATTTGATCAAATAATAATGCAATTTTAACTATTTTTGTTTTGTCATCTGTTCTTAAATCACCTGTTCTTAATTCCCAATACATAAAATCAATTGTTGAATTAAAATTTTTAATATTTAATAAATTAGTTGGTTTTGATTGATCTGGACCATAATTTAAATTATAAATTAATTTTGAGAATGTTTCCTTTCTCTTTTCGGGATTTTGATCTTTAACTGCTTCATTAAATTTTTCTAATACTGTTTTAATATGGGCATCGTGATGTTTTAATTTATCCATATTTGTTCCAATAATTGATATAACAACAGCAATTAATTTTTTTAATGATTCTTCATTTGATTCAATTAATCCAGTTTCAAAACATTCTGTTTTATTTGGTAAGATCATTATTAAAACTACCAATAATAAGATTACAATAGCAAGTTTATGCATAAATATATTTAAAGTGAGATATAATTTTTAAAATATTTTAATATTCAAACTTGTCTAATTTTATATTAAAAAATTGATAATATTTTGTTTTGCCAATAGTACTATATTTTTAATACAATGCGCGAAATTAAAAATAAAAGGAATAATATTAATGTTAATTCTAGTTCTGATTCATTAATTGTTAAACAAACAAGTGGTCTCAAACGTCACCACTCACAAGTACCTTCTAATTTATCTTCTAATTCCTCAAATAATTTCCCAGTAAATAATAAAAGAAAAAAGTTCTCTAATAACACTGAATCAAATGATTCGAATATTGAATCAGCTATTGAATCTATTTCAAATAATTTAAGTAAAAAACAAATTAATTATGATGCTGATGCAATAATTTATGCAAGAATAAGTTCTAAAAATCAGTCATTTGGTACCAGTTTAGATTCACAACTTGATATTTGTAGAAAATATTGTAAAGAAAATAACTTTAAAATTTTATGTGAAGTTTCAGAAATTGTTTCGGCTCGAAAAATGGAAAAACAAGAAAAACTTTTAGAACTACTCAATTCAAATTCTGACTTTAACTTAGTTGTTCTTGAACCCTCTCGAATTTCAAGAAATATTGCTGATTTTATTAATCAATTAGATACTGTCAAACAAAATAAAATTGTTTTGCATTTTGTTCAAGATAATCTAGTATCATCTAATTCTATTGATTTTAAAAAGATTATAGCAGGAATTTACGATGGAGAATTAGAATCAGAAACTCTATCTAAAAGAATGAAAAGAAGTGTTGAAAAAAGAAAAGTTAATGGTACATTTTATCCATCAGTTCCCCCCTTTGGATATGATTATAACAACGAGTCAAAAGATGGAAAAATTATTAAAAATCTGGTTGAGAACGAAAAAGAACAACAACTAATTCATTTGATTAATAATTTATATTGGGGATCTAAAATAAGTAATATTGAATCACAACTTAAAAATATAACTGGTGAAAAACATGATCTGTATTTTCCTCAATATGATGAACCTGCTGAAGAAATTAAATATGGTAACATGAAATTAATTGATATTGCTAACTTTTTAAATTCTATTCCAATTTCACGTCGTAATCGAGACTGGAATTCTAATAGTGTTAAGCAAGTTATTGATATGTAAATTTAATTTAAACAAAAAATTGATTTTTTTATTTATTATTAGAATAAGATTTATTTCAATGTCATTTTCACACCAAGATTGGACCCCAGTAACTATCCGTAAAAATACCAATTCTAACCAAAAGAAAGTTGATCCCAACAATCTTGTTGCAAAACAAGGTGCTAACAAGCAACAAACAGCCATTAAAACTGAAAAAATTTGGGATGCTGCTGACCCCGATGGTGAACCAGAAACTCGTGCAGTTCTAATTGATAAAGAATTTGGTCAACAAATTCAAAGAGCCAGAGTCGCAAAACAAATGACTCAAAAAGATTTAGCAAACGCTCTTAGTATCCCAGTTAGTGTCATCAATGAATATGAACGCGGTCAAGGAGTACGTAATGGCAATTATGTTAGTAAGATTAAAAAGTATTTGAATATTAATAAAAATACTGTTTAATTTATTTTATAAATTAATTTGATTTTAGTTTAATTTAGTTATTATGTTAAAATCTAATCTAAAAATTCACATTCTTCGTTATCTACTTTCGTAACTCTACTGATACTTATATCATTACATTCTGATAAATCTATTTGTCTTATAATTTCATTGTTTTTAACTTCAATTATTCTCATTTCAAAACCCATTTTTTTATAAAGTTTTCTTCTATGTCGACCTTGTCTTACAAAACTAGGTAATTGATCAGTAAAATCGTATATTGTTGGTCTAGTATTTGGATCTATTTTTCTTATAACACGTCCTACTGCTTGTTCTACTTCTTTTCGTGATGTAACCATAAATAATGTATTTAAATCTGGTATATCTAATGCTTCAGATGCCATACCATAAGATGCAAAAATAACTTGAGCATTTTCTGCAACTTTTAATGCTTTTTGTTTCATACCACCAATATAAAAATCTGTTGATGCAATTTCTCTTTCGTCAAGTCTCTTTTTCAATAATTCTAAATGTTCAATACGGTCAGATAATACAAGTATTTTTCTATTTGCTTCTTGTAAAACTTCTTCCATTGTATCTATAATAAATTTATTTCTTCTTCCAATTGTTGTTAATTTATTAATTGTTTTAGGCCTATTTACATCGCCCGTATACATTAAATATTCTTTAAATTTTTCATGTTCAATATCATAATTTACAATATTAACTAACACTTTATTATTTTCTTCCACAGCAGCCTTATACATAATATCTCCAAAATACCAATATAAAATCTTTTCTAACTTATCGGATCTAACTGGAGTTGCGCTTAATCCTATTGTTAATTTAGAAGCAATCATTGGTAGTGCTTTAGAAAAATATTGTGATGGTGCATGATGGGCTTCATCAAAAATTACCATTCCAAAATCTCTAAATATTTCACTATCATATTTATCTTTTGCTATGGATTGTAACATACCAATAACAATGTCTTTTCCATCAATGTCAATTTTATTTTGTTGTATAATACCAATTGATGCATTGGTAAATTGTTCAGCACGTTCTTTCCATTGATTTAATAAGAAAGTTTTATGTACGATTACAAGAGTTTTTACTTTGAATAGACAACTTAAATATAGTGACAATACAGTTTTACCTGCAGCACATGGCAAAACTAATACACCACCATCTTTTTCTTTAATATGAGGTACAATTTTATCTACAATTTCTTTTTGTTTTGGTCTTAGTTCTCCATTAAATTTAGCTTTTGATTTGGCTCCTTTTATTTCTTTATTTTCATCTGGTTGTCCTAATTTTTTAATACCATAGTGTTTGGGTATACTAATGTATTCGTCATTCTCTTGATAAACATTAAATCTTACTGGCTCCTGATCTTTTAAAAACGAACAAGTTTGAAACGGTTCAACTGTAAGTTCTTTTTTGACTAATTCAATTGTTGATTTAAATTTATCAGTTTTTGGTATTAAATATCCCTCTTTGCACAATAACGTTTTAGACATTATATTTAATTATATAAATATTTAAAATTTAGCTTTTAAATTTCAATTTTATAAAATGTTTAAGATTTTTTTATAAGTTATATTATAATGGAGTCCGTTAACAAAATGTTAGATTTTGTAAACAATAATAAAATATTAAGCTCAGTTCTTGGTTTATTCTTAGTTTTGTACGCTGCTATGGCTGCTCCAAAACTCCCTAAAAATGTTGCTAAAATTTTTGACAACACTTTATTCAAATTAGGCTTTATGTTTATGATTGGTTACTTAGCTACTAAAGATCCTTCTACTGCTATCATCAGTGCTGCTGCTTTAATGGTTACTATTCAAACCTTATCTGCTCACGAAGCTGCAGAAAAATTTGCACAAGATGCAAAACCCTTAGCATTAGCTAAATCTGAAACCCCTAGATCTGAAACCCCTAGATCTGAAACCCCTAGATCTGAAACCCCTAAATCTGAAACCCCTAAATCTGAAACCCCTAAATCTGAAACTCGTAAAGCTAGAAAACCTAAATCTGAAACCCCTAAATCTGAAACACCTAAATCTGTAACCATTGCTTTATCTCCCAACAGAGCTGATTTTATTAATGAATGTATGAAAAAAGCAGAAGCTCACTATGGTGCTGCTAAAAAAGCAATTGCTGAAGGTAAACCTGCTTTAGCTGAAGCTCACAAACAAGAAGCTGTTAAACAAGAAATTAAAGCTGAAGGTGTTGTTAAAGCTAAACAACATACTGTATTAGCTGAAAAAGCAAAAGCTGAAGGTAAACCTGCTGTTGCTGAAGCTCACAGACAAGAAGCTGTTAAACAAGAAGTTAAAGTTGAATCCCTAGTTAAAGCTGAAGCTCACAAACAAGCTGCTGCTGTTGCTGAACAAAATGGTGACATTAAAGCTGCTAAAGCCCATATGAAGGAAGCTACCAAACAAGAAGCTAAAGCTGAAGCATTAGTTAAAGCTGAAGCTCACAAACAAGCTGCTGTTGTTGCTGAACAAAAAGGTGATGTTAAAACTGCCGTAGTTCATGCTGAAAAAGCTGCTAAACAAGAAGCTAAAGCTGAAGCATTAGTCAAAGCTGAACAATTAAAACAAGCTGCTGTTGTTGCTGAAACTCAAGGTAAACCTCAAGAAGCTAAACAATTAGTAAAAGTTGCTAAAGTTGAAGAAGAAAAAGCTAAATTAATCACAAAATCTGAAGCTAAAATGGAAGCTGCTGTAAAAGCTGTATCTGAAGGTAAACCTCAAGAAGCTCAAAAATTAGCTGCTAAAGCTGAAAAATTAGAAGAAAAAGCTGTTGCTTTAATTCAAGGTAAAGTTGTTGCTGAACAAATTAAACCTAAAGCAGTTCCTATGCCACCAAGCCCAGCTATGCTTGCTAAAGTTCCTTCTGCTGAAACCCCTAAATCCGAAACCCCTAAATCAGAAACCCCTAAATCAGAAACCCCTAAATCTGAAACCCCTAAATCCGAAACCCCTAAATCCGAAACCCCCAAATCAGAAACCCCTAAATCCGAAACCCCTAAATCTGAAACCCCTAAATCCGAAACCCCTAAATCTGAAACTCGTGTTGTAGTTATGGATAAGAAACAAAAGAAATACCCAAGTTGCGGAGGTAACTTTACTATTAGTGGTTATGGTGGTTCTGACTATGCATCATTTTAATCAAACTGGTAGATAATAAAATAAAAATATTTATACTTGATAACTAATTAAATAATATTATAATTATTTTTAATTAATTATTAATTTTTTTCTAAAGTATTCTAATGTCCTCACATAAAGAATTAGACGATTATATTCAAAATGTTTATGGTTTTAAAAAAGTTTGGAAAGATAAATGTTCAAAATATGATGTTAAATCACAACCACATATTTTACCTCCTGTTAAAAGAATTATTGTAATTGGTGATATTCATGGAGATTGGGAAATGACACAACAAGCATTACAAATTGCAAAATTAATTGATAAAAAAGGTAATTGGATAGGTGGTGATACCGTTGTTGTACAAGTTGGCGATCAAGTTGATAGGTGTAGATATTCTGGAGTGCCTTGTAACCAAAAAGGTGCTACAACTCCAGATGAGGGAAATGATTGGAAAATTTTACAATATTTTACTGAATTACATAAACAAGCTCAAAAAGTCGGCGGTGCTGTTTATTCATTAATTGGTAATCACGAGTTAGCAAATGTTAAAGGAGATTTAAGATATGTAAGTTATGAAGGTTTAAGAGAATTTGATAATTATAAAAAACCAGATGGTACTGGATTTAAAGATGGAAAAGAAGCTAGATTATGGGCTTTTGATTTTGGAAATCCAATTAGTGAATTTTTAGCTTGTACCCGCCAAGTAGCTTTAATTATTGGATCCAACTTATTTGTTCATGGTGGAGTTCTACCTAAAATTGCTAAAAAATATAGTGTAAAAAATCTTAATCAACTTATGACTTTATATTTGCTTGATAAACTTAATAATTCAGAATTTAAAGATACAATTAATTCTAATGAATCACCCTTATGGACAAGAATGTATGGTAATATGGGACTTCAACAATATGGAAAAAATTCTCAACATCTCGATCTTGCCAGTGCAAAAGATAAATGCAGTTCATTACTAAATCCATTAAAAGAAATTTACAAAGTTGATAAAATATTTGTAGGTCATACTCCATTATTAGACCACGGCATTGGTTCTGTTTGCGATGGGAAAGTGTGGTTAACCGATTATGGTTTATCTAAGGCATTTGATAAATTCGATAAAAATGTTACAACTAGTGATTCAAGTTCAGATGATTATCATAGAAGCACAAATAGAAAAGCACATGTTCTTGAAATATTAGATGATGGTAAAGAAATTAATATATTAAAATAAATATCTATTATATTTCAGTTATATTTCAAAAACCCCATCATAATTTGTACCTGCATCATCCATTTCATTAAAATATCCCAATTGATTTGATATAAACCTAGTTTTGTATTTAAAATCATAAGAATAATGAGTATGCCCGCTCATCCAACATACGATATTAGTATATAAATCTTTTTCATTAATTCCAAAATTTAATAAATTTGGTTGTGTAAAATCATTTGAAAAATAAGTTTTTATAACATCTGGTTGTGAAGAATATTTTGGGTGTGATGTATGATAATTTATTAAATCATTTTTTCTAACAGGAGGAAAATGTGTAATAATAATTAATTTTTTATTTTCTAAATTTGCTATTTTAACTTCATCCAATAATTTTTTTAATGAATTACTATGTAATTGATTAAAATATTCCAAATTAATTGGTACTGTCCAGTTTTTTTCATTTTTCATTTTAATCATATTAAAATCGTTTAAACCTGCTATATCAGATCCTGGTTTTATGTTTGACCATAAAATAGATCCAAATAATCTATATTCGGTATCAGAGTCTATTTCTAGATCATAATAAGTATCATTTAAAAGATGTACATTTTCATATGAATTAACTAATTCACTATATTCATCAATTAATTTTTCATATGTTTTGTTATTATGATAAAATTCATGATTTCCTAAAACATAAAAAGTTTTTTTCCAGTTTTTTGAACAATAGTCAATAAATAATTTTAAATTTGGTTTTGATATATTACCAATATCTCCTGCTAAAAATAAATAATTTGCAAGAGGTTTAATAAATGGAATATTTTTATGGAATTCAATATGTATATCAGAAAATAATTGGAATTTAAATGAGCTTTTTACTTTATTCATTGTAATATAATAAAATTATTAAATTTAATTATAATTCAATTTTTAGTTGCTAGTAAACTAATAGTAACTCCTCTACTTAAAGCTCCACCATTCCAATTGACTAATATTGTTATTAGATCTTCTGGATTTAATTGAACTGATCCTGTTGAACTTGCATTTATAGTTGTCGAACCATTTAAAATTTCAGTTACAAAATTTGTAGGATTACCATTTACAACTAAAGTTGCTGTATATGACACATTATCAGCTAAATTTCTAATGCTAAAGGACATTTTATTAACGAACATTTTTGTCGGAACAATAATGTTGTTTCTTAGAATGTCATTTGAAGAATTTCCTAAACCAACATAATCATTTGAACTAACTGATTGAGATGAAGCGAACATAATCAAATATGATACTTCAGCAGTTGGACCAACATCACCTCTGTCACCTTTATCGCCTTTATCGCCTTTATCGCCTTTA
>VFQS010001308.1_pt1 | contig 23287 bp, 23 predicted proteins | sample 3512361 | NCBI WGS metagenome assembly VFQS01 (sample SAMN10412375, study PRJNA504923) | tailings metagenome | isolation source: Relicate 1 Philex TSF3 active mining | place: Philippines
CTTTCGCCCTGCTCAATCAGCCCGAGACGAAAGGCTTCGCGCAGGGTGTCACGGGATCCCAGCAGCGTGGCATCACCCTGACTACGCAGCAGATCACGCGCTGGAGGCAGCGGTGCGGCATGACCGCCTTCACGGTGCCGAACTCGGCAATACTGGAGGGGCGCTCCGGATTTGCAGGGATCGATGTCGGCGTCGGGTTTGGTCTCCAGGCGGATTGAGGGGTCCGTGCTGGAGCAGTTGGCTCGCTTCTCTGCCGTTGCCCTGCTGGGGCCCCGTCAGGTGGGTCAGCCCTGCAGCGCCCTGGCCTGGGGCTCGATAGCGGCGATGCTGTTTCATGGTGGTGCCCCGCGAGGGTCGCTTCCCCCGGTGCCAGGCGTTGCAGCGGTAGGCCTGGCTGAGCTTGCGGTCCAGTTGGGCGGACAGCCCAGGCTTGCCCATCACCGCGCCGGTCTCGCCAGTCCGCAACTAGCCATTCTCAACCGATCTGTCAGCCTTCTCAACGCGCTCACTCATTGCTCACAGGATCCTGTCGTGCAACAGCCAGACAGAGGTCACCTGCGAACGAGTCGCACCGGCTGATGAACACCTCCTGATGAACATCTCCCAGCGAGCATTCATAGCCTACAATACCAAAAGCCTATCCAAATCAATGCCAAAAGAAGATACTTTTCTCAACGCCGCCGACCCGCCTTCACAAGTCTTGGCATAATGATTCTATGAAGTATTTCACAGTCTACGGCAACTGCCAGGCATCTGTTCTTGCGGCATGCTTGCAAAAGGTTGAATCTTTTTCAAGGCACTTTTCCTATTATCGAATAGCGCCATGCCATAGGATAAATCCAGGGGATTACGCGAATCTACTTTCAAGGCTGGTTGACATTGATCTGCTTATAGCTCAGCCAGTTACCAACCAGTTCAGGGGTGGAGGCTTTGGGGTATCCTCGCTTATCGAGATGTCCTCGCATTGCCTTTTATTTCCGTCTCTCCAGTTCTATGGCTACTTTCCCAGTCTATCCAGGTTGTCACTGAGCAGCAAATCAGCTAGCAATCAAGACTTGCTTCGAAACCTTCTCGCCCCTTTCCCAGCCCTCACTAAAGACTCCCTGTTTCATTATAGTGAAGTCAGGTCACTATTTCAAGAAGGCATGGCATCCAGCGACATTTGCAGCAAGCTAGACGATGGCAGCCTTCAACGACGTAGCCTGCCCGAAATAGCCGAGGCCTCACTCTTGCATATGAAAGAGAAGGAGTCTCTCTTTCCTGATACAATAAGCATATCTGATTTCATTGAAGAGACATGGAGAAACCGCCACTTATTCTACACTCCTCGACATCCCAGCGGACTGATATTAGCAGAAGTCGTCAGAAGAATTTGCTCTTCTTTGGATTTAAAATTCACAGACAGAGAATACAAGCTCATTCAGAAACGCGATCACTTTTCTTTTCTTAAGCTATATATACCAGCCTGGATTCGCTCTAAATATTTAGCCAATATTGACAATGCTCAAGCCGAATCCTATTACTCATTGACAGCAGTAGGCACGGTCTTTCTGCTCACTAGTATTTATAATCACTTTCCCGAATCCCTGAAATGAACACACTTTTTATCCATTGTGGTCTCCACAAAACAGGCAGCACTTCTCTCCAGTTTTTTTGCAATCGATTTAGGCAGCAGCTAAAAGGCGAGAAGCTTTACTATCCACTTTATATTGATCGAGCTGGCAATAAACATCAAAGTCATCTACAGTTTATCAAAGACATTTTGGCGGCAATCAAGCCAGGAAATGGTGGCGATAATAGTGCTCATCCGACTCAACTTCCTGCCCTGGAATTGGTAGAGCAGTTAAGACAGCACCTAAAGCAGACAGACGATGACGTATTAATTTCGTCCGAAAATATTAGCTCTCTAAACAAGGAGAGTTTTGGAAACCTCTGCGATTACATCAGCTCAATATTCAATGAAAGCAAGATTGTTTTCATCTTCTCACTTCGGCAGCAAGTGAGTCTCGCCGAAAGTCTATATCGCAATGGCTTCAGAGCCATGAAGAAGCGTCAAGAACCAGTGGAGCAGTTCTTGTTCGGCAAGATTGAATATCTTGATTATGAGCGTCGAATCATGCAACACAAAGAAATTGGTAATTCTTTTAATAATGTAAGCTTCATCTACCTTCCCTACCCTTCCCTAGGAAAGAATGGAGTCATACCCGATTTTTTTCGATCAATCGGGCTGTCGACATTGTCAGAGATCAACAAGAAGGCTTCCGCTAATGTCTCCAAGAATCCTTCACTCGACACCATTGACTGTATCGCCAAGGACATGCTTTCTCTGCTGACAAACGACGAATCAATTTTTCATTTGTTCAATCGATTTGCATTTGCATCACCCATAAAAACCAATTATTCTTTCGTTCAGAAGGCAGCAAGAATGGAGCCATTTGTATCTATTTTTAATTATGATTACGCAAGTCATATTGGACCGGACTTCACACTCGAAACCAACGCGATCAACAAGTATGGCGACAAGGCGATTGACTCTGATGCCTATCCCTTGGGGGCCGAGAGACTCAAAGCTTTTTTAGGCGGCGAGAGCTTAAATCACCTTTGACGAAGATACACATTAGGTGTCACGGGCTCCCAGCAGCGTGGCATCACCCTGACTACGCAGCAGATCACGCGCTGGAGGCAGCGGTGCGGCATGACCGCCTTCACGGTGCCGAACTCGGCAATACTGGAGGGGCGCTCCGGATTTGCAGGGATCGATGTCGGCGTCGGGTTTGGTCTCCAGGCGGATTGAGGGGTCCGTGCTGGAGCAGTTGGCTCGCTTCTCTGCCGTTGCCCTGCTGGGGCCCCGTCAGGTGGGAAAAACCACCCTGGCGCGTCAGATCGCGCTGCAGTGCCATGGCCTCATGCTGGATCTGGAATCGCCAGCTGATCGGGCCAGGCTGCAGGAACCTGAGCTGTTTCTGAGCCGCCATCACGACCAACTGCTGATTCTCGATGAGGTGCAGCGGCTGCCCGGGCTGTTTGAGGTGTTGCGGGGCGTGATCGACACCAACCGCTTCACCGGACGCCGTAACGGCCAGTTTTTGCTGCTTGGGTCGGCATCGGTGGACCTGATCCGACAGAGCAGCGAAAGCCTGGCTGGTCGTATCTGTTATCTCGAACTCGGTGGGTTCTCCGTGCTTGAGCTCGGCGCTGAAGCCTGGGAACGGCTGTGGATTCGGGGGGGCTTCCCCGACAGTGTGCAAGCTGCCGATGACGCCAGCAGCAGCATCTGGCGCGAGCAGTTCATTCGCACGTATCTGGAACGCGACATCCCCCAATTGGGACCGCGCATTCCGGCCGAGACCCTGCGCCGCTTCTGGACCATGCTGGCCCACAACCAGGGTGGCTTGCTGAATGCCGCATCACTCGGCCGTTCTCTGGGGGTGGATGGCAAAACGATCCGCCACTATCTCGATCTGCTGGTGGATCTTCTGTTGGTACGACAGCTCCAGCCCCTCGTTGCCAATGCCGGCAAGCGCCTGGTGAAGGCACCGAAGATTTACGTGCGCGACAGCGGCCTGGTGCATACGCTGCTGGGGCTCGACAGCGCAGATGCGGTGCTCGGCCATCCCGTGGCGGGCGCCAGCTGGGAGGGATTCGTGCTCGAAACCCTGCTCACGCTGATACCCCGGCGGCACCAGGCCTTTTTTTATCGCACCGCAGGCGGCGCCGAAATGGATCTGGTGATTGACGAGCCCGGGGGCAGACGCTGGGCCATCGAGATCAAGCGCAGCCTGACGCCGACCCTGAGCCGTGGCTTTCACCAGGCCCGCGTCGACCTCCAGCCCCAGCACTGTTTCGTGGTCATCCCCCGCGAGGGTCGCTTCCCCCTGGCTCCAGGCGTTGAAGCGGTGGGCCTGGCTGAGCTCGCGGCCCTGCTGGCTGCATAGGTGCTGGGCGGGGACAGGGCAGCAGGGATTCGACAGCGCCCGTGCGTTGCGCCCGCCCGAGGCTCAGTGCTCGGCCCCGATACCTCCCTGCTGCGGCAGGAGCCCCGGCAGGTTGCGGCGGCAGCGGCGCTCCAGGCGCCCGAAGATCAGCTCCAGCGTGCGATGACCCAGAAACGCCAGCACCGGCTGCGGTAGTCCCAACCCCCCTGCACCAGTGGCCAGCTCCAGCGTGGCCTGCGCCCGCAGCGCGAGGCCACGCTCGCTGGTCTGCAGCTCTGCCGCAAAGCCATAACGGATCTTGCTCGCCAGCGACGCCAGCTGGGGCAGCTCGTAGTCGATCAGGCTGATCGCCAGCACCGGGGCCTGCCACTGGGCGCAAAAGTGCACCTGGGGTGCCAGCCGAAGCCCCGGGAGTTCGAGGGGGCGGGGGATGTAGAGAAACCGCCCCGGCTCTGGCAGCGGCTCCAGCAGCTCACGGCTGAGGAGCTGGCGCAGCACCCGCGGCGGATCGGCCAGCAACGAGGCCAGTTCCGCCACGGTGGCCGGCCGGTTCTGCTGCCGGTGCCGGATCGGCACCAGCAGTTCGGCACAGCGCTCCAGCTTCACAGCGGATCCGTGTGGGGGCTCGCGAAGCTGGGCTCCGCCATCCCGGCGGGCAGCAGATCCTCCAGCTCGCACACCGGGAAGCGGTTGATCGCCTTGAGGGCTCTGCGGGCGTTGTCGCGCAGCTGCTGGGTCACCAGTTCGCAGTAGGGGATCTGGGCCAGCAGATCCACGGTGCGGCGCAGCACCCGCACCACATCGCCCTCATCGAGGGAGGTGGCGGCGATCAGCTCGCTCCAGCTGGCGCCGCTGGCCCAGGCGTGCACCAGACCGGTGAGCTCGGGCTCCCACCAGAGCGGGAAGGCCACCCTGGCCCGCTCCTGCTGGCGGCCCAGCTCCCGGCGCAGGCCGCGCAGATCATGCAGCGCCTCCTCCACCGGCGGCGGCGGCGGGAAGGCGCACCACAGATCCGGACGGTTCACCTCGGTGGAGATCGCCTCCAGCACCGCCGCCAGCTCCGCCGGATCAAGCGCATCGAGGTGGCCGCTCATCAGGGCCAAACCCAGCCAGAGCTCGTTGTCGCCCCGCAGGGCGGCCACGGTGCGGCCCACCTCCGTGGGCTCCAGGCCCTCCACACCGGCCAGGGCGCCGAAGTGGCGCAGCACCTCGATCAGGGCCAGGAAGGTGTCCCAGTGGCGGTTGGAGCGGAAATGGAGCAGGCGCTGGCGCTCCTCGATCTCCAGCTGCAGTTCTTCCATGCGGCGGCGGTGCTTCTTGAGCTGCCGGTGATCACCCCAGCGGTGGGACGGGTGCCGTTCGAGCTCCTCCTCCAGGTGGCGCACCAGGGCGGCCTGGGCCAGCACCTCGCCGGCCAGGTCGTACCGGGGGGTGTGCATGTCGTGGCGGCGAGCCATGTGAGCCACGGCCAGGGCCAGGCCGCCACTGGCCTGATCGCCATGGCGCAGCTCACCCACCCGGCGAAGCTCGGGCGGCTCCACCTGGCTCACCTGCAGGCAGCTGAGCTCGGCATGCAGGCTCACCACCGCGTTGCAGGGCAGCAGAATCCACACGTTCTCGTCGGTGAGGCAGAGCAGCAGCGGGAACTGGCCCGGCCCCTGCACCTTCGCCACGATCACCGCCGGCGTGACCCCGCCGCGCAGCTGGGGAGCCCTGAGGCTCACCAGGGTGCCTTCGCTGGAGAACTGCAGGGCGAGCGTGAGTTCGTGGGCGAGGGTTTCCTCCGCCTGCGACTGCAGGATGCGCAGCAGGCGCCGCTCCTCGCGCAGACGCTCGCGCTGCTTGTCATAGGTTTCAAAGTCGTCCCAGGGCACCTCGCCGGAGCCGTCTTCCAGCCCATCGAGCTGGGCCTGGAGCTCGGCGATGCGGGCCTCGTCGTCGGCCAGATCAAGCGTGGCCAGATAGCGCCCGAAGCTGCGCTCCACCAGCTCCCGGGCCTTGGCCAGGTCGTAGCGCTGCAGCAGGTTGAGCACCATGCCGTAGCTGGGGGTGAACTGGCTCACCAGCGGATCGGCCGGGGCGGTGGCCAGCTGGCCGGCCTCGCGCACCCCCTCGAAGCGGCTCTGCACCGTGACGACATAGCCCTGGGAGTCGAGCCCGCGGCGGCCGGCCCGACCCGCCATCTGCAGGAACTCGCTGCCCATCAGCGGCCGGTGGCCGCGCTCGGTGCGCTTGGAGAGGGCGGAGATCACCGTGGTGCGGGCCGGCATGTTGATGCCGGCGGCCAGGGTTTCGGTGGCGAACACCACCTTGATCAGCCCCTGCTGGAAGAGTTCTTCGATCAGCTCCTTCCAGGCCGGCAGCACCCCGGCGTGGTGGGCGGCGATGCCGCGCAGCAGGGGCTCGGCATGGCCGTCTCGCACCGCTTCGGGGGTGGTGGCGATGAAGGCATCCAGCCGCGCCTTGAGGCGCGCCTGCTCCTGGGGCGTCACCAGGCACACCTTGCCCAGATCGCGCACGCCCTTGTCGCAGCCGCGGCGGCTGAAGATGAAATAAATGGCCGGCAGCATGTCGCGCTCCGCCATCTGCGCCACCACGAAGGCCAGGGGTGGGGCTTCCGGCTGGGGCGGCCTGGGGGTTTTCGGACCCTTGCGCCGGTTGCCCTTGGGCGCGCGCCACACCTTGCAGTTGGGGTGCAACCCTGTACCCTCCGCATTGAGGAGGGGGTGCAGGCCCTTGGCGCTGCAGAAGCTGAAGGCCAGCGGCACCGGCCGGAAGTTGCTGTGCACCAGGCGTGTGGGGCCATGCACCGTGTGAATCCAGTCGGTGAGCTGGCCGGCATTGGCCACCGTGGCCGAGAGCGCCACCAGCTGCACCGACGAGGGGCAATGAATGATCGATTCCTCCCAGACGGTGCCGCGCTGGGTGTCGTTCATGTAGTGGCACTCATCGAGCACCACCGCCTCCACATCGGCGAGGGGATCGTTATCGGGGTGGTCGATCTCCGCGTAGAGCATGTTGCGGAAGATCTCGGTGGTCATCACCACCACCTGGGCCTCACGGTTGAGGCTCAGATCACCGGTGAGCAGCCCCACCCGCTCCTGGCCGAACTGCTCGCGGAAGTCGCGCAGCTTCTGGTTGGAGAGCGCCTTGAGCGGTGTTGTGTAGAACACCTTGCGCCCATGGGCCAGGGCGCGCTGGATGGCGTATTCGCCCACCAGCGTCTTGCCACTGCCGGTGGGGGCACTCACCACCACCGAGTGGCCCTGGTTCAGGGCATCGATGGCATCGAGCTGGAAGGGATCCAGAGGGAACGGAAACAGCTCGCTCAACGGCGGCACGCCGCCCGGCTGCGGGTCGGATGGGTGGCTGGCCGGAGCAGTCGCGCTGATCGCTCGCATCCCTTGGGCGTCTGGGCATCCTATGGGCGCGCACACTTGGGAGCAGTTGCAGGCGCCTGCGGGCGCGGTGGCGTTGCCCGATCCCGGCACCACAGCGAGCAGCCCCTGGCGCGAGGTCCTGACGCGGCAGCTCAACGCCGTGCCCCAGGAGCGGCGGCGCCAGCTGCGGGTGCTGGCCGCCGGCACCGGGGCCCGGTTGCAACGCGACGACACGGAGGCTGAACCGGCCTTGCTGGATCTGGCCAGCAACGACTACCTGGGGCTGAGCCGCCATCCACAGGTGCGGGCCGCCGCGGCCGCTGAACTGCAGCGCAGCGGCGTGGGGGCCGGAGCCTCGCGGCTGGTGAGCGGCAGCCGGCCGGTGCACCGGGAGCTGGAGCAGCGCCTCGCCGCCTGGCTCGGGCGCGAGCGGGCCCTGCTCTTTCCCAGCGGCTTCCAGGCCAACCTGGCCGCCGTGGGGGCCCTGGCCAACCGCCACAGCCTGGTGCTGGCCGACCGGCTGATTCACCACTCACTGCTGGCCGGGGTGAAGGCGAGCGGCGCACGGCTGGAGCGCTTCGCCCACAACGCCATCGCCGCTCTGGAGCAGCGGCTCGCAGCAGCCCGGGCCCGGAACAGCGAGCGCCGGCTGCTGGTGATCAGCGAGAGTCTGTTTTCGATGGAGGGCACCAGCCCGGATCTGGGGGCGCTGGCGGCGTGCTGCGCCCGCCACGGCGCCGCCCTGCTGCTGGATGAGGCCCATGCCCTCGGGTTGCTGGGCCCCGGCGGCCGCGGCCTGGCCTGGGGGCTGGAGGGGTCCGGCAAGGCGGCGCTGGCGCTGATCAGCGGCACCTTCGGCAAGGCCTTCGGCAGCGGCGGCGCCTTCCTGGCCGGCGATGCCCTGGTGATCGAGTGGCTGCTGCAGAGCAGCGGTGCCTTCCGCTACACCACGGCTTTGGCGCCGCCTCTGGCCGCAGGCGCCCTGGCCTCGCTGCAGTGGCTGGAGCACCGCGAGGCGCAGGGGGAGTCCCCGGGCCACGAGCTGCTGGCGCGCGCCCGGCGCTGGCGCGACGCCCTGGCGGCGGCCGGCTGGCCCCGCCCCCCCGGCGAGGGACCGGTCCTGCCGCTGCTGGTGGGCGGCGATCAGCGGGCCCTTGAACTCCAGGCCCAGCTGGAAGCGGCCGGGCTGCTGGCGGTGGCGATCCGGCCACCCACCGTGCCCGAGGGCCAGGCGCGGCTGCGGCTGGTGCTGCGGCGCGACCTGCCGGCCGGCACGCTGCCACGCTTGCTCGCAGCCCTCGGGCCCGCCCCCACCCCACCATGACCCTGCAGCTGATCGCCATGCACGGCTGGGCCGGCGACCAGCGCGGCTGGGCCCCTTTCGCGACCGCCGCCGCCGCCCGGGGCTGGAGCTGGCGCCAGGGCGAGCGCGGCTACGGCCAGCTGGCGCCGGCGATGCCCGGCTGGGGAGCGAGCGGCCGCCGGGTGCTGGTGGTGCACTCGCTCGGCCTGCACCTGCTGCCAGCCGAGCTGCTGGCCCAGGCGGAAGGGCTGATCCTGCTGGCCACCTTCGGGCGGTTCGTGCCGGAGGGGGCGGCAGGCCAGCGGTTGCGACGTGCCCTGGCGGGCATGACCCAGGCCCTGGAGGGGGATCGTGCCGACGCGATGCTGCGGGAATTTCTCAGCCGCGCCGCCGCGCCCACCCCCGCCGATCCCGCCACCCTGGGCATCGGTGATCGGCCCGTCTCAAAGGCCGGCCGGGCGTTGCTGCGGGCTGATCTGGAACGGCTCGAAAACACCAACGGCCTTCCCGAAGCCTGTCCCCCCGAGGCCCGGGTGCTGATCGTGGAGGCCGGCCACGATCAGATCGTGGTGCCCCAGGCACGCCAGCTGCTGCGCGAAGCCCTGCCCAAGGCCGATCTGCTGCATTTGGCAGGCGAGGGCCACTGCCTGCTCCATCCCGGCCTGGTTCCGATGCTGATGGGCTGGCTGGACGGGCTGGCATGAGCGACGGCTTCAGCCAGCAGGTGGAGCGGCATTTCGGGCGCGGTGCCCCCCGCTACGGCGAGGCTGCCCTGCTGCAGCGGGCGGTGGCCTGGCGCCTGGTGCGCCATCTGAAGCAGCTGCCGCTGCCGCCCGGCCCCTGCGCCGACCTGGGAGCGGGCACTGGGACCGTGGCCCAGGCCATGGCGGTGCTCTCCCCCCAGCTGCTGCAGCGCAAACCGCTGCAGGTGGATCTCACCCCCGCCCTGCTGGCCCGCAATCCCCTGGCCCCGCACCAGCTGCGCTGGGATCTCAACAGCGGCCTGCCGAGCCAGCTGGAGGGCGCAGCCCTGCTCAGCTCCAGCTTTGCCCTGCAGTGGCTGGAGGATCCCGCCGGCCAGCTCGGGCAATGGTGCCGGGCACTCACGCCGGGCGGGGTGCTGGCCCTGGCGGTACCCACAGCGGGCAGCTTCCGCTGCTGGCATCAGGCAGCCGCAGCCTCCGGCGTACCGTGCACCGCTGTTCGTCTGCCAGCCGCCGCCGCCCTGATCGCCGCGGCCGCCACGCCGCTGGAGCTGCTTTGCTGCCAGCAACTGCGCTTCAGCCGCAGCGCCGGCGGCCTGGCGCTGCTGCGCCAGATGCGCACCATCGGGGCCGATGCCAGCCAGGCCCCGCGGCTGAGCGGGGCCCAGCTGCGCCGCCTGCTGCGCCACTGGCCCAGCGGGCCCACCACCTGGGAGGTGCTGCTGCTGCTGGGCCGCCGCCCCTGATCACGCAGGGGCTGGCTACGGTCGCGCCAGCGGCTGCATGGGGCATGCGCCTGGTGGTGTGCGGCACCGACACCGATGTGGGCAAGACGGTGGTGAGTGCCCTGCTGGTGCAGGGCCTGGGCGCGCACTACTGGAAACCGGTGCAGAGCGGCCTGGATCCTGCAGGTGGCGACAGCGGCACCGTGGAGGCGCTGCTGCAGCTCCCGAAGCAGCGGCTGGTGCCCGAGGCCTACCGGCTCACCCTGCCGGCCTCGCCCCACTGGGCAGCCGCGCGCGACGGGGTGCGCATCGAGGCCGAGCACCTGCGGCTGCCCGGCGGCGACGATCCCCTGGTGGTGGAAACGGCCGGCGGACTGCTGGTGCCCCTGCGCCTCGACTGGCTGCAGATCGATCAACTGGCGCTGTGGCAGCTGCCGGTGCTGCTGGTGGCCCGCAGCGGCCTGGGCACCCTGAATCACACCCTGCTCTCCGTGGAGGCCCTCCAGCGCCGCGGCATCCCACTGCTGGGACTGGTGCTCAACGGCCCCATCCACCCCGACAACCCCCGCACCCTGGAGGCGATCGCCGGTGTGCCGGTGCTGGCGGAACTGCCGCCGCTGCAGCCCCTCACGGCCGAGGGTCTGGCAGCGCAATGGCAGCGACTGGATCTGGCGGGCCAGCTGGCGCAACGCTGCCTAGCCTTGGCGGCAACGGCAACACCCTGAGTGAACGCGCGCAACTGGCTGATCAGCGGAGTGCTCGTGGTGCTCTGCGGTGCCATCCTTGTGCTGTTCACCGACCTTGAGGTGTCCGCGGTGCGCTGGTTCAGCTGCGGGCCGCTGGCTCCCCAGGACGAGCGCCACACCGAACTCTGCCGCTGAGCTACCGCTGAGCCGGATCGCGGTCCCGTTCAGTGATCGGTGCGGGCCCTGATCGGACAGTGGCCGGACAGCCGGGCCACGTTCTGCTTGGCGATCGCCAGCGGCCAGCCCTGACGCAGCTGGTCGTGCAGCAGATCGATCTGAGAGGGATTCCAGCCCTCCCGTTCCAGCTGCACCCGGATCGACTGCCACTGGCCTTCCGCGAACATCTGGGTGGCACCGGCCAGCGGCTGGCCGTGCTCGGGCCGCACGGTGCCCCGATGGGCCAGGTCCTGCGGTCCCAGGAACCGCTTCGACACGTGGGGCTGGGAATGGGAGCTGGAACGTTCCATGTGCTCCGGCCATGGACTCCGATTCTGGCCGCTGGCACCCACCTTGGAGTCTCCTGGTGGCGACATTCCCTCAGGGCTCAGGGGCCGGCGAGGATCGCCGCCTCCACATCGGCGCGGGAGAGGCCGTAGGGAAACTGCCGCACCAGCCGCTGACCGTCGTGCTGCCAGCGCACGGTGAGATCAGCCACCTCCAGCTCGATCTCGGCGCTCCACTCGCCGTGGTGCAGATCCCAGCGGCAGGGGTTGCCGGGCTGCCGCACCGCCCCCAGCTCCCGCAGCCAGAGCTCGAGCGACGGCAGGGGATGGTTGTACAACGGAGTAGCCGAGTCAGGCAGCACGGGCATCAACGCAGGCGGGGTCAACGATGGTGGACGGCGGCGCCACCGCTGCCGCCGTCCACCAGGAGGGCCACTGCACCAGCGCGGCGCCGCGGGCCAGGGCCAGCCCCACCCCCAGCACCAGGCTGAACACCAGAGCCAGACCCAGCAGCAGCAGGGCCAGCCATTCCCCCCCCGACAACGCCCGGCGCACCTCCTCGCTGCGGGCAGGTCCACGGTGGACAGTCAGCTGCGGCTCCGGTGCAGCAGCCATGGCTGCCGCCTGCGCCACCGCCCCCTGGCGCAGCTCACCGTCGTAGCGCTGACGCGCCGCCGGATCGCTGAGCACCGCATAGGCCTGACGCAGCTGCAGGAACGCACACTCGGCCTCGGCGGCGGGCAGCTCGGTGGTGTCGGGGTGGTAGCGCTTGCTGAGGGCGCGGAAGGCCTGGCGCAGTTCCTCGCGGCTGGCGTTGGGCGCCACCCGCAGCAGCTCGTAGTGGGTGGGGCAGTGCGTGGAGGAGTGGGTGGGGCCAGCCAAGGAGCGGGAAGGGCGCGGCGGTCGCGGTTGCGGGATCCTAGGGATCCCGACCTGTTCCCCTGTGCATGGCCGCTGATCCGCCCAGGCTGTTCGCCGCCCCCAGCCCGGAGCTGTGGCAGGCCCTGGGCTGGACGCCAGACCAGGCCCAGCTGGCCCAGCTGGAGGCCCTGCAGCAGCAGCTGCGCGAGTGGAACAGCCGGCTCAATCTCACCCGCCTGGTGGAAGCGGAAGACTTCTGGATCGCCCAGGTGTTCGACAGCCTCTGGCCCCTGCTGCCGCTGATGGCGCAGGGCGGGCCGCTGGCGATCATCGACGTGGGCACCGGCGGCGGCTTCCCCGGGCTGGCGGCGGCGATCGCCCTACCGGAGGCGCGGCTCACCCTGGTGGATTCGGTGGGCCGCAAGGTGGAGGCGGTGCGCGCCATGGCCCTGGCCCTGGGGCTGGCGGAGCGGGTGAGCCTGCGCTGTGAGCGGATCGAGCTCACGGGCCGCCAGGGAGCCTGCCGGGGGCGCTTCGATGTGGCGATGGCCCGGGCCGTGGCCCGCGCGCCGGTGGTGGCCGAATACCTGGTGCCCCTGCTCAAACCCGAGGGGCGGGCTCTGCTCTACCGGGGCCAGTGGACTGGGGCAGACACCACGGAGCTGGAGCGGGCGCTGGCGCCGCTGAAGGCCCGGATCCACGGCCTGCAGAGCCGGGAGCTGCCGGCGGAACGCGGCGTCCGCCACGTGCTCGACCTGCGGCCCACCGCGCCCTGTCCGCGCACCTATCCCCGGCCGGTGGGGGTGCCCAGCAAACAGCCACTCGGCGCCTGCTGAGCCTGCCTCAGCTCTGCTGCAGCCGCTTCACCGACGCGCCCCCCAATCGCTCGCGCAGATCGCGCAGAATCCCGGGAATGCGTTCCGCCCAGGGGCTGGCCGCCACGGCCTGGCGCAGCTCAGCCTCACTCACCAGCTCCCCGAGCCCATCGGCATTGGCGCCCGGGAACCAGTGGCCGCCGTTGCCCAGCAGGCCGTAGCGGGCGCGGGCAAAGCTCTGCAGATCCCAGGCCTCCACCAGGTTGTGGAGCCAGAGCAGCACTGGCAGGTTGAGGCCACCCGGGGTCTCGTTCCACTCGGGCAGGCCCTCGTGCCAGCTGGCCAGCCAGTCGGGGCCCAGGGCCTCAAGCCGCGCCTGCTCCAGCCGCGCCTCGATCGGCGGCAACAGCGCGCCGGCCTGCTCCAGCAGCTCCACCGCCTCCAGATGCAGGGCCAGATCCTGGGGCCTGGCCGCACCCACGCTGATCGTGTGGATGCCCGGAGCACTGAGGCAGAACAGATCGTTGAACACGATCGGATGCAGGGGCGCGCACAGCTCACGGATCCGCTGCGAGGGGCTGTGCAGGTGACCGCCCTTGTCGGTGGGGCTGATCACGAACACGCCCATGTCGCGGGCGATCGCCCGGGCGATCGCCGGGCTGTTGTCCTGGCGGATGAAGTACCAGTGCAGGTTCACGTAGTCGAAGGCGTCGCTGGCGATCGCCGCCTCGATCAGCGCCAGCGAGCCGTGGGTGGAGAAACCGATGGAACCGATGCGACCCTCAGCCTGCCAACGCCGCGCCACCTCCAGGCAGCCGCCGGGCCGCAGGGTGTGCTCCAGGTGCTCGGGGAGGTTCACCCCGTGGATGCCGAGCAGCTCGATGCGCTCCACCCCCAGCCGCTCAAAGCTGGTGGCCAGCTCGGCCTCAAAGGCACCGGGATCCGCCTGGGGCGGCACCTTGGTCTGGAGGATGCGCCGCGGGTCGGGCACCTCCTGCAGCAGCCAGCCCAGCTGGCGCTCGGACGTGCCGTAGTGGCGGGCCGTTTCGATGTGGTGGAAGCCGGCCGCCACCGCCGCCTCCAGGGTGGCGCGCAGGTTGGCCTGACTCTCGCCGGTGATCTGATCGGGCGGCAGGTCGCTCCAGCTCTGCTGATAGCGCATGCCCCCCAGCGAGAGCACCGGCATGGCCAGCTCGGTGCGCCCGAAACGGCGGGTGGGCAGCGGCATCAACCGGGCTCGCGGCGGGGCAGGGTGCGCTTGAGGCGGGCGGGCGTGGGCAAGCCCAGGGGGTGAATGTCCTGCTGGGCCAGCTGCTCAGCCAGCAGCGGCAGCTCCTCGTAGGCCACCCAGTGGATGCAGTCCACCGGACAGGTGTCAATCGCTTCCTGGATCCGCTCGGTGGTGTCGCCGTCCTGGCGGATCGCCCGCGAGCGGCCCCAGTTCTCCTCCACCACAAATGTGTTGGAGGCCACGTGGGCGCAGTAGCGGCAGCCGATGCATACCGCCTCATCCACCCACACGGCCTTCTGGCGCAGGGCACCGCCGAGCAGGGGCTCACGGCCGGTGGCGCGATCACGGAGGGCTGCGCCGCCGGGGGCGAGCCAGGCGAGCGAGGGATCGGCCATCAGGCCCAGCGGGTCACCACCAGCTCAATCGACCCGTCCTGGGTGTTGCTCTGCTCGCTCACCTGAAAGCCTTCCTCGGCAGTGGCGGCCAGGATCGAACGCAGGGCATAGCGCTGGTTGAGCTGGGCCAGGAAACGCTCCACGGGCACCGGTTGCTTCCAGAGCTCCAGGTCGGTCACCAGCTCGTAGCTGCCGCTCTCGGCATTCCAGCGGAAGCCGATGTCGGTGCCGTTCTCCTGGGCCACGGCGAGCTGGGCGGTCACGGTCTGGCCGCGATAGCCGCGCACCTGCAGCTCACCCTGACGGGGACTGTGGCCCAGGTCGGTGAGGGCATCCACCAGCGACGTCAGGTCGCGGAGCTCGGTCTTGACGGTGCTGAAGTGCGACATTGGGTACGGGTGCGGAGCGTCAGGGGGCAGTGACGTGCACTGAGGTGGAGGCATCCTGGAACTGCTGGGCGGCAAAGGCTTCAGCGGTGGGCTGGCGTTGCTGCACGGCACCGAGACGCGCTTCGATGCGCTCGGTGAGCCGCTCGCAGGCCATGCCCTGCACACCTTCCACCTGCTCTTCCACGCGGCCGTCAGGCCGGATGCGGAAGCGGATGGTTTGCTGTGCCATCCCAGAGCCAGAACGGAATGGGCGGATGCTAGCCGCGTTCACCTGAGGCTGGGCGCTCAGATCAGCAGCCCTTCATCCACCAGGGTCTGCAGGCGCTCCAGCACCTCCGGACTCTCCAGCTGCTCCAACGCCAGGCGGGCCTCATCACGGACGGCCGAGTCGGCGTCATCCAGCATCGTGTGCACGAGGGTTTCCACCACCTCCAGCTGGCGGGGCTCCACCAGATCCCCATAGAGACGGCCGATCGCCCAGGCGCTGTTGCTGCGCACGGCCGGTTCGCTGTCGATCCGCAGGGTGAGCAGCAGCTGGGCGGCGGCGGGATCGGCCTTGGCGGGCCCGGTGGCACCGGCCTCGGCCAGGGAACTGGCGGCCCACAGCCGCACGGCGGCGATGTCCACCTGCAGAGAGCGGATCAGGGGATTGAGCACGGGCGCGTCGGGATAGCTGCCCAGGCTCCAGGCCACGGCCTTGCGCACGTAGCCGTTGTCGTCGCCGGCGAGCAGCCCGAGCAGCGGCTGCACCGCCAGGGGGCTGGGGTTGCGGCCCAGCGCGTACACCGCGCTCATGCGGTGAATCGGGCAGGGCGCAGACAGCAGCGGCAGCAGCAGCGGCACCACCCGTGGATCGCGGTGCTCGCAGAAGATCCGCAGGCCCTGCATGCGGTCGTCATGGCCGCCGCTCTGCTCGGCGCGGCGCAGCAGCTCCAGCCCCAGATCGCACTCAGCGGCCACGTCCGCCGCCGCTGGATCGGTGGTATCGATGTCGTCGAGGGGATCGCCGAGCAGCTCCTGGGCCAGCTCCTGGGCCAGCACCTCGGGATCCAGGTAGAGCTCCTGGGGGCTGGTCTCGTCATAGGGACCGGGCATGGCTTCCGGTCGCTCAGGAGATCGGGGCCGGTGCCGCCATGTCGCCCGGCAGCCAGATGCGGGCGCTCACCGCAAACAGGGCAAGCCCGAACAGCAGCACGATTGCGGCGGGCAGCAGGGTGGAGCGGAAAAATTGCACGGGCTGGTAGGCCGTTCGCCGCCCGCCATCATCGCCCTTAAGGTTCGGCCACCTCGATCCAGGCCCGATGGCCGCCGCCAGCAGCAACGGCACTGCCCGCCGCCTGGTGGCGGTGACCGCCGAGGGAGTGGCCAGCGGAACCCCGCTGATGGTGGGCAGCAAGCTGCTGCAGGGCTGGCTGGCGGCCAGCGGGGTGCCCCTGGCGCTGATCGGCCTGATCCCACTGGCGGAGCTGCCCTACACGCTCAAGCTGTTCTGGGCGCCGCTTCTGGATCGCTGGCCGATCGCCTGGCCCGACCGCCGGAGGGGGTGGATCCTGGTGCTGCAGGCGGCGCTGGTGGTGGTGATCGCCGGGATGGCGCTGCTGCGGCCGAGTACCCACCCGGCCAGCCTGAGCGCAATCGGTGCAGCCGCGCTGCTGCTGGCGGTGCTCAGCGCCACCCAGGACATCGTCATCGACGCTTACCGCACCGACCTGCTTCCGGAGGCCGAGCGCGGCGCCGGTGCCGCCGCCACCACCCTCGGCTACCGGGCAGCGATGCTCACGGTGGGAGCCGGCGGCTTCCTGCTGGCCGGGCGCTACGGCTGGCCGGCGGCATTTCTGTGTGCAGCGGCCCTGGTGGCGGCGGTGATCCCGTTCACGCTGACGGCGCCGAAGCTGCAGCCGGTGCAGCACGCCGTCACCAGCCTGCGCCAGGCGGTGCTCGGGCCGGCGATGGAGTTCGTGCACCGCGCCGGCCCCGGCCGCACCTGGCAGCTGCTGTTGCTGGTGCTGCTCTATCGCTGGCCGGACGGCCTGCTCAATGCCATGGCGATCCCCTTCCTCACGCTGAAGGGCTTCAGCGAGGCCGACATCGGCCTGGTGCAGGGGGGCTGGGCGATCGCCGCCACGATGGTGGGCACGGTGCTCGGTGGTGCCCTGTTCGCCTGGCTGGGCATGAACCGCTCGCTGTGGCTGTTCGCCCTGGCCGGCGCCGCCGGCAACCTCAGCTACTGGGCCCTGGCCAGCTTCGGCGGCGGCTTCGGCGGCCTGATCACGGCCGTGAGCCTGGAGAACATCAGCGGCGGCATGGTGGGCGCGGTGTTCGTGGCGCTGCTGATGAGCCTATGCAACCCGCGCTTCTCCGCCACCCAGTACGCGCTGCTCTCGGGGGTCTACGCCATGAGCCGCTCGGTCCTCTCGGCGCCGGCGGGCGTGGTGGCCGATCGGGTGGGCTGGCCCAGCTTCTTCCTGTTCACCGTGGCGGCCGCGATCCCGGCGTTCCTGTTGCTGGCCCGGCTGGCCCCCTGGGGCGAGCACGAGGCTCGCGGCGCCTTTGACCCCAGCCGCGATGCCGGCTGACCCGTCGCTCCCGAACGCCGGAACGCCCAGATATCCCGAGAATCCAGAGGTCCGGGCAGCAAGACAATAGGGATGACGCTGCCGCAGGCGAGCGGCTGTCACCATCGGAGCAGATGCACGGTCTCCAGCTTGAGGAACACTGCCAGCGCCTGGCGATCGTGCTGGTCGACAGCGGCCGGGTTGTGCCCGGCCTCACCCTGTCACTGGATGGGGAGCCGCGGGCCCAGTGGTGGCCGCTGCTGTCCGCCGGCGATCGCCACTGGCTGGAAGCCCTGCTTCCGGATGACGATCCCGACAGCCAACTGACGGTCGCCTGCGCCCTGGAGGAGGCGATCGACCGGGAGGTGCGTCGACGCCTGGCCGCCGGCCCGCCACCACTCCAGCCCTCCCGGACACGCGCCGCGCGCAGCTGGGAAGCCTTGTCCCCCCAGCAGGCGTGGCTGGAGGCTCTGCTTGGCGCCAGCCCTCGCCTCCAGGGTGCGGGCGGCGCGGCCGCCTGCCGGGATCTGCTGGCGGCGGTGACCCGCTGGGTGCGGGATGGCACCCGGGCAAGCAGCAGCGATCTGCAGCTTTGCCTGCGTCTGCACGATCCGGAGTCGGTATCACCACCGATCTGGCAGCTGGAGCTGTTGCTGCGCTCCAGCCTCGATCCGAGCCTGATGGTGCCCCTGGAGCAGTTCTGGGCCGGTGCGTCGCCCTTTCCCCTCGGCCGGATCGAAACGGTGCTGACGCTGCTGGGGCAACTGACCCGGCTGGCGCCGGAACTGGCGCCCCTGCTGCTGCAGGCCAGCCCTTCCAGCCTGGAGCTAGATGAGGAGACCCTGCTCGCCCTGCTGCGGCAGCGGGCGGCGCTGCTGGAGCAGGCGGGATTCCTGCTCTGGTTCCCCGGCTGGTGGCGGCAGGGGCGCCGCCTGGGATTGCGGGCGGTGGCGAACCCGCGCAAGGGGAACCACAACCCCGCCGGTGCCGATGCCGGGCTCGGCCTGGATCAGCTGATCCAGTTCCGCTGGCAGGCGGTGCTGGGCGATCAACCGCTGAGCGCCGCGGAGATCGCCGCCCTGGAGGCGGCGGCCGCCAGCAAGCGCCAACTGGTGCATCTGCGGGGGGAATGGGCCCTGATCGATCCGACAACGGCAGCCAGCCTGCTGGAGCATCGCGACAGCAGCGGTGAGGCCACCGCGGCGGATCTGCTGCGCGCCGGGCTCGGGCTGGGACAACTGGGGCTGCCGCCGGATCTGGAGATGACCGGCGTGCAGCTCGGGGGTGCGCTCGGGGAGCTGATCGAGGGGAACCTGCAGGCGCAGCTGCAGCCGCTGCCGACGCCGGCGGGCTTCGCGGGAAGCCTGCGCCCCTATCAGGAGCGTGGCGTCAGCTGGCTGGTGTTCCTCGGCCAGCTGGGTCTGGGGGCCTGTCTGGCCGATGACATGGGCCTGGGCAAGACTGCCCAGCTGATCGCCACCCTGCTGGCCGATCCCCAGACAGGGCCAACGCTAGTGGTGGCGCCGGTGACCCTGCTGGGCAACTGGAGCCGGGAGCTGACACGCTTTGCCCCCCAGCTGCCGCAAAAGCTGCACCACGGTCCCAATCGCTTCCGGGGCACAGCAGCCGCCTTGGCCCGTGAACTGAAGGCGATCGGCCCGGGAGCGGTGCTGCTGACCACCTATGGGGTGCTGAGCCGCGATCTGGCGCTGCTGAGCCGCCTGCGCCTGGCCCGGGTGGTGTTCGATGAGGCCCAGCAGCTGAAAAATCCATACACGGCCCAGGCCAAGGCCGCCGCCCGGCTGCGGGCGGGACGGCGCATCGCCCTGACGGGCACACCGGTGGAGAACCGGCTGAGCGAACTCTGGTCGCTGATGCAGCTGCTCAATCCGGGGCTGCTCGGCAGCCTCGGCTCCTTCCGCGAGCATTTCGTCGTGCCGATCGAGCGTGACGGCGATCCGGAGGCGGCCCAGCGGCTGCGGCGGCTGGCCGGGCCCTTCCTGCTACGACGCCTCAAGTCCGATCCAGCGATCCTGCCGGATCTGCCCGACAAGATCGAGCAGAGCGAGCCCTGCCCGCTCACCGCCGAGCAGGCCACTCTGTATCAGGCGGTGGTGGAAGAGCTGCTGGTGGCGGCCGAAAACCTGGAGGGCATCGACCGACGCGGCGCCGTGCTGGCGGGATTGACACGGCTGAAGCAGATCTGCAATCACCCGGCCCATTTCCTGGCGGATGATTCGGCCCTGCCCCAGCGCTCCGGCAAATTGCGCCGCTGCGAGGAGCTGCTGGATCGGATTCTGGAGGCCGGTGAGAAGGCGCTGATCTTCACGCAGTTCCGTGCCTGGGGAGAGCGGCTGCAGCCCTATCTGCAACGGCTCTACGGCAGGGAGGTGTTGTGGCTGCATGGGGGTGTCAACCGGCAGCAGCGCGATGCGATGGTCGAGCGCTTCGCGGCGGCGGCGGGACCGCCACTGTTTCTGTTATCGCTCAAGGCCGGCGGGACCGGGCTGACGCTGACGGCCGCTACCCATGTGATCCACTACGACCGCTGGTGGAATCCCGCTGTCGAGGATCAGGCCACCGATCGCGCCCATCGCATCGGCCAGCGGCAACAGGTGCATGTTCATAAGCTCACCTGCAGCGGCACGATCGAGGAGCGGATCGACGCGATGATTCAGCGCAAGCGAACCCTGGCGGAGCAGGTGGTGGGCAGCGGTGAGCAGTGGATCACGGAGCTCAGCACCGGTGCCCTACGGGAGCTGATCCGCCTGCGACCGGAGGCGCTGGACGCTTGAACCGTCGTTCCCAACAGGCTCCGATCCCGGCACGGCCGTGGTGGTCGCAGCGCTTCACCGATGTGCTGGAGAGCTATGGCCTGGGTGGCCGGATGGAGCGGGGGCAGCGCTATGCGCGCAGCGGCCGGGTGCTGTCCCTGGAGGTCAGCACCGGCGTGCTCGAGGCGGCGGTGCAGGGATCGGAGCGCCGGCCCTATCGGGTGCAGGTGCGCTCCAATCCCCCCGATGACAAGCAGTGGCGTCAGCTGGAGGAACAGCTGTCCCGCCGGCTGGGCTGGACAGCCCAGCTGCTGACCGGGGCGCTGCCGCGGGAGATGGAACAGGCCTGCCGGGAGGTGGGCATCAACCTGCTGCCGGAGCGCTGGCGCGATCTGAACTGCCGCTGCAGCTGCCCCGATGGAATGGTGCCGTGCAAACACATCGCCGCCGTGCTTTATGTGTTCGCCGCGCGGCTGGATGAGGATCCATGGCTGCTGCTGCGCTGGCGTGGTCGCCAGCGGGATCAGCTGCTGAACCAGCTGCGGCCCGCACCGCCCCAGGGCCTGAGCCATCTGCCGCCCTGGTGGCCCGAGGGGCTGCAGGCCCAGCCGCAGCAGCGCTTGTGGATGCCCGAGGCCGCCCCACCGGCGGAGGCTACGGCCGCCCTGCAGCAACTGGGACCACTGGCCGAAGGTACCTCCGAGAGCAGCGATCTGGAGAGGGTGCTGGGGCCCGCCTATCGGCTGCTGATCAGCGACGAACGCAACAGCGCAGATCCCGATGATCAATCCGTTGACGATCAGCCGGCCGATGAGCACCTGCGCAGCCTCCACTAGAACGCCTGCCGCAGCCGGCAGCGCTGTGGCTGGCGGCGAAGCCCTGATCAGGCAGAGCCCTGCTGCACCGGTTCGAGATCGGCCTGCAGCATCCGACGCCGCAGTTGACCACAGGCGGCATCGGCATCGAGACCACGGCTGGCGCGGACACTGACAGCGACACCACGATCCTGCAGCGCACGGCGGAAGGCCTCGACCGTCTCCGGAGAGGGACGCCGGAACTCCTCCTCCTGAATCGGGTTGTAGGGGATCAGATTCACATGGCTCTGAAAGCCGCGCAGCAAGCGGGCCAGGCCCTCGGCATGGCTGCGCTGATCATTGACCCCGCCGAGCAGAATATATTCAAAGCTCACGCGCCGACCGGTGATCGCCACATAACGGCGGCAGTCCTCGAGCAGCTGGGCGATCGGATAGGCGTGGGCGGTGGGAATGAGCCGCTGGCGCAGGACCTGATCTGGCGCATGCAGGCTCACCGCCAGGGTGTACTGGGCCCGGCCGAGCCGCTCCAGCGAGCGCTCCGCCAGGGTGGGCAGGGTGTTGGCCACCCCCACGGTGCTCACCGTGATCTGGCGCTGGGCCATGCCCAGATCGGTGCAGAGGCAGTCGATCGCCGCCAGCACGGCATCGATGTTGAGCAGGGGCTCGCCCATCCCCATGAACACCACGTGGCTGGGGCGCCCATCCATCGCCTCACGGATGCTGAGCACCTGATCCACGATTTCGTGAACCGCCAGCGAACGCTGCAGACCGCCCTTGCCCGTGGCGCAGAAACGGCAGGCCATCGGACAGCCCACCTGGCTGCTCACACACACGGTGAGCCGGCCCTCGGCAGGAATGCCCACGGTCTCGATCGTGTGGCCGTCGTGGGTGGCCAGCAGCAGCTTGGTGGTGCCATCGCGAGCCACGGAGCGATGCACCTGGCGCGAGCGCCCGATCCAGTCGGCGGCATCAGGCGGCGGGTCAGCCTGCAACTGCTCGCGCCAGGCCTTCGGCAGCACTGTCACCTGGTCGAGGCTGCGGGCCCCCTTGGCGTACAGCCAGTCGTGCAGCTGCCGGCCCCGGAAGGCCGACTGACCCCGCTGCTTCGCCCATTGCTCCAGGGCGGGAAGCCCCATCCCGAGCAGGGGCTGGCTCATCACAGCTGGCTCACCACACAAGCAGGCCGTGGCCGAGTGTCCACTCGACCAGCACGAGGGCAATGAAGCCGAGCATGGCGGCCCGGCCATTCAGTCGCTCGGTGTGGGTGTGGAAGCCGAAGCGTGGAAGACGCCGCTGGGGAACCGGTGTCCCCAGGGCGGTGAGGGTGGTGGTGCTCATCGGTTGATCTTATGGAGCTGTCCCAGGGATCAGGCGTCTGTGTCAGTCGTCAGTGAGCAGACCCTCTTCCTGCAGACCCTCCAGGGCCGCAGGATCGGCGATCAGCTCCTCCTCCAGACCCTCTTCCACCACGGGGCGGGTGAAGGCGGCGGCGGTGCTGGCCTCGATGCCATGGCGGCTGCGGGTGGCCTCCAGATCCTCATCGCTGGGATCGTCGAGCACGGCGGCAGAGGTGGGGGCGGGGGCTGGCATCTCCACGGTGTAATCGGGCCGCAGGTTCTGCATGCGGCGGTAACCCATCCCCTCCTCCTCCAGGATGTCGGGGTGGGGCCCTGCCTCGGCGCGCAGCTCCTCGTCAAAGCCACTGAAGCCGGTTCCGGCGGGGATCAGGCGACCGATGATCACGTTCTCCTTGAGACCGCGCAGCCAGTCGCTCTTGCCCTCGATCGCGGCTTCGGTGAGCACGCGGGTGGTCTCCTGGAAGGAGGCCGCCGAGATGAAGCTGTCGGTGTTGAGCGAGGCCTTGGTGATGCCCAGCAACACCGGCGTGAACTCGGCGGGGGCACCGCCGGTGATCGCCATGGCGCTGTTCACCTGCTCCACCTGACGCAGCTCGATCAGCTCACCGGGCAGCAGGGTGGTGTCACCCGCGTCCTCGATGCGCACCTTGCTGGTCATCTGGCGCACGATCACTTCGATGTGCTTGTCATCGATGGTGACGCCCTGCGACTTGTAGACGTTCTGCACTTCCTGCACCAGGCGGAACTGCAGCTTGGAGATGGCCTCCATGGCCGCTTCCAGGGTGGGCTTGCGGCTGCGGAGGTCTTCGAAGAAGCACTCCAGCAGTTCGTGGGGGTTGATCGGACCATCGGTGAGCA
>VFQS010001309.1_pt1 | contig 23276 bp, 19 predicted proteins | sample 3512361 | NCBI WGS metagenome assembly VFQS01 (sample SAMN10412375, study PRJNA504923) | tailings metagenome | isolation source: Relicate 1 Philex TSF3 active mining | place: Philippines
GGTGGTGGAAATTCCTAAATACTCGATCAATATGGCCAAAGAGGGGCATCGCTAGGGCCCGCTGGCTTTCTACTCTAAGCCTGTATTAGGCTGCATTTCACAGCCTAACCTTACTAGCCAATAAAAGTATCCTCGTAAAACTTTACCTTGCCAGTAGAGAGGTCATAGCTAGCACCAACGATACCAATCGCTCTTGCCTCTAATTGTTTTTGAATAATTTCACTCTCATAAACAATTTGATGCATTTGATGACGAATATTCAACTCACACACTTTCATAACAAAATCCGCATTGCCTGAATTGCGAGTCTGCGACTCGGTTTTTTCCATGATCACCGCTGGTTTAATCAACTCAATTAATTGGGTAATGTGACCATCTTTAAAATCATCACATGCCGCCTTGATAGCACCACAACTGCTGTGTCCGAGCACGACAATCAGCTTGCTGCCTAAATATTTAGTACCAAATTCCAAGCTGGCAATGGCGTAATTCGTGGCAATATTGCCTGCCAGACGGACGCTAAAAATATCTCCCAACGCTTGGTCAAATAACATTTCCACCGGTGCACGCGAATCACTGCAACTCAATACTGAGGCAAAGGGATGTTGCTTATCTTTGGTTATTTGTAACAGTTGTCTCACATCACGATTTGCAGTGACATTGTCACTAAAGCGGCGATTCCCTTCGACCAGAATCTCTAACGCTTCGCGTGGTGTGATTTTGTCTCTATCCAATAATGGATGGGTGTACATAAGCTCTCCCTAAATGCCCTTGGTTTCAATTTCAATATTTTTAAATGATGCATGCAGTTGAAAATTCTCAATCACCTCAGTAATGTCAGGGTCAACATAATGCGATTGGGATGCATCGATAATCACTTTACAGTTATTCGGCAATTTTTCTAATTGCTGAATGATACTTGCTTTACTAAAGAAGGAAACTTGGTCTGCCAACTGAATATAGTGAACCTCCTTACCTTTTTCATCTAATAAGCTTTCTTTCATATAGTGCGAGTTGAGATAGCTTTGGTAAAGCGTAAAAGCCAGACTGACAATCATCCCTGTAATAATGCCACTCAGCAGATTGGTCAACAATATAGCAACGACGGTCACCAAAAATGGCAAGAACTGTCTATAGCCTTGATGAAATACTTGCTTATATAAATCCCACTTGGTCAGTTTATAACCGACCATCATCAATATCGCCGCTAGGCTGGCCAATGGAATCATATTCAGATACTGCGAAATAGTCATCACACTGATAAACAAAAACACACCATGCAAAATAGCGGATAGTTTAGATCTGGCGCCAAAAGTAATATTGGCAGAACTACGCACAATCACCTGAGTGATGGGCAAGCCTCCCAAAAAGCCGGATATCACATTGCCCAAGCCTTGTGCTTTTAATTCACGATTAGTCGGCGTGACGCGCTTATAGGGATCGAGCTTGTCTGTCGCTTCAACACATAGCAGGGTTTCTACACTAGCAATCAATGCCATGACAAAGGCTATCTTATATAACTCAGGATTTGTCAGTGAAGAAAAGTCAGGCATAGTCAGATGCAGGAAAATATCGTTGATTTCTCTCAGGTCTGGCAATCTCACCAGTTGTGCGTCTTCTAATGCAAAGAAAGTCATGCTGGGCAAGGTGAACAATTCAGCCAGAATAATACCAACGCCAACGACTACGATAGGGCCTTGTAAGATTTGAAAAAACTTAGATTTTTTACTTAATACTAAATCCCAAAGCAACAGGATAGCCAAAGAAACTAATGCAATGAATATGGCACCTGGGGTGAGCTTATCCCAAACAGAAAGTAGTATTTGCTGAATATTATCGGTAAATATAGAAGGTAAGGTTTCATCCCCTTCAAAGGTTAAGTCATAACCAACAGCGTGCGGGAATTGCTTGATGATGATAATCAAGCCTATGCCAGCCAACATCCCTTTGATGACTGAAGATGGAAAGAAATAAGCAATAAATCCTGCTCTTAAAAAACCGAGCAAAATTTGAAAAAACCCAGCAAGAATCACGGCAACAAGAAAGGGTTCCCATCCACCCAAACTCTGAATAGCGGTGAACACCACAACGGCAAGACCAGCAGCTGGTCCACTCACACCCAGCGGCGAGCCACTGAAAGCACCGACCACCACACCACCCACGATACCTGCGATTACACCAGAGAACAGAGGGGCACCAGAAGCTAATGCAATCCCTAAACACAATGGCAAGGCAACAAAGAAAACAATAATACTGGCAGGCAAATCTTGTTTAATGTTGTTAAATAATTGCATGTTTAAACCTCTTAAAAATTCTTACTATTCAACGACGGCTGAAAACTTCAATAGGCCACTGTAGGTTTGAAATATTTCAATTTGATGAACAAATTCAGCCTACAGAAGATCTTTAACTATTGAAGAGTTGTATTCAGTTGAATTGATTGCACGATCAATATGAGTTTAATTTTTATCTTTGTTATTTATCTAACACCAATAAAATATATATCGCCGCAATAGCTAAAGCACTTTAACAGCTATCCATGGCCGGCAGTAGAAAATCCAATAGCAGCCATAAGATTTGCTTATTTTAGGTGTTGCTTGGATTGCATCCATATACCGTTCGGTCGATAGCAATATATGCTGGTCAGCATATTTTTTGGAACTGTGATGGTTTTTATCTGCGCGACACTTAAGAAATCAAAAACATTGTGCTAACTTGTCATAAGTCGGACTGGTATTTGACCACCCACTGAATCTTGGGCCATGGGCACCAAGCATTAGGAATCTTATTTGAAGAGTACGTAAACAATTGCTAAAAAATATTTTTTCACGTTTTTGGAATAATGCGCCTTTATCCATCAAAGCGATTGTGGTGGTCATCCTCCCGATGACGATTATGTTAGGGTCATTAACATATCTTTATTCGCAAGAGCAGAACTCGGCTAATCTGGAGCAGAAATTATTTATCGCACTAAAAAACCAACGAGATATTCAATCGATTAGCATCCTATTAAATGAAGCTTCGGTCGCCACACGCAATTATCTACTCACCCAAGATGAGAGCTTTATCAGCCAGTTTAAACAATACGAGAAACAAGTTCGCGATGTCACAGAACAACTGCATCAACATTTAGAGAGCGCAGATCAGAAACAACTTCTAAAAGAGATAGGCCACAATATTGAGGAAAATTTACTTGCCCTCAACAATATGATGCAGATGAGACCCTCACAAAAACTTGAGGAATTATCAAAAGTTTTTCATACCCAAGTTGATCTGTACGAAAAAATTAGTCAGCAGCTCAATGCCATGGCGCTTAAACAATCTTCCTTGATTGAGCAAGACTATGCCAATATTAACCAAGAAAGACAGCAAAACCTTGAACTTACCCTAGTTGCTGCCATTTCAAGTTTATTCGCTGTAATTTTGGGGGCGTGGTTATTTAGCGTCACGATCGTAAAACGTATCCATTTTCTACGCGACCGAGCCTCGCATTTAGCCAAAGGTGAGGTGATTGAAATTGGCAGCCAAAGTCATGATGAATTGGGTGACCTGACCAATGAGCTGAATATCGCCTCGCATTTACTCTCTGACTCTATACGCAGTACCAATCAAGCAAAACAAGTCGCTGAACAAGCCAATCGTGCCAAGAGTATGTTTCTTTCCAGAACCAGTCACGAGTTACGCACTCCGCTGAATACCATTATTGGCTTTGCCGAGATTCTTGAGGATGACCTGAAAAATAGCAACTCGGTAGAACATTTACACATGATACAAAAAGCGAGTCGACATCTTCTCAAACTTATTGACGAGTTGTTAGACATAGCCAAAATTGAACGTGGCGAAATTGATTTAAAACTGGAGTCGGTTGATATCGGCCAAGTCATTGAAGAAGCCGTCACGTTTATTAGACCGCTGGCACAAACCCGCGATATCCATATACAGATAAGTCATAGCCCCGCTATTTATGCCTTAGCAGATCGACAGAGATTACTTCAAGTGATTCTAAATTTGCTGAACAACGCAATTAAATATGGCCCACCCAATGCGCTTGTAAGCGTAGAAGCTTCAGCACAAAACACTCAGGTTCAGATTGCTATTCAAGACCAAGGGGATGGTATTCCTGCGCATCTGCAAGAAAGACTATTTACACCGTTTGATCGAATCGGCGCTGAAAAAACCAAAATTGAGGGAACGGGTTTAGGCTTGGTTGTTTCCAAACAATTGATGGTCGCTATGCAAGGTGAACTCAAGGTGAGCTCGCAGAGCAGCACCTTCACACTGATACTTCCTATTAGCAAGATTGCGCCTCAATCTCATGAAGAAGTGATGACAGTATCATCGCAGCAGCATAGCCAACATGTATCAGGTAAAAAAATGCGTGTGCTCTATGTCGAAGATAACAAAAGCAATATGGCTTTGATGGAAGCTTTATTGCGTCGCTACCCATCTGTAGAAATGCTACGCTGTGAGACACTAAAAGATGCAAGACGCATGCTTAAAGAAATTGAGCCACAACTACTTCTGCTCGATTTGAATTTACCTGATGGGAACGGTTTAGATTTGCTTAATGACTTGCGTGATATTGGTGTGACTTATCCTATCTGGATATTAAGTGCTGATGGACGCCAGGAAATTCAAGATACCGCTTTAAAGCTAGGGGCTAATTTATTTATGAGCAAACCTTTGGATGTGGCTTGGTTTCATGAACTTATACGAAATTTTTTAAAAAAAACGACACTATCCGCAATAAGAATGAGAAGGCGGTAATAAATTATTACCGCCTTTTACCTTTACAACCTATGTGAGCATTAGTTCTATAAATAACTATTTTTTATACTAACTTAAAATGCCCACTGCGTGCGTAATGTGAAAACATCAATATCATCAGCGAAAGAGCCATTTGTTTTTTTCAAGCCCCCTCCAGACAAATCGAATGTCTTAGAATACTCAGCCATCAAGCGAACATCTTCGTTCAAGTACCAATTGAGTGCAAGGGTACCTCGTTTCGCAACAGCACCACCTGCAACATTTTTATCTTCCACATCCAACTTATCATATCTTCCAGCAAGTTCCCATGCGCCCCAGCCACCCTTCTCAAGACTGAAATTATTGTTTGGTTTAAGACGTTTAAATTCACCATCCGAACCTTTATAAGTACGCGATTCGCCAGTTAATGTGTAACCAATTTGCATATAATAAGCATTAAAATCTAAGTTAGAAGCCCCATCTCTCTCTGCACTAGTTTTAGCAAACTCACTTTGGAATGATAATGGGCCATACATAGCTGAGAATTCCAAGATCCCAGTTTGAACACTTTTTAAGTTATTTACAGTAACTTTAACAAGAGATAACTGTGAATTATTGGTGGTGCTAAAGCCAAAGGACGGTGCACTTCCACTAGAGTGAACGTCGTATCCACTTGCACTAAATTTACCTAATTTTCGGTAGCCATAGTTAGCGCCAAAGTGAATTAATCTATCTTTTTCCAAAATAGGGGTAACAGTTCCACGGATACCAAAGCCCTCACCTTCTGTTGTATTCGCTTTCCCGTTTTTCATTGATTCTCCATAAAAACCACCTTCTACGTGCCAATTGTCACCGTAGCCCTTCATATTGATACCAATTGCTCGGTCAAAATAGGGTAGAGTTAGAGCTGAAACAAGTGAGCGCTCAGTAAACATAATATCGTTGGAGCTTTCTTGAATTTCCATACTCATACCATGTTTTTGGTGACCTACTGTTAATTCCAATGGGGCTTTAAATCCATGATAAAGCAGAAATAAATCCTTGACTGCTATGCTATCACTTGCAAAGTCAGGCTCAATCATGTAGTCGAAATCTTTGTAAAATGTTCCGCTTAAGGCAATACGAGCGCGACGAATTTTAGTTCCATCAATTCCGTGAACTCCGCCAGCCAAATTATCATCATTATTATTTTGGGAGTAGTCTGCATGTAATCGACCACCGATCTTTATACTAAAATCGTTATCTGGAGTTTTAATCACCAAGCCTTTTTTACCTACCTCCATAGTAGGGTTGCTTCTTGCCTTTTTTTCTGAAGCTTCTTTCTCGCCTTTACGGCTTTTCAACAGCAAAGAGCCTTCTTCTTCAGTCAAAACGCCTTTGTTTATTAGGGCATTCACAATATCTTCAGTTGAATCTGCCATGGCATTACTTGCAAAACTAAATGCCAACGCCCCAACAACTGCTAAACAGCTTTTACGTATTTGTACTTTATTCATCATAACTCCTAGTAAATTTTCCAATTGCATTTAACACGGAGTGTATATTGGTATCCCAATATGACAATTTGATGACGAAGTGTCATTTTTTTACATCAATGTTGCAAAAAAACAACATATTTGCCGAGGGTCTGCTGCAGAAAAAACATAAAATTCGCTATAGAATAGCTATATGCACAACATTATCAGTCTTAAAAATACATACTATTACTGGCTCAAACTGGGATTTATCAGCTTCGGCGGCCCCGCTGGGCAAATTGCCATTATGCATCAAGACTTGGTAGAAAAAAGAAAGTGGATAAGCGAGCAGCAATTTATCCATGCACTCAATTTTTGTATGTTGCTGCCCGGACCCGAGGCACAACAATTAGCGATTTATATCGGCTGGCTGATGCATGGCAAATGGGGCGGCATCGTCGCAGGCACCCTGTTTATACTACCTGCGCTATTACTGATGCTGGGACTAGGCTACGGCTATATGATGTATGGCACGCTGCCAATCGTCCAATCCATATTGTGGGGCATTAAGCCTGCTGTGCTGACATTGGTGTTGTTTGCTGCCTATCGTATTGCCAACAAGACCCTGCGTCACCGCTTATTAAAAGGGATTGCCTTATTCGCACTGATTGCAGTGTGGCAACTTCATCTTAGCTTCCCAGTAGTCATCCTGTTAGCCGGCTTCGCTGGTTGGCTATTGCGCCATCAATTGCATCAAGCGGTAGATCTCAGCGCGCTGGATATTCGCCATGTGCAAACCAATATTCAATCCTCGTTTATCAAGACGGCTTTGCTCAGTAGCTTAATTTTTATTAGCGTCATAAGCACTTTGATATGGGCATTCGGTGCACAACATATGCTGACGCAAAGCGCATGGTTCTACACTAAAAGCGCTCTGCTGACCTTTGGCGGCGCATATGCAGTACTGCCCTATATCGCCCATGCCTTGGTAGAGCAATTCCAATGGATTAGCCCAGCACAGATGATGGATGGCTTGGCTTTAGGGGAAACCACGCCAGGCCCATTGATTATGGTGATTAGCTTTGTCAGTTTTGTCGCGGGGTGGAATCAGGCTTTGTTTGGCTCACATGACTTACTTTTGTCTGGCGTGATAGCGAGCTTAGTCGCCACCTTTTTTACCTTTTTACCAAGCTATGTGATGGTGTTATTAGGTGCCCCACTGATACAAGCAAGTGGCCAACAGCTACACCTCAAAGCGCCTCTATCAGCGATCAGTGCCGCCGTGGTCGGCGTCATCATACACTTGGCCATTTATTTTGGTCATCATGTACTCTGGATTGCGCAAGGCTTCGATCTGTATGCCTTGCTATTAGCCTTATTGGCGTTTTACTTGTTACAAAAGCAACAGGCCAGTCCACTGCTCGTGATACTGGCCTGTGCTGGGATTGGAATGGTAAAAAGCTTGTTCTAGCTCTCGCGACGCATATGCGGGAATAAAATCACATCACGGATACTGGGGCTGTCGGTCAACAACATCACCAAACGATCTATGCCTATACCGCATCCACCTGTCGGTGGCATACCGTATTCCAAGGCGCGAATAAAGTCAGCGTCGTAATACATGGCTTCATCATCGCCAGCTTCTTTTGCGGCGACTTGTGCCTTAAAGCGTTCCGCTTGATCCTCCGCATCATTCAACTCAGAGAATCCATTCGCCATCTCACGTCCTGTAATAAACAGCTCGAAACGCTCGGTGATTTCTGGCACGCTATCAGAAGCGCGCGCCAATGGAGATACCTCCACAGGATAATCAATAATATAAGTCGGGTTCCATAACTGACTTTCTGCCGTTTCTTCAAACAGCGCCAGTTGTAAAGCACCCAAGCCAACATGATCAAATGCCTTAACGCCAAACTTGAGTAACTCTTTACGCAAGAAGCTCGCATCCTTGAGTTGCTCTTGTGTGTATTGTGGCGCGTATTTATTGATCGCCTGCAAAATTGTCAAACGCTCAAAAGGCTGACTCAAATCCACTTCACGACCCTGATACATCACCTTGTCAGTGCCGCAAGCAGACAAGGCTGCCGCACGAATACATTGCTCTGTAAAATCCATTAACCAACGATAGTCGGTGTAACAGGCATAGAATTCCATCATCGTGAATTCTGGATTATGTCTAACGCTCAGGCCTTCATTACGGAAGTTACGATTAATTTCAAATACACGCTCAAAGCCACCCACGATTAAACGCTTGAGATACAACTCAGGCGCAATACGCAAGGTCATCTGCATATCCAAGGCATTGTGGTGCGTAATAAATGGCTTAGCCGCTGCACCACCGGGGATAGGATGCAACATTGGCGTTTCCACCTCGAGGAATTCGTTCTGCAACATAAACTGACGGATGGCACTAATGATCTTGCCGCGAGCTAAGAAAGTATTGCGCGTTTCTTCAGACACCATCAAATCCACATAACGTTGACGATACTTCATTTCTTGGTCCGCCAACCCGTGGAATTTCTCTGGCAGAGGACGCAAAGACTTAGTCAACAAACGCAACTGGCTCACCTTGATAGACAACTCACCGGTCTTGGTTTTAAACACTACGCCTTCAGCACCCAAAATATCGCCCATGTCCCAGTGCTTAAAGTCCTCATAGACTTCTTCGCCCAAATTGTCTTTGGAGATAAACAACTGAATACGGCCACTACGATCCTGAATGGTGGCAAAACTCGCCTTGCCCATCACACGTTTCAGCATCATGCGTCCGGCTACCACCACGCTGACATGTTGTTGCTCAAGTTGTTCGTTTTCCAAACCATCATAAGCCTCATGCAATGACGCAGCCAAATGTTGCGGACGGAAATCATTCGGAAACGCTACGCCTTTAGCACGGATGGCCTGCAGCTTTTGGCGCCGCTCGGCAATCACATGATTTTCATCCTGCTGCACTGGCTGTTGTTGATCACTCACGGTCTACACTCCCTGCTTTAAACTCTCGATAATAAATTGGTCAAGATCCCCATCCAATACTCCCTGGGTATTCCCCACCTCAACATTGGTGCGTAAATCTTTAATACGCGATTGGTCTAATACATAACTACGAATTTGATGTCCCCAACCAATATCCGTTTTCGCATCTTCCAAGGCCTGCTTTTCTTGATTGCGCTTTTGCATTTCCAATGCATACAACTGCGCTTTCAACATATTCATCGCCTCGGCTTTATTGCGATGTTGTGAACGGTCATTTTGACATTGCACCACAGTATTGGTCGGCAGGTGAGTAATACGCACTGCCGAGTCGGTCTTGTTAATGTGCTGGCCACCCGCACCACTGGCACGGTAAGTATCAATGCGCAAATCGGCAGGATTGATATCAATCTCAATCGAATCATCCACCTCAGGGAATACCTGCACACTGGCAAAAGAAGTATGGCGACGATTACCGGAATCAAACGGCGACTTTCTTACCAAACGATGCACGCCAGATTCGGTCCGCAGAAAACCATAAGCATACTCGCCACTAATCTTCAGGGAAGCGCTCTTAATGCCTGCCACTTCACCGTCAGACTCTTCCATCACCTCAACTTGAAAACCTTTGCGCTCACAATAGCGCAAATACATACGCAGCAACATAGAGGCCCAATCTTGCGCCTCAGTTCCACCGCTGCCAGATTGAAATTCCATAAAGCAATTATTCGCATCCATGGCATTGGAAAACATACGGCGGAATTCCAAGCCTTCTACTTGATCTTGGATGGCTTGGCTATCCTCATCAATCGCATGCAGGGTTTGTTCATCCCCCTCATCTTTCGCCAAGGAAAATAGCTCTTGAGTATCGCGGATAGACTGTTCAACATCGGTCAGTGTCAGCACCACGCCCTCTAGCTCGCGGCGCTCTTTACCGAGTTTTTGCGAACGCTCATTGTCGTTCCAAATGGATGGGTCTTGCAGGAGCTGGCTAACCTCGCTCAGACGCTGTTGTTTGTGCTCAAAGTCAAAGATACCCCCTCAACGCTTGTTGGCGTTGCATGAGATCTTTTAATCGCGCTTCAATCAGGTTGAGCTGTTCGGCTTCCATGGTTAATTTTTGGCAAAATTCAAAAGGACAGAATTATACCTTAAAGGGCTTATATTTTGCCTCGATTCGGCCATCCAATCATGAGATGCGCTTAGCTTAGTTTTTTGATGGCCAACCGTTCTAGTCAATTTGGAGTTCATCATTGAATAATGCTGCACTTGCTTTGGAATCTCCCCCACCTTGCGCTCAGAAAAAACATGACAACATTTCGATGTTTGATATCTCTATTATCTACATGATTAATAGAGAGTTATATGTAATATTACCAACAATATTGTAATAAATATGTCACACACAAAAGATTCATTAGTCGCTAAACTTTCTTGAATGATTATTTATATTAAAGGAAAAATTTATGAAAGCTGCTACTAAATCTTATTTAGATAAGGCCGTCTTATTATCAGTCGAGGACCAGGAGCGCTTGCTATCAAGAATGACTGGCAAATTACCCAAGCGCTTGCAAAAAGATAAGCTGTCTCGAGAAGAAGCATTAGCGATTCAATTGGAATTAGAAGATGAGCAACTCCAGGAATGGCGTGCAACAATGGCCACTTTAAAGGCTAAGGCCGCAAAAACACAAGAGAAAGCCTCTAAAAAAGTAGCCAAAGCTAAAGTCGCTACCGACAAAGCATCTAAGCCAAAAGCATCAAACGTAAAAACCAAGAGTGCGGCTACTGCCAAAAAACCTACAACTCCTACAGCCAAGCCCAAGTCCACGACAACAAGAAGAACAGCTGCTACACCAAAAAAGGTCGTAAACGTATCACAATCACCTGAGAGTAAATAACTGATCGTTGATAAACTTTTTTAAAGCACTCAATTAAATTGAATCAAGAGTATTTTGTAAATCGTGAGCTGGGATTACTGGCTTTTAACCGCCGCGTGCTTGCCCAAGCTGCTGATATCAGTGTGCCTCTGTTAGAGAGGCTTAAATTTCTCTGTATTGTGAGTAGCAATATGGATGAATTTTTTGAGGTACGCGTTGCAGGGATTAAAAATCAAATCAGGCTTAATAATACCCAAACCGGTCCAGATGGTTTGAGTCCCAAGGACGCATTCCAAAAAATCAGTATTGAGGCGCACAAGTTAATTGATCATCAGTACAAAATTTTTAATGATGTGGTACTCCCTGAACTTGCCAAAGAGAATATTCACTTTTTAAGACGTGCAAGCTGGAATCAAGAATTAAAAAATTGGATTGAGGATTATTTTTTTAGAGAGTTAATGCCTATCCTAACGCCTATTGGTTTGGATCCGTCGCACCCTTTCCCCCGCGTACTGAATAAAAGTTTAAATTTTGCGGTCGAGCTTGAGGGTAAAGACGCATTTGGAAGAAACTCTGGCATTGCTATCGTGCAGGCTCCGAGAGCATTACCTAGGGTGATTAAGTTACCGGAAGCCATTTGTGGCGGTAATAATAGCTTTGTATTTTTATCTTCAATCTTACATGCCCATGTGCACGAGCTATTCTCAGGAATGATCGTCAAAGGTTGCTACCAATTCCGAGTCACGCGAGACTCAGAGTTATATCTTGAGGAAGAAGACGCAAGCGATTTGCGTGTACTCGTAAAAAACGAATTATCCCATCGCCAATTTGGCAATGGTGTTCGTTTGGAGGTTGCAGACAGTTGCCCTGCAGAAATGGCTGCGTTCTTACTCAGTAAGTTTGGATTAACCTTTGATGACTTATACCAAGTTAATGGAATGGTCAATTTAGTTAGGCTAATGCAAATTCCTGATTTAGTTGATCGGCCAGATTTGAAATATAAACCTTACAATCCAAGCAGACCTTTGGAGTTAGTGAAAGAAGAAGACATTTTCAAGGCGATAAGAAAACAAGATATTTTGTTACATCACCCCTACCAATCTTTTAATCCTGTGATTGAACTGATTACCCAAGCCTCCAGAGATCCACATGTGCTGGCAATAAAACAAACCTTTTACCGCACCAGTGCTGACTCTCACTTAATGAAAGCACTTATTGAAGCTGCGCAAAGCGGCAAGGAAGTCACGGTAGTGGTTGAGCTTTTAGCTAGGTTTGATGAGGAAGCTAACATCAATTGGGCTGCCAAATTAGAAGATGCTGGAGCTCATGTCGTTTATGGGGTTGTGGGACATAAAACTCATGCAAAAATGGCGATGATTGTGAGAAGTGAACAAGGAAAATTACGTAGGTATGTTCATTTATCTACTGGAAATTATCACCAAAGAACAGCCAAGCTATATACGGACTTTGGACTGTTTACTTGTCAAGAAAGTATTTGTAGGGATGTAAACGATGTTTTCGCTCAGCTGACAGGCCTTGGCAAGTCGAATAAATTAAAACATTTATGGCAATCGCCTTTTACACTGCATAGCAATCTAGTTGAGGCGATTAAAAAAGAAACCGAAATCGCAAAATCCGGCAAAAAGGCTCACATTATTGCAAAAATGAATGCCCTGTTGGATAAGGATATTATTTTAGCTTTGTATAAGGCCTCTAATGCAGGCGTGAAGATTGATTTAATTGTGCGTGGTGTATGTGCGCTAAAACCTGGCATTAAAGGCGTTTCTGAGAATATTAGGGTGAGGTCTATCGTTGGAAGATATTTGGAACACACCCGAATATTCTATTTCTATCACCAAGGTCAACGACAAGTTTATCTATCGAGCGCTGATTGGATGTATCGAAACTTTTTCAAGCGAATAGAAATATGCTTCCCCATATTGGATGCCAAGGTGAAAAAAAGAGTGATCAAAGAGGGGCTTGATATTTATCTTAAAGACAACATCAACTCATGGATAATGTCTGCGGATGGTTCATATTATCACCGAGCTAAGAGAGGGAAAGCTCTAAGTGCTCAAGAGTTTCTAATGCATTCAATGGGCGAGGAGTTCGTTTCGTAAAACTCAATATAATCTAATTAACATCAAATGTAATTTTTGTATTTTTCCAGTAATCAATTTCAGATTGAATCTCTGAGTAAGTTAGCGGGTTTTGAGAAAGCCATTTTTGTTCGACTTCCAGCTTAAATCCAGTTTTTGTTAATGCCAATCTTAACTTAGGTAGATTGATGTCCTGCCTACTTCTATTGAACAAAATCGCAAGTCTAAATACCATCATCAAAATACATCTATCATCGACCATGTTAGGTAATGATAATTTGCTCAATGATCGTCTTTGACCTCTGATTAGACCTCCAAGCACCTCTTGCTCCATTTTTGAAAAGCCAGGCATATCCGCATTTTCAATAATATAGGCTGAATGCTTATGGTAACCACTATGGGCAATCGTGACCCCAATCTCATGTAATTTGGCTGCCCAAGAAATGTATTGTTTGGCCTGATTGTAATCTAAGGATAATACGTCTTTAAAATTCTTGAGTAGATTCAGAGCCAATTTCTCGACTCGATGCGCGTGATCTTGATCCACTTGGTAACGCCGCATGAAGCTTTCAACGGTAAGTTCACGTGTATCGTGATGTTGGATTCTGCCTAACAGCTCATATAAAACACCCTCTCTTAATGCAGTATTGGCGATATGAATTTGGTGGATATTGAGTTCCTCAAATGCAGCCAACAGAATCGACAAGCCTCCACTAATCACCTCGGCTCTCTCAGGACTTAATCCATTCAGCCGGATTTTTTTTGTCTCTTTAAACTCAATCAAAGCATCTTTAAGTTGATAAAGTCCTTGTCGCGTCACTTCTCCATTAGTGAAGGCATTCAGCCTCAAAATCTCACCAATCGCACGTGCTGTACCAGAGGATGCATAAGCTTGTTGCCAGTGCTTAGAATTAAAGTTTTTTGAAATACTGCGAATTTCTGATGCCGCAGAGATGATTGCTTTATCAAAGGCCGTATGATGGAGCTTACCTTCAGGGAAGAATTTCAAACTATAACTAACACAACCCATGTAAAGGCTTTCCATACTGATAGGCTCAATGCCCTCGCCTACAATAAACTCTGTAGAACCCCCTCCGATATCAATCACCAATCTACGATAGTCAACCTGCGGAAGGTCGTGGCAAACACCCACATAAATCATGCGCGCCTCTTCTCTTCCGGCGATAACCTCAATTGGAAAACCAAGCGCTTTTTGAGCTTCTTTAAGAAATTGTGGAGCATTTTTGGCTACCCGAAATGTATTGGTAGCGACAGCTCTTACGGCTTGCGGTGGAAGACCGCGCAAACGTTCCCCAAACTTTTCAAGACAATAAATTGCCCGTTTTTTACTTTCATCATCAAGGACTTTTTCAGGCGTCAGGCCAGCACCAAGGCGCACCGACTCTCTCATGGAGTCATGAAAAATAAGGTGGTCATCCACTACCTTTGCAAATTGCAATCTAAAGCTATTGGAGCCGAGATCGACTGCAGCTATTTCTGAATATGTGGCGTGATCGTCAACTATATTGATTTTGGATGCTTGGCTCATGAATGTCGTGATCAATCTCGATTAGTTTTAATTAAATAGTGCAATATATTCTGAATTCTTTAAGATGGTTAGGGCAAAATATCTCTTATATTTTACCCACTTATGATTAAAAAATTATTACATTCATTTGCTATCTCCATATTGATGGATAGCCTTGTGCATATAAATAGCTTGTAAATCTATTGTTTTTTGTATTTCATTTTTTGCTTTTCCTGAATAGATTCAAAACAAAAAACTTAAGGTCAGGTAAAATATGAACGTAATATGAATTATTATTTTTGTCATTTTTACTGCAACAGTTGGATCAGGCACTGAAATCTCGATAACGATATAACTAGATGTTTTTTTGAGATTTTAGCCAAGTGATTAAATATATTGGCGGATTAAGGAAACTTTGCCAGCCATCACATGCAATGTCATAAATGTGTAACATTCCACACTTAAGATAGGAAAACTAAGATTTCTGATCACATAACTGGAGATAAAATGAAAACTAAACTTCTGTATAGTCTTTTAGCTGTTACTTTTGCTTGGTCTGCTACATCAGCAAATGCTGCAGAGAAAATTATTAAAATTGACGGATCATCAACCGTTTACCCTATCACTGAGGCAGTTGCTGAGGAATTTCAAAAAGTTTCCAAAGTCAAGGTAACTGTTGGCGAATCTGGCACAGGTGGCGGTTTCAAAAAATTCTGCCGTGGTGAAACTGAAATTTCTGATGCTTCTCGTCCTATCAAACAAAAAGAAATCGATGAATGTAAGGCAGCTGGTATCCAGTTTATCGAACTCCCGATTGCTTATGATGCATTGACCGTTGTAGTGAATGCTAAAAATGATTGGGTTAAGAGCTTGAGCGTTGCAGAACTCAATCAAATTTGGAAGCCTGGTTCTAGCGTCAAGTCTTGGAAACAGGTCAATAGCGCATATCCAGATGAGAAAATGGCTTTGTTTGGCCCAGGTACAGCCTCTGGTACATTTGATTACTTTACTGAAGCAATCAACGGTAAAGCCCAATCCAGCCGTTCCGATTACACCCCATCTGAGGACGACAATGTGTTGGTTCAGGGTGTTGCAAGTAACAAAGGATCCATTGGCTACTTTGGTTATGCCTATTTTGAAGAAAACAAAGATAAATTACGTGCGATTCCTATCGTAGCCAAAGCCGGTGCAGCAGCTGTATCCCCATCAGCTGAGACAGTGATGAATGGTAGCTACCAACCCCTTGCACGTCCATTGTTTATCTATGTGAATGCTACTGCTGCTGCATTTAAGCCTGAAGTGAAAGAGTTTGTGAATTTCTACTTAGCAAATGCGCCAAAATTGGTAAAAGAAGTGAAGTACGTTCCTTTACCAGCTGAAGACTATACTGCTGTCACTGCCCACTTTAAGGCTATGAAGCCTGGTACTGGCTTTGATGGCACTGCTGAAGTAGGTATTAAAATTCAGGATTTAATCAAACGTATTAAATAGTTTTAAATTTTACGAAAAGGGGGAAATATCCCCTTTTTCGTTATTATCTAGGTTAGTATCAAAACGAGGTGATTCCGTTACAATACTTACCTCTCAGGGAAACAAGTCATACAATTGGATGTAATAAAACGTGGATAAACAATCAGCCAACACGCATGAAGCCTCCTCAGTCGTAAGCGCCCGACTGGCACGTAATATTCGCCGTAATATAAAAGAACGCGTGATTGAGTTTATCTTGATGCTGGCAGCACTTTCCGCTGTAGCCACTACCTTTGCGATTGTGGCGATTTTGCTGACTGAGTCTTTGGGTTTTTTTAAGACAGTCTCGATTGTCGATTTTTTTACTGATACCGAATGGACCCCACTGTTTGAAGACGCCCATTATGGGATTATGCCGCTGATTTCTGGTACCTTAACCACCTCTTTCATTGCTTTATTAGTTGCAATCCCTATCGGTACGATTGCCGCGATTTATCTGTCTGAATTTGCCACGCACAAAACTCGAGAAACTGTAAAACCCATATTGGAACTGTTGGTGGGTGTACCAACAGTTGTATTTGGCTATTTCGCACTGTTCTTTGTTACGCCTTTATTACAAAAGGTATTTCCTGATTTGCCTGGTTTTAATATGTTGGGCCCAGGCTTAGTCATGGGAGTGATGATTGTGCCTTATATCAGCTCTGTCGCTGAAGATGCCATGCGTGCAGTGCCTATGAGCATGCGTGAAGGTTCTTACGCAATGGGTGCAACACGTTTTCAAACCGCGATTCGTGTCGTCACCCCTGCAGCCATTTCTGGCATTGTTGCCGCTTATATTTTGGGAATCTCACGCGCTGTAGGTGAAACCATGGTGGTAGCCGTTGCTGCAGGTCAACAACCTAACTTAACTTTTAACCCTATGGAAAGTGCAGCAACCATTACTGCTTATATCGTTCAGGTGGCGATGGGCGATTTGCCGCATGGCAGTATAGGTTATCAAAGTATTTTTGCGGCTGGCTTGGTGCTGATTGTAATGACCTTGGGCTTTAATATTTTGGGTCATATCGTGCGCAAGAAATTCCGCGAAACTTATTAATTACTTGTAATCATAGAACGGCGTTTAAGGATTCAATATGGCAACTCCAGCATCAGTAGGCAGTAGTTCTAGCCTGAAAAATCTAGCGGAAATACGCGCTATGATTAAGCGCCATAAAATGAATGACACCTTATTTGCAATCATTGGCTTATTGGCCCTGATGTTGGGCTTGGTGACATTGCTGGTGCTATTTACTGATCTAATCTTAGATGGCAGTGATCGTTTCAATCTCGAGTTTCTCAGCAGCTTCCCCTCACGTCGTGCCGCGCATGCCGGCCTTCTGTCCGCTTGGGTGGGCTCCTTTTTGGTGATGATGGTGACCTTTATTGCCGCTGTCCCTATGGGCGTAGCGGCTGGCTTATACCTTGAAGAATACGCTCCAAAAAATTGGTTCTCAGATTTGATTGAGATCAATGTGACCAACTTGGCTGGCGTTCCATCGATTATTTATGGCTTATTGGCTTTGGGCTTGTTTGTTTATGGATTGGGCTTTGGACAAAGTATTTTGACCGCTGGCTTAACCCTAGGCTTGCTGATTCTGCCTATTGTGATTGTGTCTACCCGTGAGTCTATCCGTGCCATCCCTGTAGCTATCCGTGAAGCGGCATATGCAGTGGGCGCTACCAAATGGCAAGTGGTGTATGACCATGTGCTCAAATATTCTTATGGCGGTATTTTGACCGGTGTGATTATTGGGATGGCACGTGCATTGGGTGAAACTGCGCCGATTATTACAATCGGTGCCTTAACTTTTATTTCTTTCTTGCCCCCTTCACCCGTTACCAGCGAGCCCCCCTATTTAAATTTTGAATGGCTCAGCTCTGGCTTTACGGTAATGCCGATTCAAATGTTTAACTGGCTGTCCCGTCCTGATCATGCTTTCCATGTGAACGCTGCCGCGACAGGCGCTATTATTATTGTGGTGACATTGTTAATGAATGGCACTGCAATTTATTTGCGTTACAAAATTCGCAAGAATATTAAATGGTAAGTTTTTTCTGAATCAAATTTGTTGGGATTTTATATGGTCACGCCTACCCCTATTAAAGCTGAATCGCGCAATCTGAATTTCTATTACAGCAACGGAACTCGCGCGCTAAAAAGCATTACGATGCCGCTGCATGAAAAGCGTATCACCGCCTTGATTGGCCCTTCTGGGTGCGGAAAATCGACTTTCTTACGCTGCTTTAATCGTATGCATGACCTGTATCCAGGCAATCAATACGAGGGTGAGATTTTATTGCATCCTGACAACACCAATATCTTGGCAAAAGCAGTTGATCCGATTGAAGTGCGCATGCGCATTAGCATGGTGTTCCAAAAACCAAACCCTTTCCCAAAGTCCATTTATGAAAATGTGGCGTATGGTTTGCGTGTACGAGGCGAGCGAAACAAACGTGTGATTGATGACAAAGTAGAAGAAGCGCTTAAAGGCGCGGCTATTTGGAATGAAGTGAAAAATCGTTTAAACGACTTAGCCTTTAATTTATCAGGCGGCCAACAACAACGTCTTTGTATTGCACGCGCTTTGGCGACTGACCCAGAAATTATGTTATTCGATGAACCGACTTCTGCCTTAGATCCAATCGCAACAGCCAATATCGAAGAGCTCATGTCAGAGTTACGCGACAAGCTGACCATCTTGGTGGTGACACATAATATGCAACAAGCAGCCCGTGTATCTGACTATACGGCTTATATGTATTTGGGCGAGATGGTGGAGTTTGGTGATACTGACACTATTTTTACCCGTCCTAGCAAGAAAGAGACAGAAGACTACATCACGGGTAAGTTTGGTTAATAAAATCTTCAACAAAAAAGCCGGTTTTAACCGGCTTTTTTATTCAAGTTGTGTTCTCATCAAGTGGTTTGATTCTGCACCACCTGCTGATAAAACTTAACTAGCTTTTTAGCTTGCACCGCATCGGTCCAATGCTCCTTCACATAACGCTGAGCGCTACGGCCGAGCGCTTGTCTTGCTGTTTTATCCCTGAGTAAATTTAGCACTCGTGCAGCAAATATTGGGCTATCCAGTGGCGCAATATGCGCCCCCTGTCCCTCAATCAATATTGACTTGGTCCCTAGCTCGGCAATCGCGACGACAGGCGTTGCTTGTGCCATTGCCTCTATCAGCACCAGGCCTTGGGTCTCACTGAGCGATGAAAACACAAACACATCAGCTGCGCGATAACAGGCATTCAACATAGTATTACGATCTAGATAACCGATAAATTGGATATGTTGATTTAGCCCTAGCTTGGCACATTGTTGCTGCAAGCTTTTTTCTGCAGGCCCCTCACCAGCGATGACTAGCAGAGCCTCAGGCATTTGTTTGACGACGTGTTGCCACATATCAATCAGAAAACTGATGTTTTTCTCATACGCCACTCTGCCGACATAAAGCGCCATTGGTCTTTCTTTTGCGATAGCAAAGGCTTGGCGAAACTGTTCCGACGATGCTTTTGCAAAACTTTGCTGTTGCAGACCAGTGGGAATCACTTCTGCATATTGTTGTACGCCATACTGTCGCAATACATCCAGCATAGGCTGCGATGGAGAAATCACACCATCTACAGCATTACATTGCCGACGAGAGATTAGACGCGCTATAGCCCGTGCGATGCGCTTGGGAATAATAGGTAAATACAAATGCAGATAATCTTCAAAAAATGTGTGATAGGTTTCTACCACTGGGATACTCAGCAACTTGCCTAAACGAAGGCCTAGCATGTGGGCGACGAATGGCGTGTGCACATGAATAATGTCAAATTGTTGCCTTTGTAGCTGTTGAACTTTATCCAGCACTTCCCCCATTTTCATCAGCCTATCTTCTGGATCAAAAAACAACCCACGCGCTGGGATACGCATGATCCAAGCCTCGTCTGCAGTGACTTGATGGTGGTCTGCAGCAGGGTAGTCTGGCGCAATCAATGTGACTTGATGGCCCAATTGCTGCAGCTGATAGACAAAGGTGCGTATTGATGTCGAAACACCATTCACGCGGGGGAAATACACATCTGAAATGAGCAGGATATTCATGACGACGCACTTATCTATTGAAAGGTGAATGCGTTTATTTTATGAAGGCTTGATGACAGTTTGATGAAATGTCATCCAATACCTAAGGTTTTAGCCAAATAAGATAAGGCCCCAAACGACTGCCAAATTAATCAGACTGATGAGGACAGCCGCACTGCCAATATCTTTGGCACGTTTGGCTAATAAATGATGATCCAGTGAAATTCTATCGACGGTGGCCTCTACTGATGAATTGAGCAGTTCCACGATGACCACCAACAAGACGCTGGCAATCATCAGGGCACGCTCCACAGCACCGTGACCCAAGTACAAGGCCAATGGTATCAATATGATGGCCAATTTAACTTCTTGGCGGAAAGCATCCTCATTTTTATAAGCGGCAGATAATCCAGCCAAGGAATATCCAAACGCGTTTATCAGTCTACGCAGACCAGTCTTGCCTTTAAATGGGCTTTCCATAGTGCTTCCAAATCAAAAAGATTTGCGAGTATAACAATCAATGCGTTGGGATTCCATATCGAATTAAAGTCGTAAAAAAACTGTCATGAATCTTTAATAGTTTGTTGAGATACTGATAGCACCAATGAGTAGAACTTCCAAAATACTTTGTCTCATAGTACTTACCCTGCATAGCTCTGATGTATTTGCATGGGGGTTAGGGACACATGTTTATTTTGCACACTCTCTTTTATGGGCAATGCCTGCTTTAAATTCAAAATTTCGTCGCGCAGTGCTGAGCTTCCCCAGCTTGGTTATGGCAGGTGCATGTTTACCTGACTTGTCCATTATTGATAATAAGCTGAAAGAGTCGCATCAGTGGAATACGGCATTTAGTTTAATCAATCAAGCAGAAACAGATGAGGAGAGAGCCATCGCCTTGGGCTATCTTAGCCATTTATATATTGACGTTATTGCCCACAATCATTTTGTGCCTGCACATGAGGCAATGTGGTTTGAGTATGGAATGTGCGGTCATATTCTATCGGAATGGGCAATGGACGGACACTTGCAGCCACTAGGGGATGATAATCCAGCGAGCTTAATGAAGCGTAATCGCAGACTTTTAGTAAGTTTTTTATCAGATGCTTTAAATTTTCCTACTGCTTCAATCAATCGCTCTTTAAACAAACTAATCTTTTGGGATAATTTACTCAGGCGTTTTCAAATACCAAGACTGATTCACTTAATTGCAGACAAGAGTGATAAAAGAACCGAAAGAAACTTTCGTTATTATCTCGCTCAAACGCATATAGCGATCAATCAAATTCAATCAGTAGTTGACGGTGAGACACCTAATCTTAATGCAGAATTAATCGGCTTAAATGATTTGCAATTAGATTATTGGCGAGGTAAATGCCTACAAGACTTACATTTGGTCAATCCACAAGCAATCAGGCATTTTTAAAATTTATTTTTTCCAATTGCTCTAGTGAGCGATATAAATCAAATATTGGCTTAAATAAGCAAGAGAGTAACCTATCCCTGCCCCAACTAATACATCACTTGGGTAGTGCAATCCTAAAATCACCCTGGATAAGCCAACCAAAATAGTGAATGGAATAATGGCGCACATTAAAAGAGGATAATAAAAACCTAAAACGGTAGTAAATACCACCGCGTGTAAGGTATGTCCTGATGGAAAGCTAAATTTATCTAGTGGACGCCCTGTCAGCCAAACATCTTGATGAACCTCATAAGGCCTGGGTCTTAATGTTGTACTTTTTAACCACTTGTAGATTAATGTTCCTAACAAGCCTGCAGATAACATATGCAACACAGGATTAATCGCACTATCGCCGAAAGAAATTAACATCAAAGCCATGAGAGAGTACCAAAAAACCCCATCACCTAATCGACTGATGATTCTAAAAATCGATTTGATTGCGTTATTTTTGCTTGATCGATTAATTTGAACACAGAGAGTCGTATCTAAACCCACCATGTACTCGATACAGCCATGGTGAATGTGACGAATTTTATTTCTATTGATTAGTTGCATGGCGCGTATCTTGGAGACAATTTATGACAGGAATATGAAAATTTCGTGCTGATGCATGCTTCATAAAAGCTTCAAAGAAGCTTAAAGATACTGACATATTTGATTTTTACATTGCTCATGTTTCATATTTCTAGCAATGGATATTAAATGATCAAGTTAACTAAAAACAATGTTGTGGTTCTAAATAATGAAGCAAATGCATTTATCAACACGAATAAGCTTAGTGTCAGTATTGCCCGGAATATGTTTGAAGTGGAGGAAGCTCAACGTTTGCGATTTAAAGTATTTGCAGAAGAGATGGGGGCTAAAATTGGCAATAATGGACTTGATATCGATGGGTTCGATGAGTTTTGCGAGCATCTTATTATTCGAGACAATGTTACTCAAAGAGTTGTCGGAACTTATCGAATATTAAATTCACAAATGGCCGGCGAAGCTGGGGGATTTTACTCAGCAGGAGAGTTTGATTTAACTAGATTACAACATTTGTTTCATAATATGGTTGAGGTAGGACGGGCATGTGTTCATCCAGATTATAGAACAGGTGGGGCAATAACATTGTTATGGGCTGGGTTGGCCCATTACATGAAACAGCATGGCTATGAGTACATGATTGGTTGTGCTAGTGTGAGCATGGCCGACGGCGGTCATATGGCCGCAAGTCTATATAGATATTTATTAGAAGAAAAATTTCTATCTCCTCAAGAATACCGAGTATTCCCTCACTGCCCGCTACCAATAGAATCCTTACAATCGTCTTTAGATGCCAAGTGCCCTGCGTTATTAAAAGGTTATTTAAGACTGGGGGCTTACGTTTGCGGGCAGCCTGCATGGGATCCAGAATTCAATACTGCAGATATGCTAATCATGCTACCAATATCACGTATAAATCCGCGATACGCTGCTCATTTTATGAAATAAAAGATAAATTATTCGACGCTAAAAACAACAAAGCCCACGAAGAGTGGGCTTTGATGGTCAGACCGAGGTAATGGTCT
>VFQS010001310.1_pt1 | contig 23272 bp, 14 predicted proteins | sample 3512361 | NCBI WGS metagenome assembly VFQS01 (sample SAMN10412375, study PRJNA504923) | tailings metagenome | isolation source: Relicate 1 Philex TSF3 active mining | place: Philippines
ATCAGGGCGCCTGCCTGGCCGACGACATGGGCCTGGGCAAAACGATTCAGCTGCTTGCTTTCCTGCAGCACCTCAAGGCCGAGGAGGAACTGAAGCGGCCGGTGCTGCTGGTGGCGCCCACCTCGGTGCTCACCAACTGGAAGCGCGAGGCCGCGGCCTTCACGCCGGAGCTGGTGGTGAACGAGCACTACGGCCCGCGGCGGCCAAACAGCCCCGAAGCGATCAAGAAGGCGCTCAAAGGCGTGGACCTTGTGCTCACCACCTATGGCCTGCTGCAACGCGATAGCGAACTGTTGGAGGCGATCGACTGGCAGGGCGTGGTGATCGATGAAGCCCAGGCGATCAAGAACCACAACGCCAAGCAATCGATGGCGGCGCGGGATCTCGGCCGCCCCGGCCGGGGCAGCAAGAGCGGTCCCCGCTTCCGCATCGCCCTCACCGGCACACCGGTGGAAAACCGCGTCAGCGAGCTGTGGGCGCTGATGGATTTCCTCAACCCCAAGGTGCTCGGCGATGAGCCGTTCTTCCGCCAGCGCTATCGCCTACCGATCGAGCGCTATGGCGATATGTCGTCGCTGCGGGATCTCAAGGGCCGCGTCAGCCCCTTCATCCTGCGCCGCCTGAAAACCGACAAATCGATCATTTCCGACCTGCCGGAGAAGGTGGAACTGAGCGAATGGGTGGGCCTCGCCCCCGAGCAGAAGAAGCTCTACAACAAAACCGTGGAGGAGAGCCTCGATGCGATCGCACGGGCGCCGCTGGGGCAGAAGCACGGCCAGGTGCTGGCGCTGCTCACCCGCCTCAAGCAGATCTGCAACCACCCGGCCCTGGCCCTCAAGCAGGATCCCGACCCCAGCGATGCCGGCTTCTTCAAGGAGTTCGCCGCCCGCAGCGCCAAGGTGCAGCGGCTCGAAGAAATCCTCGAAGAGGTGATCGAAGCGGGCGATCGGGCCCTGCTGTTCACCCAGTTCGCCGAATGGGGCCACCTGCTCAAGGCGCATCTGGAGCAGAAGTGGCGCCAGGAGGTGCCGTTCCTGTACGGCAACACCAGCAAGACCGAACGCCAGGCGATGGTGGATCGCTTCCAGGACGACCCCCGCGGCCCGCAGCTGTTCCTGCTCTCACTCAAGGCTGGCGGTGTGGGCCTCAACCTCACCCGCGCCAGCCACGTGTTCCACATCGATCGCTGGTGGAACCCGGCCGTGGAAAACCAGGCCACCGACCGCGCCTACCGGATCGGCCAGCAGAACCGCGTACTGGTGCACAAATTCATCACCAGCGGCTCGGTGGAGGAGCGCATCGACCGGATGATCAAGGAGAAGTCGAAACTCGCCGAAGACATCGTGGGCTCCGGCGAAGACTGGCTCGGCGGCATGGACGTGAGCCAGCTCAAGGACCTGGTGACCCTCAGCGAGGACTGACGCGATGCCGTGCTCCGCTGCACCCTTCAACGAAGCACTCCCGGCCGCCAGCCGCAGCCCCGAACGCTGGCCCCAGTTCACAGCAGACGTCGATCTGGAGGGTGACGACGGCAGCGACGACGCTCACGCCCAGCTGGCCACCGCCAGCACTGTCCAAAATTCCATACAGACTGAACAGAAGTTAAAACCGTGCAACGACAGCATCCACCTACTCCCGGATCACAGCCTGCCAGAGCGCACCCTTGACGCGATCCGTCTGTGCCTGCCGCCGTTTCCGCAGCTGCATTGGTTGAAGCCCTACGGCTCCCGGGCGATGGGCCGTCACTGGCGCGGTCCGATATCAACCTCGCGTGCAGTGCCGATGAGAATTGCAGCGCAGCCCTGCATGAGGCCCTCGATCAACTGCCCACCCCCTATTTGTTCAACGTGACCCACTGGGAATCCCTGCATCACAACGGCCTGCGGGAGCACATCGAACGCGTCGGCATTCCCTTCCCCGACCCACAACCATGACCATCACCCCCAACGGCATCACCACCCAGCTGGGCGATCAGGGCCTGGGCCAGCAGCCCTGGTGGGTGGAGCAGTGGATGGAGCTGATCAACGGCTACCGCTTCAAGAAACGGCTCGAGCGCGCCTGGGAGTACGCCCGCAGCGGCAACGTGCTCTCGATCCGCTTCGAGGGGCGCCGCGTGCACGCCCGCGTGCAGGGCAGCGGCGAAGACCCCTACAAGGTGAAGCTCTGGCTCGATGTGCTCAGCGACGACGACTGGGGCTACGTGCTTGAAGCCCTCGGCCAGAAAGCCCGTTGGTCGGCCCAGCTGCTGGCGGGGGTGATGCCCCAGGACATCGAACGGGCCTTCGCCGCCAGCGGCCGGCGCCTGTTTCCGTTCAAGTTGCAGGAGGTGCGCAGCGAATGCACCTGCCCCGACAAGATCAACCCCTGCAAACACGTGAGCGCCGTCTACTACCTGATGGGCGAGCGCTTCAGCGAAGACCCCTTCGTGCTCTTCCAGCTGCGGGGCCGCACCCGCGCCCAGCTGCTCAGCGATCTGGCGGTGCAGCGGCGGGCGCTGCTGGCGAAGAAGGCCAAGGAGGCCAAGGCCGCAGCTCCAGCCGATGCGCCCCTACAGCCCGCCGCCGAAGGCTCCCTCAATCCCGCTCCCGCAGCCATCCGCGATCCCAACCGCTGGTGGGCCTACGGCGCCGCCCTCGATCCGGGGCTCGTGGTGATCACCCCCGCGATGGAAGGCGACACCGGCCTGGATGAGGCCGGTCCGTTGCCCCTGGCGGAAGACGGCCGTTTCCCCGATGCGGGCAAACAGTTTGTGGAGGAGCTGAAGGCCCATGGCGCTGTGTGCAGCGCCGCTGCCATGGCCACAGCCATGGCAGCCGGCGGCGACAACACCGCAGGCACGAATGCAACCACCAGCTGATCCAGCCCCCTGGCTCTCCCGCCTGAGCCTTGAGCGAGCGGATTGCATCCTGCACGGGCACCTGCGGGGCTTTGGCACGTCACTGCTCACAGGCAGCGCTGGGCGGGCCCCAGCTCTCGAGCAAGACTCCAGCCTGCACCGAGCCCAGGAGCTGTTCGCCCTGGCCACCGTGGTGCTGGCTCACGACGGCAGCGACCCAGGCGCTGAGCCGGGGCCACGGCTGATCTATGCGAACGCCGCAGCGCTGCAGCTCTGGCGGCGCCCGTGGGCCGAGATGGTGGGACTGCCCTCCAGGCTCACCGCCGAACCGGAGCAGCGCCTAACACGCGCCGCGATGTTGGTGCAGGCTCGCGAGCAGCATGCAATCACGGGCTACAGCGGCATCCGGATCGACAGCCATGGTCGCCGCTTTCAGATCCACAAGGCACGGCTGTGGACCCTCTGGGACCAGCACAACCAACCCTGCGGGCAGGCGGCGGCCTTCAATGCCTGGTGGTGGATCTGAGCAGCAGCAACGCCACAACAAAGCATAAAAAACAGCCCTGAAGAACTGAATCGTTCTTCAAGGCTGATCCGGCAAGAACCGGATATTTCAGATCTCGATCAGATGAAGTCGAAGTTGGTCCGGGTCAGGAAAGGCTTGTCGTTGAAGTTGGCGAACGCACCGCCACCTTCACCTTCACCAAAACCTTTCTTGCTGCCGTTGGCGTCATAGATCAGATCACCCGTCATCTGGTTGTAGATGAAGGAATCACCAGATTTGCCCATCTTTTTCATGAGCTTCTTCTGCGCCTTGGCAGCTTTCTTCTGCTCCTTACGGCTACCACCGCCACTCAGTACTGGAATCACCATCAGCGAAGACTTGGCGGAACCGGAGAAGGCACCCAAGCTGATCCGAATACGATCCTCCAGGGGGTCGAAGCCGGTCACCACGTCCTTACTGGAGGGACGTGTAGCAAAGTCAACGATATCCGGATCCGAAGTGAGTACACGAGTGACAGTGCCAGAAACAGGATCCACGGAAGCACCAACTCGTGGGGCTGGGGCCGGAGCAATCACTCCAAAAGAAGCAGACTCCCTGGAGTTGATCGACCCTTGGCCGTCGGTGTAGCCAACAACCACCGAGTAGTTCCCAGCTGCAGCGGGTGCATAGCTAAGAGCGTTAGCACCAGTGATGTCCACCCCATTGATCTTCCACTGGTAGGTGTAGCGGGGATCAGCAGCATCACCATCGGGATCACCGCTCACACCAGGGGCCGTGAGGGCCAGGCCAGCACCGAGGACAGCAGCATTGGAGGCAATGGTGCCGATGGTGCCAACACCGTTGTCAGCCACGGCCACCTGTTGCGGCGCAGAACCAACGGTCGTCCGGAAGCCCACGCCATCGGTGTAGGTGACGTCGACTGTGTAGGCGCCGGCACCGGTGACAGGGGTTGTGTAGGAAGGCTGGTTGCCACCAGCAATAGCCACACCATCCCGATACCACTGGTAGGCGTAGTTGGGATTGTTAGCCAGACCATTTTGGTCACCCACAACCGCCGGCGCGGTGAGCACAACGCCTTCCTCCAGAGCGCCCGAAGCGGCGATCGGAGCGAGCACACCGGGCAGGTTGGGCGGGAGCACAACCTGAGCCGGGGCACCGGCAGAGGGAGCCACAGCCAGGCCAATGGCTGGATCGAGCTGGAACTGAGTGCCGGCAATCCCCAGGGCATCGACAGCCGTGGGGCCGAGGATGATGTTGCCAACAACCTGCGGGCTAGCCACTTGCAGCGTCACGATGCGAGTGGCTGCATTCACCTGATAGGTGTAGCCATCAGGCAGAACAAGCTCAACGCTGGTGGCTGAACCATTGGCGAACTGGAAGATCTCAGTGCCGTGATAGTTCACCACTCCAGCGCCGTTGTTCACACTCACACCCGTGAGCTGAGTGTTTGGATCCTGCACAAAGGTCACGGTCACCGCATTAGCCGGGCCTGCAGCAGGCGCACCAAACACGGCGCGGTCGCTGGCACCGGTGCCGAGGGTCAGCGACCCAACACCCTGAAGCTCCAGGGCTCCCACGGTGATCAAGCCACCGGCCACCACCGCCTGAACGGCATTGGCACCATTGCGATTCAGCTCGTTATGACCGGCCGCATTCACCAGCTGCCCGTCGGCTTGCCATTCACCCTGGCTCACCGTCACGCTGGCGGTGCCATCAAACACCATGCGCTCAATCGAATAGAAGCGATCGATCGCGGTGTTGGCATGCACCACGGCACCCGATGCACCGGCATCACTACCGCTGAGCTGCTGATTCAGATCGATCCAGAGAACCACACCACCAAGGGCCTGATCCATCACCTGATAGTCGAGGGTGTCGACGCCACGACCACCAAAGATCAGGGTGTCGTTGTGGGCATCGGTGAGGATCCTGTCGTCACCAGCGCCGGCGAACACCTGATCCGCCAGGGGCCTGCGGGTTTCCACAAACACCGGCAGCGGGAGCGTCACCGCCACCAGCGGCGGAGCCAGCGGATCAACAAGCAGCGGATTGGCATCGAACAACTCGGCCGGCAGATTCAGGGGCCCAATAGGAGCAGCCGCAAAGGCCGTGCCCGCTGCATCCAGAAGCCGGATCTGGAAGTTACCCGCCGTTTGTGATTGCGCGAAGCTGTTCACCACCACCTGGTATTGATTGCCGAAGGCATCCCAGAGGCGTGTTGCGTCAGGATTGACAGCAACATCGGCAATAAACAGCGCCGGATCAGCAGCCAACAGAGGCTGCGTAATGCGCAGATTCTGAAGATTGCCTGCCACAGGAGCGGCCGTGAAGTCGCCTACGGGTTTGCCATCTGCGTCAAACAGAGGACCATCCACAGCCAACCCGGTGGTGACATCGAAGAACGGCCCTGCCACGATCGTGCCTCCCAGGGAGAAGGCCACTTCCACCACCGCCAGCGCCGGAAGAACGGCGGCATTGGCGTGGGTGTCAGGCCCTTGCGCTGCCTGCCAGGCCAGCAACGCCTGGGTGGCCTGATCTACGGCTGCGGGATTGAGACCATTAATCAGAGCCTGGGCATCCGTGAACGCCTGCTGGATCGCCGCCTCCGCGAGGTAAGTACCCGTGAAGATCAGGTCGTTGCCAGACGGGGTGAACGGCACCCAATTCATCAACACCATCGGGCCGCGCAGCGTCGGCGAGTTGGGGTCGATCACCTGGCGGGTGCCCTCGATGAACGTCTCAATCGCGCGCTGCTGGCCCGCAGTGAACAGTTCGCCGGTGAGGGGGTTGACCTGGTTGATCTGCGCTGACGTGCCGATGTCCAGCCGCAACGGGGTGGCCCCGAAATAGCGCTGCAACAGCACCTCATCCACAACCCAGCTGTCCTGGCCGGGCTGTTGCACCAACACGCGAGCCAGCACCTCAGCGTTTTGGTCGGCTTCATGGTCGCCGTAGAGGGAATCTCCAGCGGGCAGGATCAGGGCGCCCAGATCGGCTCCAGCAGGGAACCCAGGCAGATCATTCCCACCGCCCATCAGCACGTCGTTGCCACCCCGACCGGCGATGTCGTCACCGCCCTGGCTGCCGAGCAGCACGTCGGCCGCGTCGTTGGCATCAGCTGTGGAACCGGTAACGCCACGATCCCCAACGATGACGTTGCCGTTCAAGCCGCCGAGGATGATGTCTCGGCCGCCTCCGCCCTGGCCGACACCTCCGAGGGGGCCCTCCGAGAGGATCATCAGGTCGTTGCCTTCATCACCGAAGATCAGCGATTCGGCGCCAAGGCCCAGCAGCACATCGTTGCCGACGCCGCCGTAAAGGTTGTTCAGCCCGATATCCAGGGCGCCAGGGGTGATGAAATCGTTACCACCTTGGCCGAAGATAAAATCTTGTCCCAAGCCACCATCGATCACATCGTTACCGTTGCCGGCACGAATGTCATCAGACCCCTGGCTACCGGTAATCACATTGGGGCTGTCATTGGCAATCGCCAGGTGGTTGTCGAAACGCAAACCAGCCACCGCCAACTGGGCCGTGAGCAGAAGTGTGGGTGTCAGCGTGTCAGCCAGCCCAGCGAACGTGACCACATCCCCGGGGCCTGCCTGGGCAAAAGCGCCTGTGCCGAGGATGAACTGCTCAACACGGGCCACATCCAATTGAGCCTGCGTGAGGAAGTTGGTCACCGCCACGGGCACATTGCCGATGCTGGCTTGATTGAGCAGCGGCACGGTTGGGGTGATCGTGCCGAGGGTGCCGGTCACAGCACGCAATGTCACCAAGCCGTTGGCGTTCAGAGGCCCACCTGATGTCGGCGATTGGAAGGCTGCCGACGGGGTGAAGGTGATATCAAGGCCGTCGGGCTGCCCGCCGGGAAGAAAGTCGACGTTGACGCGCGTGGCTGTAAATGTGCCCACCTGAGTTGCCACACTCGCAATCGGAACCGCTACATCAGCCGTCAGCCCGGCCAGGGCTGCAAAGGCAGCTGTGGGCGTGAAGGTTGCGTTATTGCCGGGGGTATTGATAGCAGCTGCCAGAAGCTGGGTGTAGTTGTCGAGTTGAGAATTCAACAGGGACCGGCGGGGGCTGCCGGCGGTTTGGGCGTAGTCCACCTGATAGCGGAAGGTGCCAATCGAGGTGGGGATGGTCAGCTCCCGGATGCCATCGTTACCGGCGTTAAAACCACCCTGGCCGAGGCTGAAGGTCTGGTCGAGATCGAGCCGGAAGCTCTGGAGAGCACTGGCCAGCAATGCTTGGCGCAGGCCAACCTCCAAGGCATCCACCTGCAGAGGCTGCTCAAGGGCAAGCTCCGCCAGCAGCGTCTGAGCAGCAGGACCATTGGGACCCGCCGCCGTTACTGCTGCACTGAAGGCAGCGTTGTTGATCAGTGCGAGCAGGGTCTGATTGGGGTCGGCATTGAGTGCCTCCACAATCACCGTGAGCACTTGCTGATCAAAGAGCGGGTTGGTGAAGAGAGTGCCGCCCGGCAGCGTGATCTCTTGGGCCGCGAACTGGGCCGTGGTTTTAATGGTGATATCCGTTGCCGCAACATCTGCGTTATCCAGCTGGAAGCGACGGAAGGTGTCTTGATGGAGGAACTGGGCCTGCAGATCCTGCTGGAAGGCCGATGTCACCTGAGCGGTGAAGGTCTGGAACGCAATCTGATTGAACACATCGGTGCCCATCAGATCCTGCTTGTAATAGTGCAGGTCAGCGTCCTGGAGCCGGTCGAATTGCTCCTGGATAATGAAGGTGCCGGTGCGCCCCAGCAAGCTGGGCACGAGCGCAGCGCCATTGGGGGTGAACACCGGAGCTTCGGCCAGCAGGCCAACCCAGAGATCAACGCGATCGAGACCAATCGAGCCATCAAGGGAAGCTGGATCCAACAGTGCACCGGTGGGGATCCCGCCAGGCACCTGGCCGTCAAACAGCTCAGGCGCGTAGAGGCGCATGAAACGATCCAGCAGGCTGTCGGCAACAACCGTGCCATCGGCGTTGAGGTTCACGCCGCGCATGCCGGCGCCGAAGTCGCGCCAGCTGGTGTAGGGCCGCAGTCGAGCCGCCAATTCGTCGAACTGCGCGGCCAGACCATTCGGGCCAATCTGGAGCGTGCCGTCAGGGTTGCGGAGGAAGGTTGCCTGAGAAGCACTGATATCCGAGGCTGCACCACCGAGGGTGTTGGCAACACGGCCCGCGCCGGTCAGCAGGTTGGTTGAGGCCTGGAGGAACTGCTGCATGGTGGCCATCCCCACCTCGCGGCCCCGCATGATGTTGAAGGCCGCAAGATCGTTGGGGCGGCCCACCAGCAGATTGCGCACCACATCGTGCAGCAGAGTGTCCACCGCTTGGGCAGGGGCCTGAGCACTACCGGCGAAGATCGCGGCCGGTCCTCCCAAGGCACCAACCATCTCCGGGCTGAGGAAAGCCTGCACCAGAGGCACATGGTTGAGCCCGGTTACACCAGCCACCAGGGTGGCATCTGCGGCAAGATCCTGATAGCTGAGCTGACCATTCGTCAGCTGCAGATAGTCGATGTCCTGATAGATCTGGGTGTGGCCAACACGGAAGCCACCGGTATTGAACTCAATGCTGATCGCGGCATTCACCTCCGGATAGAAGCCATTGAGGCCGTGCTCCTGGATGCCAACAGGCAGCTGCTGGAAGAAACGGGGCTGGTTCAGAAAGTCCTGGGTGACAGGATTACCAAAATGCACACCACCCACCAGGGCAGTGAGGTATTGGTCGTACACCATCCGCTGATACATCGAGTTCAACACGGAACGAGCCATGTCGAACACTTCAGATTCCTGCACGTTGAGGCGCACCACGCCGCCAGGCTGATCCTGAGTGAAGAAAGCACGCAGACCGGGATCAATCTGAGCGAGATCCGTTACACCAGCATATTGAGCCTTCAGTTGGCTCAAGGTGGAGTAAATCCCATCCACCTGGGCATTATGCGAGTGGTGGAACATCGCATGGATGGAGGTGAGCAGCACGTTCTCATTCGTGCGCAAATCGCCGCTCACGTAATGCTGCATCAGGGTGATCGGATCACGACCAGCGGCAAAGCCCATGTCGCCGATCAGGGTCTGATTCACCGTGCCAGGCACCACGGTGGTGAGATCTACATAGTTGGGATCCTGGGTGATCGGCACCCAGCCCGCTTGCAGTGCACCAATAGCCGCTGCCACATTGGCGGGAGGCGTGGTGGGAGAGCCTTGGGGATTGGGGCTCAGCGGAGCGGGTGCGCCCGGATTCGCAGCCTGCCAAGCCACCGGATCAGCGGTGAATTGCATAAACGCAGTGAGATCAGCAACCCACTGCTGCACCAGCGCACTATTGGCCTGGTTGCTGGTGATGTAGTTGTTGAGCAGATCCTTATCAACACCGTTGTTGATCAGGATGTCGTAACCGGTGGGGAAATCCACAGGGCCATTGGCCTGGCGGTTCGCTGCCATAAAGCCAGAGCCGCCCAGCAGTTTGGCCGTTTTGAGCAGCTTGCCGGTGGGATCGCGCATCAGGTTGCCTTCCGCATCCCGCTGGCTTTCGGTGAGCAGGAAGGTAACGGCGGCCTCCGAGCCATAGGTTTGGCTCTGGTTCACCCAGTTGCTGAGGGTGTTGTTGTAGGTGCCGTTGGCACCACCGTTGGCACGGGTGGAGCTAATGGTGCCGTTGTTACCGGGCGTCAGCGTGCCGTCGTTAATGGTGTAGGTGCCATTGGCACCTTTGTTGAAAAAGTCGAGGCCGTGGTCAACGTATTGACCCATATCCATGAACAGGTTGTTCCAGCCGCCACCCTCGGGCATGTTGACCGTGCCCTGATCCATCAGCACATCGCTGATCAGACGCTCATTGGGGAGGCCAGGAAAATTAGCTGCTGTGAGGTTGCCAGGACCCGGATAGTTGTTGACACCCGAGATGCGAATGAACTCGTTAAAGGCACTGCCGTTAGCCAGGGCAGGGTCAAACGCTGGATTGGGAGTGATGCCATCCGGCAGTAGGGGCTGAACGGTGCGGTCAAGGTTCACGTCAACGACATTGTTGCCGTAGCCACTGACGGAACGCACATCGCCGGTGCGCACCTTATTGAGCAGGGTGGCGAGGTCGGTGAGGGTGAACGGAATAGCTTGCTGAAGAAAAGTGCCGAAGGTGAGAGCCATGGCTGGTACAGCGATTGAACGGTTCTGGCCCCTGCTGGAGACACGGGGCGTACTCAATCAACGTATGCAGCACTTCAGGCTCCGATCTGCCGATGGGCCGCAATCAGCGGGAATCGAACAACACCTAGCGCTTAGCGAACAGGTGAGCGCAATCAGCACGAATAGGCCGCTGCACTAACCCTCTGTGTCCAGCAATAGCCGTTCACAGCCAAAACACAGCGCCTGATGCACAGCCAACGGCGCTATCCGAACAGTGGAACGTCCAGATCCACAGGCGCGGTATTCACTCTGCGCAGCTCCTGTGCAGATGGCGCAGTGATGCAGTGAACAACTGCGTCCAATCGGCACGATCGGGAGGACTGCATCTGCGCACCTCGATCTGCGCCTACGGCAAAAACGATGGAGGACAACACCTGCTCAGCGCTCCGCCCCACCGAGGCCGCACGAGCGATCAATGGCCCGGAGTTGGTGCTCGACTGGAACCGCCTGAGCCTCGACCTGGCAGCCGCAGCGCGTCGAGGCCCCACCGTGAGCTCAAGGCTCTTTGCCCTGGTGAACAGTGCGCTGTTTGAAAGCTGGGCCCTGTTCGATCCGCAAGCCCAGGGCGCTCTCCTCCCATCCGCCCCGCGCCCGCTGAGACGTTTGCTGGGTTGGGCACAACAAAAGGCCAGGGAGGAGGGCGTGGATGAGCTGCTGATGCGAGCGGTGATGGCCAGTGCCGCCCATCAGGTGTTCAGCAGTGTGGCTGCCAGCTTGTTTAGCGATGGCTTACTGCCATCAGCCTGGGCAGAACGCAGCGCCCAGCTCAGGGATCAGAGCCTGCAATTACTGCAGCAACACGGGGGCCGGAAACTACTCAGAACCGTCGATGCCCTGGCAAGCCAAATCGCTGGGCGCATCAATGCCGCAGCACTGGCGGATGGTGCCAATCAGCAAGGTCTCTACGCCGACACCACGAGCTATCAACCCCAGCCCTCTGGATTCGACCCCAGTGCTGCGGCACCGACCATCGATGGCCATTGGCAACCACTGGTCAATGGGCAGGGGCAGAGACAAACGGCACTCACGCCCCAATGGGGCTCGGTCACGCCATTTGCCATTGCCAGTGGGGAGAGTCTGATCCCAGCTTCGATTGTGCAGGCCTATGGCAGCGACGGCAGCCTCAACCCGCAATTTGTGGCAGAGGTGAATCAGGTGCTGAACATCAGCATGAACCTCACACCGGAACAGAAAGCTATCGCGGAATACTGGGAGGCAGGGCCAGGCACCAGCTTCCCGCCCGGGCATTGGCTCGATATTACCAATGGCCTGATCGTGCAGCACAACCTCAACCTCGAAGCAGCACTGGCCCTGAGTTTCGGTGTAAGCCAGGCGATGTTTGATGCTGGCATTGCCGCCTGGGCAACGAAATACCACTACAACACCGTGCGGCCGATCACTGCAATCCGTCAGCTCTACAACGATCAATCCACCACAGCAGGCGGTGAGCTTCTTACCGATTGGCGGCAGATTCCAATCACTGGCGACCAGTGGCAGCCCTACCAGAGCGCTACAGCGTTAACGCCGCCGTTCCCCGATACCGTTTCAGGGCATGCCAGCTTCAGCATGGCAGCAGCCACCGTGCTGCGTGAGTTGCTGGGCACCAATCAGTTCGGAGCCTCGATCACGCTACCGAACGAGGCGGCCAGATTTGATCCACTTGGCTTTGATGGCCAGAGCGGAACTAATGGCCCTGCCATTACCCTTAGCTGGGACTATCTCAGTGGGGCTGCGGAACAGGCAGGCCAATCCCGGCTGTATGGCGGCATTCACTTTGTCGACGGTAACTGGCTAGGCCAGATTGTGGGGATTGAGGCCGGCACAGCAACTCTCAACCGCTTACAGCAGTTGATCGGCGGCTCGCCGACAGCCAGCACCCAGCCCGTGCAGGTCTTTGGCACGATGGCCGCCGATGTGATCACGGGGCCACAGCAAACCGAAGCTGGCGTGCAGTTGTATGGCTTTGCCGGTGATGATGTGCTGATCTCTGGGGGCAGCCCCATGGCCCAGTTATTAGGAGGCGAAGGGGTCGACACCTTTGTGATCAGTAGCAACACCCCCGCTTGGATTCGCGATTTTCAGAGCGGGGAGCAGATTTTGCTCGGCACGGCCTATGGCTCACTCTGGACAGAAGCTCAATCCGTCGGTCAGATCACCAGCACGAATCTCTTCGGTGATGGACAGCTGGTGGCCCAAGTCGACGGCAGCTGGAGCACCGAACAACTTCGGCTGGGCAACTGGGCTTAACCAATCAGGGGGCCTTCAGTCGCGTCTGACTCGGCAATTCACCAAACAGCTGCTTGTAGTGGGCGGCCATTCGTCCAGAGGGTGGCAATCCGGCCTGCCGGCAAGCCATACGCACCTCCATTCCGTTCAGGAGCCGTTGGCGCAAATGGCTTAAACGCAGCTCCATCAACGCCTGCAGAGGCGTGCGCTGCATCACCACCTGAAACGAAGCCTGAAGGGTTCGGGCTGAAATATTACAGGCCTTACAAACATCAGTCAGCGCAATTGTGCTGGCCATGTTTTGCTCAAAAAAGAGCAGCGCCCTTTGCACATGCTGTTCTTGCACTTGCGCCGGCTGAGCCATGACCTCCCGGGCAGGGCAGCTACCCACCAAGCTGGCCACAAGAGACAAGATCGAAAGTTCCAACGGCTTGGAGATCCGCTGACGCTGAACGCCATCAGGAAGGCTGGAGGCTTCGAGCAGCTGACGGGCGCATGCGATCAACAACACCTCATGACCTGGAACCGTATCCTGCAACGTATAAAAGCCGGGCCTCTGAATATCATGAAGCTCACACTCTTTAAGAAGGATATCGATTGGCAACTCCACAACCAAGGCACCGAGCCGTGGGGCCGCCTGCAAGACCTGCAAAACATCCGATGGCAACAGCATGCAGCTGAAGCGCTGCGGCATGAAGCTGAAGGGTCGGCCGCCTGCAGAGCCCCGCGCCTGACCAAATTCGGCAAACACCAGACAAATGCGATCTGGATGGTTGCGAAACAAAAAACGCTCCACGCCAACGGCTGAGAGCTGCAAAACGGAGATTGCACCCCCAGCATGGCGCCGGCATTGCACCGATGGAGGCTGCTGAAGAGAAGCACCCTCAGCAGGAACAACCCGAAGCTGCGCACCTTGCAACCAACTGCGCAGCTCAGCTGGAATCGCAAGAACAGAACCCGACCTACTTGCGCTGGACTGGCTTGCGCCGGACCGACTTGCGCTGGACTGGCTTATGTTGGACTGAATTGGAGACGGCTCCGCCGGCATATGTTATGGGGAGCGAGACTAGAGAGTTAATAGCAGGTAAACACTAACCAAGCCGCTAGCACAGCATGGGTTGATGAGCAAATTCACATGTAGCCCCCTCGGGGAAATCCGCTAAAATCGCGGTACGCACGCGTGGTTTTCATGTCGCTGGATTCCGCCTCGCGCCTGTCGTCGGCAGCATCAGAATCCATACCCTGTGACGCTCCATCCATCGCCATCGTGGATGATGATCCGCGGATCCGCAAACTGCTCACAGAAGAACTGCAAGACCTAGGCCATCCCTGCGCATCGTTCACCGATGGCTTCGAACTCCTGGATCGCAGCGCCACCGAAACTTGGGCACTGGTGCTTCTCGATCTGATGATGCCCCAGCTGGATGGGGTGGAATGTTTAAAACGCTTGCGCGCGCAAGGATTTCACAAGCCTGTTGTAATCTTCACCGCCCTCAGCGACAACGAGAAGCGTCAGGAAGCCAAATCCGCAGGCGCGGATGAATACATTCTCAAACCCGACCTATTTGACAACCTCCACGGTGTCATCAAGCGCCATCTGAGGCCGTCAGACTCCTAGGCCAACCCTTGGATTCGCCGCAACGCTCGAGATAAACCAGCAAGCCAGCCAACTGTTGCCGATTCAATCCTGAATTCTTAAAAGCATTCGATTCTTCGTTGAAATCCATCCCTTTTTCCGAGATACGCGGCAAACTCACCTTAACGACGGTGCTGGGAGCATCGAATCTCAAATAACCAAGCGCGGGCAGGATCTCGATCGTGCCATGCATCATCTCAATCAAAGATCGACAGACTGACAAACCCAAGCCTGAACCATCGGCACGGGCCGGATCTCGGTGTTCTTCAAGCCGACGGAAGGGATCGAAGACATGTTGCCTTTGTTTCGCTGGTATGCCCGATCCCCAATCCGCCACATAGAGATTCACCACAGAACCAGCAGAGGCCAACATCACAACAACTGGTGATCCCGCGGGGCTATAGCGCATAGCGTTATCGCAGAGATTATCGATCACCACAGCAAGCGCATCCGCGGCTACATAGACACACTCATCAAGCACATGGGGACAGAGAATACGAACAAGCCGCGCTTGCAAGGCCGGGGAGAGCTGGCGCTGCCATTCGCCGAGAAGTTCACCAACGGATTGGAGCAGCAAGGTCCATCGTTTTGACCCCGTCTCCACATCAGTCAACAGAGAAAGATGATCCACCAATCGGCGGATCCTGCGAAGCTCTTGCTCAGCCACAGACAAATGTTCGCGCACATCCAACTGGGACTCGGGCACACGGACGCACGCACGCTTGAGGCTGCCTGATGCAATAGCCAAGGGAGTCCGCAATTCATGAACCAGCTGGTTCACGAATGCCTTTTGGGCCGGCAATGCCTGACTGGCAGGTGTAAGTCTGCGATCAGCCGCATGCGCTTCTCCCAAAGATAGGATCAGCTTCAAGTTGGACGAAGGCGTGATGTGATGCCAGGCAACCCTTAGATGAGAGGGATTCAAACTCCGGCCATGACCGCAGAGGGGCCACATGAAGACGCCCTGCGAATCTTGCAGGAGTGATTCTGCAAATTCATCCACCAAGGCGTGCAAGCCTTCAAGAGAATCTGAATATTGACGCTTAATATAGTCAACCACATTAAGTCCACATAGCTCTGAAACGCCAGTCTTCGGCTGCTCCAGAGCCATCATAATGGAAAGATTGCAATCCAGAACGAAGACAGCCTGCTGGCCAGGCTGGACTGGAAGCCGCTCAGGCCGATCAACGGGAGGCACGCCAAAACCCAGCATTGCCTCAGCGTCCACAACGGATTCGAAGGCATCGCCGGAGTCAAGCCTCATACACGCCGATACAGGATAGAGCAGCGATGTTAATTTAGTCCTCTGAAGAGAAAAGCCTGCGTTCTTTGTTTTTTCTTGGGTATTACACAGAATCTGCGGAATTAATTCTTCCCCCAAGACCACGACACCCGCAGTGAACGTCGCATGCAGTGGCGACCTGGCTCAGGCGATTCCTGACATCCAAAAGGGAAAGCCCCTGCACGTGAAACGTGATGGCTGCTCAGCGTCTTGGCGTCGCAGCGAGCTGCCTGGCTGCAGAGAGCTGCCTAACAAGCCTGATCTGAATGCTTGTTCCGTTGGCGTCTGAAGCGACCACCGACACAGAACCACCCATCTGCTCCGTCATCAGTTTGACAATTGCCAGACCGATGCCAGAGCCCGAAGGCGCCGCCACGCCATTCGACGGCGCGGGATCGGTTGACCGGTAGAACGCAAGGAATATATTCTCCCAGTCCTTCCGAGGAATACCGGGGCCAAAATCTTTAACCGTAATCAGGATTTCACGTTGTGTCGCCTCAAGAGAAAGAATCAGGGGCTTTTTTTCACCTGAGTACTTAACAGCATTCTCCATGAGGTTCAACACGCATTGACGCAGGCGCTGCGCGTCGCCAATGGCAACCATCTCCTGCGGCAACTTGGGATTAGGATCAGATTGAAAAACGACACGATGTCCCCAATCCAATAGATCCACATCGTCAACCAGCTCGCGAATCAGCCGAGCCGCATCAAAGGGAGCATTATCAACAGCGAGACCACCAGCATCGCCGCGAGCGAGATCGAGCAAATCACGAACGAGACGCGATACTCTCGATGATTCATTGTGAATCATCGCCAGCAACTCATGATCACCTTCACTCAGACTTGTCGACTTACGCAGTAAGCGACGTGATGACGTTGTAATCAAAGTGATGGGGGTGAGCAGCTCATGACTGATCGACTTGATGAATAGATTCTGACGAGACCATGCCACGTCCAGGCGCTCCGACAACCTCGCGTAGGCATGAACAATTCCCTGCAGCTCCTGAGGCTGTTCATCAGCAGGAATCACCATGCCTTCAGTAGAACCCTCGGGATTCAAGGCGATGGTATCCAGAGCATTCTCCAAACGATGAATGGGAGACAGTGCAACATTCAGCGCGAACTTCGCCATGGCAATGGTGACGAAAACCAATACAATCCACACCATGAAGAGCACCAGCCAATTCAATCGTTGGCTCATCGGACTAACGCCAACATCCTCCAAAATACGGAGCACACCCATATTGCCCTTCAATGGAATTGAACAGGTAAAATAGGTATTTTCACCGTAGATAAAGGTGCGAGGCTTCTGCATGGTGCTTGCATGTATCCCCGCAAGCTGCATAACCTTGGGATCCTGGCCAAAGACGCGATTGGCAGCAGAGGGAGTTAACGCCTTCGTTAGCGGCGACGGCAACAGCAGCTGCCCCTGTGGCCCACTGAGCCAAACCTTCACCCGTGTACTGGAGAAGTCATTCAGTAAAATCTGGATATGAGCTTCCGATTCTGTAGGACCATGCTCATCGAGCTCGGCCTGAATTGCGCCTGCAATCGCCATCGCCATCCGTTCATGGCGCTGCAAACGATCTCGACGAACAACGAGCTCTGAGTTAACCAGCGCGACCGCATACACGATCGACAAAAAAGCGACCAGCGAATAACCAACGCGACGCCTGATCGAAGTGAGCCGCATGGGTCGCCAGGCAATGCCGCCGGATCAATCTGTTTTGTAGCCGTCGACGCAGAAGAACGAGCGAACTACGGATTGATTTCCGATTCAGCGCAACAGAAGGTGGCTAGGCCGCCCGGGAGGCCTGGTCTGCGTCCTTGTTCCTGCGTGGCGTTGCAGCAGGCCGTGTAGACAACACACTGTCATTGATCACCACCACGCCTTGATGCAGGCTTGTGGCTGCGGTTGCCTCAGGACTGGCCACCGGTTGAAGCCTGCCGGGCACCATTTCATGAAGCATCACGAACTTTTCCAGGACCCGATTCACCGCTTTGACAGCAGCATTGAGTTCTACCGGGAAGCTTGCCGTATCCAGAAATGCAGGCTGCCTGGCCGAAACGGCTTCTGGATCGATGCGACCAATCTGCGCGGCGAGACGATCCAATGGCCGCGCACTGGTTTCGATCACAGCGATCACGCCAACCACACCCGCCGCGAGTACAAACCAAAGCAACGGAGACTCATAAGCTGCGGAAGGCGCGGCCTTGGCAATCAGGTGCATCGAATGCCCAGATGGGCTCAGTGAGACCCATTGATGCCGATAGCCCTGAGCCGGAGCCAGCTCATGCAAACGTTCTGGCTGCAACCAAGGCAGGCGTTGAAGCTGTTGGAGGCGGACGTTCGGATCGAACCGAAGTAACGCCTGGGACGACGGCATGATCACAGCCTGGTTTGGACCAGACACAACCACCATCTGGCCGGGAGACGACGACTGATCGACGATCTGCTGGAGGATCCGACTCTGTTCAAGCTCCCCGATGCCAGCTTGTGAAAGCTCAGAGGCGATCTGTTGAACAGCCTCAAGGCTTGCAGATGGATGACTCCACGACTTGGCTAGCGGATCCTGAATCCGCTCTAATCCACCCTGCAGCAGCCACCCAACTGTCAGGCCCACGGCTACGACACCCAGCGAGCACAGTTGCAATCGCTGCCTGATCGAAACGCTGCGGCGCTTTTGAAATGCCATCAACAGATCCTGGTCGGTGGAACTGAACGCACGGGCCGTGTGGGTCGTTGACGGTTCGAAGGCGCCCCCTTCTAGCAGGCTGCTCACCAGCGCGCAACCTGTGCGGCCCTCAGCAGGAGGCCATGGGGTTGGAATGCCTGGTGGCACCAGGCTCATGAAGGCACTGCCTACAGTTCGGCCAGCCGCCCCAGCTGACGATGGCCGCCAACCGCCTCTCGCTCCAATGCGCAGTGATCGGCCCCGACAGCACCTCCATCCGCTCGCTCGACTGGGACCGCAACCGCTTCGACATCGAGTTTGGTTTGCGCAATGGCACCACCTACAACAGCTTTCTGGTGCGGGGTGAGCGCACCGCCCTGATCGACACAAGCCACCTCAAGTTCGAAAGCACCTGGCTGCCGCTGCTGCAGGAGCAGAGCGACCCGATGGCCATCGATCACCTGATCGTGAGTCATACCGAACCCGATCACTCGGGTCTGATCGGCCACTTGATCGATCTCAATCCCGAGATCGAGATCGTGGGCTCGAAGGTTGCGATCCAATTCCTGGAGAACCAGGTGCATCGCCCTTTCAAGAGCCGTGCTGTGAAAAGCGGTCATCAACTCGATCTGGGCACCAATCCAACCAGCGGCGTTCAGCACCGCTTTGAATTCCTGAGCGCCCCCAACCTCCACTGGCCCGACACGATTTTTTCGTATGACCACGGCACGGGCATCCTCTACACCTGCGACGCCTTCGGACTGCACTACTGCTCCGACGACGTGTTCGATGTGGATCCCGGCGCCATAGCGCCCGACTTCCGCTTCTACTACGACTGCTTGATGGGCCCCAATGCCCGCAGTGTGCTGCAGGCGATGAAGCGCATGGAGACACTGCCGGCGATCACCACCATCGCCGTTGGGCATGGCCCCCTACTGCGCGAGCACCTCAAACTCTGGCTCAGCGATTACCGCACCTGGAGTGAGGGCCGCAGCAAGGGCGAAGCCTATGCAGCTGTTTGTTATGTGAGCCAATACGGCTTCTGTGACCGGCTCAGCCAGGCCATCGCCCGCGGCATCGGCAAGGCGGAAGCGCAGGTGCAGCTGGTGGATCTGCGGGCCACCGATGCCCAGGAATTGAGCGCTCTGATCGGTGAGGCCAGTGCGGTTGTGGTCCCCACCTGGCCCGCCAGTCCGGATGCGGAGCTGCAGGCCTCGGTGGGCACGCTGCTGGCCGCCCTGCAACCCAAGCAGTGGGTAGCCACCTACGACGCCTACGGCGGCAACGACGAGCCGATCGACACCGTGGCCAGCCAGCTGCGCAGCCTTGGCCAGAAGGAGGCCTTCGAACCACTGCGGATCCGCCAGGTGCCAGACGGCACCGACTACCAGCGCTGCGAAGAGGCAGGCACCGATCTCGGCCAGCTGCTCACCCGTGCCAAAACCATCGCGGCGATGAAGTCACTCGATGGAGACCTCGATAAGGCGCTGGGGCGACTCTCCGGTGGCCTCTACGTGGTGACGGCCCGGCAGGACGAGCGGGCCTCGGCGATGGTGGCCAGCTGGGTGAGCCAGGCCAGCTTTGAGCCACCCGGCCTCACGGTGGCGGTGGCGAAAGACCGCGCCATCGAAGCACTGATGCAGGTGGGCGATCGCTTCGTGCTCAACATCCTGCGGGAGGACAACCACCAGGGGCTGCTGCGCCATTTCCTCAAGCGCTTCCCCCCCGGCGCCGATCGTTTCGCCGGCGTGGCCACCCTTGAGGGTGTGGCCGAAGGCGGCCCCGTGCTCGGCGATGCCCTGGCCTACCTGGGCTGCCGCGTGCTGCAACGCCTGGAAGGGCCCGACCACTGGATCATCTACGCCGAGGTGGAGCAGGGCAACGTGGCCGATACGGAAGCTTGCACTGCCGTGCATCACCGCAAAGTGGGGAACCACTACTGATGAGCACCACCACCATCGAGCGCCGCGTCATTCAGCTGCCGGTTGAGCCCGGCCTGGTGAGCCTGCGGGGATTGAGTCCGAAACGGCTCCGATTTGAGGTGGAGTATGGACTCGAACGGGGCACCACCGCCAACAGCTTCCTGTTCCTGGCCAGTGGCAATGACCCGGCCCTGCTGGTTCACCCGCCCGGCCAGACCTTCGCCGAGCCCTATCTGGCAGCCCTGGCAGAGCTGGTGCCCACCACCGGCAGGCTTCAGGTGGTGGTGGGCCACACCAACCCCAACCGGGTGCAGCTGCTGCGGCAGCTGGCCCAGCGCTGGCCCCAGCTGGAGCTGATCAGCTCCAACCCTGGAGCCCAGTTGCTGCGAGAGCTTTGGGAGCAGCGCAAACCCATGGCACCGGGTGCGGAAGCCTCCGAGGAGACCGAAGCATGGCCACCTCTGCCGCCTCTGCAGGTGGTTCGGGGGGAAACCGTGCTCCAACGCCACGATGGGCACAGCCTGCAACTGCTTCCCGCCCCCACGCCTCGCTGGCCTGGCGGGCTGATGGCCTTTGAAGAGAACAGCGGCCTGCTGATGAGTGGCAAGTTTTTCGCCGCCCACCTGTGCAGTGAAGCCTGGGCAGAAGCCAACCGCAGCAGCACCGAGGAAGACCGGCGCTACTTCTACGACTGCCTCATGGCAGCCATGGTGCGGCAGGTGGAAACCGTGCTCGACCGCGTCGATGCGCTGCCGATCCGCACGATCGCCCCGGGCCATGGCCCCGCCATTGCTGAAAGCTGGCGCAGCCTGTTGGTGGACTATCGCCGCTGGGGCGAGACCCAGGAGCGGGCGAAGCTCTCCGTCGCCCTGCTTTACGCCAGTGCCTATGGGAACACGGCCGCCATCGCCGACGGTCTTGCCCAGGGGGTCGCCCGTACCGGAGTGCGGGTGGAGAGCATCAACTGTGAATTCACCCCACCCGACAAATTGCTCGAGGCCATCCGCAGCTGTGATGCCGTGCTGATCGGCTCACCCACCCTGGGAGGCCACGCCCCCACACCGATCGTCTCGGCCCTTGGCACGCTGCTCGCCGAAGGCGACCGTGCCAAACCGGTGGGCGTGTTCGGCAGCTTCGGCTGGAGCGGCGAAGCACTTGATCTTCTGGAGAGCAAGCTGCGCGATGGCGGTTTCCGCTTTGCCTTCGAACCGATCAAGGTGAAGTTCAGCCCCGATGCAGCCACCCTCAAAACCATCGAAGAAACGGGCACAGCCCTCGGGCGTCAGCTACAGAAGGAACAACGCAAGGCCCAGCGCCGCACCAGTGGCGGAGGCCTCAACGAGAGCCGCAGCAACCCAGCCGTGCTGGCCCTCGGCCGGGTGGTGGGCTCCCTCTGCGTGCTCACCACGGTGAAAGGCAGTGGCGAAAGCCAGCTGAGCGGCGCGATGGTGGCCAGCTGGGTGAGCCAGGCCAGCTTCTCGCCCCCAGGCATCACCGTGGCCGTGGCCAAGGATCGAGCCGTGGAAGCGCTGCTGCATGTCGGCGACGGCTTTGCCCTCAACGTGCTGGCGGCGGGCCGTGAAACAGGACCGATGAAGCAATTCCTCCAGGCCTTCGCGCCAGGGGCCGATCGCTTTGCGGGCCTGCAGCTGGAGCACAGCCCCGGCGGCCTGCCCGTGCTGCCCGATGCACTGGCCTGGTTGGAGTGCACGGTGAAGCAACGAATGGAATGCGGCGACCATTGGCTGCTGTATGCCCAGGTGCAAGCTGGAGCCGTGCAGGATGCAGCCGCCACAACGGCGGTGCACCAACGGCGCAGTGGCGCCAACTATTGAGGCGCCTGAGGCGTCGCCCTCACTGAGACACCACAACCACCCGACGATTCAGTAGCGCAAGGCACAATCAAACCCTCTCTTAACAAAAGCTTGAAACACGGACAGACTCAGCCGGCTCAAGCGATCTCAGGCATGGTCCCGCTTGCGCCTCAAGACCGATCAAGGAAATCTGGAAGAAAAAATAAACCTTCTGCGAAAACCGGTCAGTGCGGTCTAAATCATTGCCTCGCTATGCCTTTTTCATGAGCGCCGCCCTTGATCCGAACCAACAGCGACAGCGCTGGGTGGTTCGCTACCGCGGGTTTGTGCTGATTCCTCAGAACGATTACACCTGGTTGGTGCGTCCGGAACGCAGCCCAATGGACCTACTGCCGTTCCGCACTCCGGCCCACTCTGTAGACGATGTGAAAGCGTTGATCGACTGGCGCCTGAATCAGGCGGCTTGAGGTGGGGGAGGGGTAGGACCAGCCGCTGCAAACGGCAGCACCACCGTCGCCCAGCGATCCGGCCGGGCGGGACGGCTACGGCGGGGCCGCCGCACACCAAAGGGCACCCTCACCACGTTGGTGCCTTCCATGCGCAGGGTTTGACCACTGGCGAGGGTGGGCAGCGACAGATCGGCCTGGCCCGTGATCGGTGTGGATCCCTGGTCGTCAGTGCTCATGGTTTCTTCGCAATGCCGGTGTGAACCGATCAGCAGTGATGCCTGCAGTTGCAGCAGATCCTGCTGAGAAAGCAAGGGTGAATGCGGAAAGAAATTCCGCACTTTTCCGTTCCGGCGGAATCTAAACGCAAAGCCGGCCAAATCAAGCCCCGCTCAAACTTGATGTCGCCAGTTCCTCCACAGACAGACACGTGCACACCAGATTGCGATCGCCGAAGGCGTTGTCGATGCGGGCCACCGCCGGCCAGAGCTTGCTGGCCAGCTGCTGCTTACCCGCGGGATAGCCACCCTGCGCGCGGCTATAGGCGCGCTCCCACTGCTCGGCCATCAACGCCGCCAGGGTGTGTGGCGCCCGCTTGAGCGGATTGTCGGCGGGGTCGCTCGCACCGGTTTCGATCGCCGCGGCCTCGGCGCGAATGGCCACCATGGCCTGCGTGAACCGCTCCAGCTCCGCCAGCCCCTCGCTCTCGGTGGGCTCCACCATCACCGTGCCGG
>VFQS010001311.1_pt1 | contig 23266 bp, 22 predicted proteins | sample 3512361 | NCBI WGS metagenome assembly VFQS01 (sample SAMN10412375, study PRJNA504923) | tailings metagenome | isolation source: Relicate 1 Philex TSF3 active mining | place: Philippines
TTAATTGGATTACATATAACACCTCAAATAGCGGTATTTTAAGTAATTCAATTAACTCTTTAGCTATAGATAAGCAAGATAATATATGGATAGGAACATCTAATGGTTTATGTAAATTTAATGATTTAAATTGGGAAAAATATAACACATCTAATAGTGGTATTTCAAGCAATTCAATTATCGATTTGTCAATTGATAATAAAGGGAATATATGGATAGCGACTTCTAAAGGCCTATCTAAGTTTGATGGAATTAATTGGACTAATTTTAATATTTCTAACAGCGGATTATCTTCTAATTCAATAAATTGTATTAAATCGGACTCATTTGGAAATATTTGGATTGGTACTAATAATTATGGATTGTGTAAATTTGATGGAAATATTTGGACAACATTTAATTTAGAAACAACTAATAATTCGATTCAAAATTTTGTAATAGATTCTCAAGGTTTTATGTGGATAACAGATTATGGAGCTCTAATTAGTTTTAATACACTCTGTCCTAAGTCTTTTCCTGAACCAACAATTTCAGCTCAAAGTGATACAACCTTTTGTAAAGGAAGCTTTGTAAATCTTAATTCTTCTTCTGGAGTATATTACACCTATCAATGGTATAATAACAATCAACCTATAAATGGTGCTACTGATAGCACTTATAGAGCAAGTTTACCTGGTAATTATACAGTAAAAATAAAAGATGGTTCATGTAATGCCACTTCAAAAGCAATAACAGTAACTGTTAACCCCATACCAGATGTGTCTATTAATAATTTGAATAATGTTGTTTATAAATCTAGTTCTCCAATTCAATTAGTAGCTTATCCAAGCGGTGGTATATTTAGTGGTGATGGTATTAAAGGAACCACATTCTATCCATCAATAACCACTTTGGGTACAAAAATTATTACTTATAAATATACTTCACCTCAAGGTTGTAGTACTAATGAGTTTATAAGTACAATTGTAGTAGATTCTATAGGAAATGTGTGTAACACCTATGACACGTTAAAAATTAAACTAAAACTAACAACTGGAGTCAATACAAATCAATATACTAGTATAATGGTTTATCCAAATCCAACATCTGATGTATTAGTCATTGATGCTTCTGATGTTCAAGTATTGAATGGTTATAGATACCGAATCTTAGATATTTTAGGTAAAGTTGTTTACAGCTCATTGGTGAACACTGCTAAAACGGAAATATCTTTAAAATCATTAGGTGAAAAAGGTGTGTATGTCTTGCATATCATTGATGCAAAAAACGATAGTATTCAAACAAAACAAATTGTTTTAGAATAAATTCACAATTAATATTTTTTTAAAAGTCTTTTACAAATAAATTCTTTTTTCAATTAAAGAAAATTTAACAGAGAGCTTAATAATACTTAGTTTGTTTCTTTCAGCCTTTTGTGTCGAAATCATATGTGTTGTTTTCTAGTTACTTCTGTTTCTATATTTGTTTTGTGAGATTGTACTATGTCTTCAAGACGAAGTTCAGAAAACCTTAAAAATTAAATGATTTTAAGCTTCTATAAATTTGGGGTTATCAATTACGTATTCATTAATTATTTTCAATAATTAATCTTTATTTAACAAAAGATTTCATAACTCACTCTATATGATTCATTAGTCAATAGTATATTAAGCAAAACTATCATTTTAAAATTTTTGATTATCAATAATATATAAACATTATCTAAAGTATCTAATTTTTAAAGTACCATTATTTTATCGAGGTGTTATTGAATTGTAATTATATCTATTTTATATCAAACATTTCAAGCACTTTATTATATCGTATATAAAACAAAAAAGTAACAAATGAAAAATTTTACACATTTGTGTATCTCAAAAGGGTTATACCTGCAATACTCAATACCAAAAAATAAATCCAATTAAAATTTCTTTTCTTATCCAACTTTAAGTTATAAAATACACTTTTAAACAACAAATACAAATAAATTCAATCTTTAAATTATATTTAAAGGGTACAAAAAGGAACAATTAATTATTATCTTAAAGTTGAATTAGGTACGCATTTTCAAGTGATGATATTTCATCATTTTCTATTATTAATGAAATTTACAATTCAAACTTCATTGTTTTTTGATTGAAATTTAAAAAATCAGATTTAATTAATTTATTAAACTTAAAAAGTTTTCTTTCAATTGTAAATATCTGATTTTCGTTTTTTAATGGATAATATTTGTATTCCCAATCAATTTTTGGTTTAAAATCTGAAGCAAAATTGTTTTCACCAGAGATTTCATTCAATAGAACGGCTATTTTGTCGTTTACAAAACCAACTAAATATGACTCATAAGTAGCAGTGCCTTGTCCAGTACCGATTGAAACCCCATAATATCCTATTGAATTTTTACCTAGAAGAAATTGACTACCAATATCAATAGATTGACCAAAGCTTCCGGGAAGTTGAACTTGTAAAAAATCAATCACAACCCAATTAGAATTTACATACTCAGCTAATAAAAAACCATTCTGTCCAGAATCGGAACGAGCACCATCATAAGAATAACCTACACAAGCAAAAAATCTTAATTTGTTATCAATCTTAAAATAACTGATTTTTGTTACATTCTTCTCACAATCTATTTTTTCAGTTAGGGATAAATCAATATCAGTAGGACATGGCTCTATCATTTTACTATCAACAATTTTGATTAAATTATAATTTGATATTGAAAAACTTGGTACATCAATTAATTCAATTACAGAACTTGATTTAAGCTGTTCCAATTTAGTATTTAATTCATCAATTTGATTTTTAAGTTCAATTATTTGTAGATTTCTCTGATTTATATCATTTTCTAAATTAGTAATATTTAAAGATTTACTATTTAATTCTTTTTCTTTAAATGTTAGTTGATTCTGAAGAATAGAAATCTGTTCTTTAAATTCAATCTCTATTTTAAGAGAGATTTTTTTATCTATATCTAAAACAGAAAACAAACTATCAACTTTATTTTGTAAAATTTCTATCTGCTTTTTTTTAGATTGAGAAATAACATTTTTACTTAACATCAAAAAAAAGACTGTTATCATAACAACTTTATATAAAATATTAATTTTCAATTTTATTACTTAATTTAATTGTTGAATTTTTTAAACCGTTTTTCCTTGTTTATTAATTTAGGAATTATTTTTATTTTACAGAATATAAAATATAACTCTTTAATAATTTAAATATTTATATTATTGATTTTAAGCACAATTAAATTAAATACATATGAATTTACTACAAAACGAAGACCAATTAATTATATTTAACACTGGTAGATATGAAGAGATTGTTTTAACTAATTATAGAATCATATATAATTCTAATAAATCTAATTATAAATCTATTTTTCTTGAAGACATTAGTTCTTTTGAATTAAAATCAAGAACGAACTCTATTTTCTTAATTATCGGAATAATTTTACTCTGCATAGGACTATCAAACATTACAAATAAAAATTTAATAGCTGATTTATTAGATATTGAAGACGGTATTAAACCAACTTTTTGGTTTTTGTTATTTGGAATATTATTTATTATAAGTTACTTAGGTTCAACAGTTAATTTTGTTAGAATATATTCAAATGGAGGTTCTAACATAGAATTTAAATCAAAAATTAAACACTCAGAAATTGAAGATTTCATTGAAAATATTCAAGAAGCAAAATTGAATCGAGTTAATTATCTCAGTTAGATATCTTCTTTTTTACGTATCATCTTTCTAATCTCAGCAAAATCTTCAAGACTGAACGTTTGTTTCTCTTTACTGTAATCTATCGTAAATGAAGAAACTGTTTGTTTAATGATTTTAGCCAACATAAGTTTAGTTTTAGAATTTTCATTTAGTAACATTAAATACTGAATTTTAATCTTCATAAAATCAATTTCTTCCTTTTCTGAAATCTTCTTTAGTTCATTAAAAACATAAGATTTATTGTTTTGTATATCACTTAATATATCATTAATGACATCTAAAAAAGAACCTACATCGTTGATTTTTAATTTGATTTTTGGTTTTCTTGGCATAGTGTTTTATATATAAATATTTATCAAAATTGATAAAACTATATATCAACACATTTGGGTATTAATTCGTAAAAATTAATATTTATATAAATCAGAATTCTTTTTATTCAACTCATTAACAAACAAAATCATTTTTTCAATTAAAGAAGATTTATCGTAGTACTTAATAATGCTTTGTTTTACAGATTTTGGGTGAGTAATAGGTTCAATTACAGCTTCAGCAATCGGTAGATTTATCAAATTAGTTATAAAAGTACTTCTACAATCGTGAGGTGTAAAAACTTCATATTGTGGTTTTGTAATAAATGTATTCTCTTTCTTGACACCAACTGGCAAAAAGTAATTTTTTGAAATAGTGATTTTATCTTTAAAATTAAGATGTTTTAAAAAGGCTTTTATATTTAATCGAATTGATTGTTGACTGGAAAATTTAGGAAATTGATTTTTGTTTTTAATCAATAAGTCCTGAACTGGTTTTAAAATAGGTATCGCTACCTCAAGAGTTGTCCCTTTATTGGTGGCTTTTCTAATTTTAGTTATAAAATATTGATAATTAAAACCATCACGAGTTTCCGACTCTAAATTAATTTCGTTTAAATGTAACATATCATCAATCCTTAATCCTGTAAAACTTGAAATTATAATATAATTTCTAGCCTCGACAAAATGTGGATTATTATCAACATCCTCATTTATAATTTTTTCAAGTTGTTTTTCCGTCAAATAGGTGTCACCATTTGTTTCTGTAGGATGTATTTTGATACTACGTTTTTTATGATTGAAACCTATTTTTATCTCTTCATTTTCAGCCGCATTAAAAATTGTTTTTAATTGCTTACTAAATTTTGACATATTTGTAATAGTGTAATAAACCTGATTTTCTTGAAAGTATACATTATTAATTACATCAAAAAACTTCCAATATTCATCCTCAGTAATTTCACTAAATGTTAAATTAGATTTTATTTCTTTTTCATAGATTTCTAATAATCTAATTAAATTTTCATATTGTACTTTGGTTGACTCTTTCCAGTGTTCATTTGAAGTGACTGGTAATGCTGTTTTCCTATTAATCATGGTTTTAATGAAGTCAATTATACCTATGTATTTACTTTCTTTTTCAGCTCTTTGTAAATCAACTAGTATAAATCTTTTTAATTCTGCTGGAGTTGGTTTTCTACCATTTTCTTTTGAAAGTTGTTTATAGTGAAAATCAGCTGATTCCTCTATTTTAGAAATAAGATTATCAATATCGGAACCTAATTCTCTTCTTCCTTTTGAGTTCAGTCTTTTGTTTTCCTTATCCCAATACTCAGATTTCAAACTGTATTGTGTTGACAATCTTAATGGTTTGTAAATGTATTTTCCTTTTTTAGAATCAAAAACTTTGAAACCATAAGACATATTGAAGAATAATAATTTGCTATCATCCTTATTTTGTTTAGACTCTAGGTTGTAGAAAATTTTATATTTATAATTTGATATCATTTGTAAAATATAGTTAAAGAATACTGTGCGTTTTTTAAGCGCACAGCTTTATTTATTTTTTTGAAATTTTATTTATGTATTTCAAAATTGAGGATTCTGAATATCTCTTTCTGTTAGATATCCTAAACGAAGGAATTATTTTCCTTTCTTTTTCTAATTTCAACAATGTGTTTTCGCAAATTTGTAATATTTGCATTACATCTCTTGAATTTAAAATTTTTTCCAAAATAAAATTGTTAAGCAGGATTTTAGTTATTAGTTGTACCCACTTCTGCAAAAATGGAACTATCTGTGAGAAAAATCAACTAAATAATAAAAAATTACTACGTGTTTTACTACGTTAGAGAAATAAAAACCCCTTAAGACTAATGTTTTAAGGGGTTATAAATTATTTGAGTTGGCCTACTAGGGCTCGAACCTAGACTCTTCTGAACCAAAATCAGACGTGTTGCCAGTTACACCATAGGCCAGTATCTGAATGCAAAATTAGTAAGTTTTTTTATTGTTGCAAGTATGATTCATATTTTTTTCAAAAAAAATCAATTCATAAAAACAACTCTTTATAAGTCAATAATTTAATCATAAATGGTTTGATAGAATTTTAATTGTATTAAGTTTAAATGAATTTAAACCACTATTTTTTTAACGTTTATTAATCTGAAAACGAATTTCAAAAGCATAAAATCCTTATTTTCGTTGGTTTAAAAATAAATAGCATTTTGCTTGTTTAAAGTTCAAATAAATAATAAAGAATGAATTACAAAAAAAGTAACATTGTTTTAGGTTGGATTACCTTTTTGATTGCAACGATCGTTTATTTTATCACTATTGAAGATACGGTAAGTTTATGGGACTGTGGTGAATATATTACGGCTGCATACAAGTTAGAAGTTGGTCACCCTCCAGGAGCACCGCTTTTCATGTTGTTGGGTAGATTATTTTCGTTTTTTGCTTCACCAGAAATGGTTGCCGTTTGGATCAATAGAATGTCTGCACTTTCAAGTTCGTTTACAATACTTTTTATGTTTTGGTCTATCACAATGTTAGCAAAAAAAATGGCTATGAGAGACAAACGAACAATGACAACTGGAGAACAAATTGCAGTATTAGGTAGTGGTTTCATTGGTGCTTTAGCTTACACTTTTACCGATTCTTTTTGGTTTTCTGCAGTTGAAGGTGAGGTATATGCAATGTCCTCTTTATTCACAGCAATCATATTTTGGGCTATTTTAAAATGGGACGAAGAAACTACGGCAATAAAGCATAATGAATTAGAAACAAGTTCAAGTCCATTAAGATGGATGGTATTGATTCTATTCTTATTTGGACTTGCTATCGGGGTCCATTTACTTGGATTACTTGTTGTTCCGGCAATTGCGTATGTTATCTATTTCAATCAATCTAAAGATTTCACATGGAAAGGTTTTTTCATTACAGGGATCATTTCTATTTTTACCTTAGGTTTTATACAAGAAGGTATCATACCAGGTACAATCTCATTAGCATCCAAATTTGAAATTGCATTCGTGAATGATATGGGAATGCCTTTCTATATTGGAAGTATGTTTTTCTTCATCTTATTGATTATTGGAGTAATTTTCTTAGTAAACTGGAGTCGAAAAAATGACAAACCGATCCTAAATGCAGCTGCTTTAGGTTTAATCGTTTTCCTAATAGGATATGGTTCATTTGCTACAATTGTAATTCGTTCAAGCGCAAACACACCGTTGGATGAAAACGACCCAGAAAACTTAGTTACGCTACATGCCTACTTAAAACGTGAACAATATGGTAGTTGGCCTATTGTTTATGGTCCTTACTGGAACTCAAAAATGGACGACGATCAAACTCACTGGGGAGATCGCTCTCGTTTTTATGCAAGACGTTTTGTAGTAATGCGTGGTGATACAGATTTAAAAGCTTTCAAAAGTGAACAACATGCAAAAGACTACTTAAAAACACTTGGCTTCGGGCATGAGATTGTAGAAAAATATTTTGTTACTAACGAAAATTATCGAGAACATCAAGAGCCAACCTACCTACAAAATACATTCTTACCTCGTATGTATTGGAGCCAAGATCAACAGAAAATTGATGCATACAAATCCTGGTCAGGGTATGATGAAACCGACGGAAATGGTTCTGAAATTGGAAGTGATGGTAAACGATTACCTACGTTTGGAGAAAATATGACATATATGTTCAGATATCAAGTTAACTGGATGTATTGGAGATACTTTATGTGGAATTTTGCAGGACGTCAAAACGACATTCAAGGTCATGGTGATGCTATGCGAGGAAACTGGATCTCAGGATTTAAATCTATTGACAAAATGCATCTTGGCGAACAAGATGAAAATGTACCCACATATACAACTAACAACGAGTCTAATAATAAATTCTTTTTATTTCCTCTTATTTTAGGGATGATTGGAATGTTATTTCACTTTTACAGAGCACCAAAAGATGCCTTTGTTGTCCTATTAACATTCTTCTTTACTGGTCTTGCGATCGTATTATACTTAAATCAAAAACCATTCGAACCTAGAGAAAGAGATTACGCATATGCTGCTTCATTCTATGCATTCGCATTATGGATAGGCCTCTCTGTATTTGCATTGTTTGATATTTTCAGGAATTTTGAAAAAGCAGCTCTGAAAAGAAGTGCTATAATTGTTGCAGGTATCTTAGGCTTTTTATTGATTATAGATATGAAAAGTGATTCATTTACAGCATCTTTTTCATGGTTATATATTAGTGTAATTGGTTTTGTTTTAGTTTTTATCATGAAATTCCTAGGCAAAACACTTAAAAATGAATCACAAGGGGCAGTACTTTCTGTACTTATTACGATAGTTGCTCCTTTACTTTTGGCTGTTCAAGGGTGGGATGATCACGACCGAAGTGACAAAACATCTGCAAGAGATTTAGCTTATAACTATTTAGAATCTTGTAACCGAAATGCCATATTATTTACAAATGGAGATAATGATACTTTCCCTTTGTGGTATTTACAAGAAGTGGAGGAAAAAAGAACAGATGTTAGAGTTTGTAATTTATCATTAATGCAAACAGATTGGTACACAGAGCAAATGATGATGAAAGCATATCAATCAGATCCATTACCGATAAAATTCAGAGAAGATCAAATTCTTATGTATGCTGGTAATACTGATCAGGTTTATTTTTTATCAATGTTTGACTTGATGAATGCTGGTATTTCTAAAGAAGTATTAGAAAAGTTATACAAAGCAAAAATCAAATACAACAAAACTGCTTTTAAAACTGCATTTGATCAATTCCAAAGCAATTGTAACATACTTGGTAATACGATTAAAGCAAAAGCTCCCACTGCTCAAGGTCGAGTGGATGAAATTAAAAGATTGTTAACTTCTACCGTTACTAATCCTACCTACAAGGAAGTAGACAAATTTATGACTGCTGCTTTAGAGGTCCTTGTTGGTTATTCAAATGGTATGATCGAACTTCCTCAAGGTCAAGCGGAACAATTCCAACAATTCTTGAAAGACTGGGAAACAAGTTGGGATTTCTTACCAATCGACATCGCAATGGAATTTGTTAGAGACGACAAAAATCAAATCTTAAATAATAATAATAAGCTGCGTGTATTCCCTAGTAAAGGCTTTATAGTTCCAGTAAATAAAAAGAATGTCATTGCATCTGGTATTGTTTCCAAAGAAAAAATAAATGATTTACCTTCAGATATTAGATTTACAATTGACAAACAAGCTATTACAAGAGAACAAGTTATGATGCTGGATGTTATTGCAAATAACGATTGGAAACGCCCAATTTACTTTTCTTCTCCAGGAGGTTCCGATATTTCTATTGCATTATACACAAGTGGATATGTTCAGCAAAATGGAATGGCTTATGAATTTACACCTCTTCAAGAACGTAATCCTATTGATAAATTTAAGATGTTGAATAATCTTACTAAAGTGTACAATTATGGAAAAATGAATCAGAAAAGTGTTTTAAATGACTACTATACAAGACGTCATACTTCTCAATATAGAGATCAATTTTTACGCCTAGCAGATGCTTATTTAGCTGAAGCAGATGAATTAAATCAGAATAAATCCATCTACCCTGGTCAAATTAGTATGTTAAAACAAATGGGTAAATTGAAATCTGCTGATTCATTACAAAAAATTTATACAAATGCAGATAAAACAATCATAGAAAATAAAGCATTTGCCATTAAATTAATTAAACGATCACTTGAAGTAATGCCAATCGAACGTGTGATTGATTATGGAGAACCATCTCCAGGAAGAGAGAATTATGATCTTGGTAACGGACTTACTTTTGAAGCTTTCACCGATGGAACTCTACACGATTATGTAGGTATTCTATTCAGAGCAGGTGATAAAAAAGGAGGAGAAGCATTAGCTGCAAAAGTTGGATCTGAAATCGAATCTATTTTAAAATATTTTGAGAATAGTAATCCGAAATTTGCTCTGAATAATAAATCAGACCTAATTTCAGCACTTCATAATTATATGTTAGTTGCAACTTTTGTTGGAGATCCTCAAATTGGATTACCTAAGGGTAAAACAACGGCTAAAATGAAAAGTTATATTCAGAAATATTATAACGTCATTCTTCCACGTATGATCAATGAATTAAAAATGACTGGAAACTTTAATTCTAAGGATATTCAAAATTTCAAAAATCATACAGATGCAGTTGCTATGAAATTTAATTTTATTGCAAAACCTAAAAATCAGGCACCTGCAACAGGACAATCTTTAACACCGGAACAAATTCAGCAGTTGATGCAAAGTCAACAGTAAATCAATTTCTGTGTTGCGTTTTTTTAAAACCCCATATCTTTTTAAAATCTTATTTTTTAAACGGATATGGGGTTTTTCACATTCAAATAATTCGGTTTATCTCACATTTGACGATGGACCACATCCAGATATCACACCTTGGATTTTGGATTATTTATTGATGGAAAATATTAAGGCTACCTTTTTTTGTGTAGGCGATAATGTAAGAAAACACCCTGAAATATATGAACGTATCCTAAGCGAAGGTCACGCCGTTGGGAATCATAGTATGTATCATAATAATGCTTTAAAAACCTCTCGAACATCTTATTTATCTTCGATTGAAGAAGCTAGTCAGTTAATTCAAACAAATCTATATCGACCACCCTACGGCAGATTACCCATTGCATGGGAAAAAACTATTTTAGAAAAATATAAAATTATCATGTGGTCATGGCTTTCGTATGATTATGATCAACAAATTTCTGTATCACAAATTTTAAAAAAAGCAGAAAGTATCATTCCCGGTGATATTTTAGTACTTCATGACAACCCTAAAATAACAGCAAAACAAAAAGAATTATTGCCTCAATTAATTGATTTACTAAAAGAAAAAAAACTTACATTTGAGATTATTCCTTGTTATGAATAGACTAAAAATCAAAGATTATAACCAACAAATAATTCAAACTTTACAACTATTTTTTGATGGACATAATTTTGTTTTAAGATACAAACTTTATCGCCATCTTTTATTAACCGGTTTATTTTTCATCGTCTTATTTTCTGTAGGCTTGACCTATCTCTTACAACTTATCAATTGGACAGAAAAACAATACCATGATGATATTCAAAATTTCTTAACTACTTACATAAACCTCAATACCAATTACATTCAATACATAACACAAGGTGCATTTTGGATAATTAAACATGCATTAAAATCGAATAAAGATTCAATTTTTCTTACTTTATTCCTAATTATAGGCACCCCCTATCTTTCTTTTCTAAGCGGTAAAATTCAAAAATTAGTAACTGGAAGTTCTCCTGAATTTAAATGGAAAAAATTCGGTTTTGAAATTTACCGAGGACTAAGTATCTCGTTACGGAATACTTTTAAGCAAATTTTATGGTTTATACTCATATTAGCTATTTCATATATCCCTTATATGGAATTTATAACCCCATTTTTCGGGTTTATAATTCAAGCATATTATAACGGAATTTTGATTACAGACTATACCTTAGAACAAAAAGGATTTTCAATTAAAGAGAGTTTAGACTTTTACAAAACCAATAAATTTGGCATGTTTTCTACAGGATTAGGATTTATGTTTATCCTGTTGATTCCTGTAGTAGGTTGGTTTTTAGCTCCAACTTATGCTTTGGTATCTGCTTCCCTTTATTTTGAAAAATACAGTACTGAAGGAAAGAATCGTTTATAAAGCAAATTCACAAAGGTTTTTTGCTTCCGTCAAAACTTGATCTATTCGCGCTTCATTTACCCCAAGTCTAACTAAGACTTTACGATTAAAACATAAATCTTTAGCTAAAATAATATCATTCTCAAGTAAAGATTTTTTCTCCTCATCCAACAATGTGGTTAAACAGGTAATCGGATACAGTCCAGTTTGATCGATTAAATCTTTCAACGCGTTTTTAGCAGGATAATCCCAACTCATTAATTGGATGTTTTTACAAGCTCCATAAGCTTTCGCATCATCCGTAAAACGAGCATTTGTAACAATCCATCCTTTGAAGGTTTTATAACTACCTAATTCTCCTGAATTTTGTAATAAATCTTCAAATCTAGAATGAATGTATAGTGGGACTTTTACATCAACAGAAAGTCCTCCTTGATTTTTATATTTACATTCCATAAGCATCAACTCTGTTCCTTTCCTACATTTTACATCTACCTCATGGGTAATACACTTACCTTGTAAAATTAATCCCGTTTCTGTTTGATAACCTTGTGCATGAAATAATGCTGCAATGAATTTTTCAAATGGGTAACCAGATGGACCCAATTCCATCATTCCGTTTTTTAAATTATAACGAGAGGCATTATGTGAACTTTGTTTTTTTAAGAGTCTGAATGCTAATGCATATATTTTATTTGTCGAAATTCCATTCACAATTTCTGATTGAAGTTGCGTTAGGATATTATTTGCTTCTTCATACGTAGCATTTGCACGCATCAACGAATTCCTTAATTTACTTTCTGAAAAAGTTTCTAGTTTACCAGATGCTTTTTTGACATGTATGTGTTTGTGACTCATGGTAAGTTGATTTCATCATTTAATTCAGGGACAATCACTTCAATTCCCAATTCATCCTGGATTTTTACACGAAATACATTTTGTGCAGTAGGTTCTCCGTGAACAAGAAAAATCTTTTCGGGAAGGCGATTCATTGCTTTTACCCAATCTAACATTCCTTCTTGATCAGCATGTGCTGAAAGCGAATCTATGGTTTGGATTTCCGCACCTATTTGAACATACTTTCCTCTGATTTTTAATTCCTTTGCTCCTTCCCTTAAACTCCTACCTCTCGTTCCCTCTCCTTGATAACCAACTAACAAAATGGTGTTTAATGGATCCCAACCTAATTGTGAAATATAATTAAGCACACGACCACCAGTAATCATACCACTGGCTGCAATCACGATTTTTCTTTTTTCATCCTTGATTATTCTTTGAGTTTCATGAACATCCTTTACAAATGTGACATGTCTATCAAGATTATAGATTTTCTTATTTGAAATTTTATGCCAACCTGAATACTTCTGAAAAATCTCAGTCGCACTTGTCCCCATTGGACTATCTAAATAAACGGGTATCGCAGGAATTCGTTTTTGATCTTTTAATTCGTTGATTAAATACAACATTTCTTGAGCTCTTCCAACAGCAAAACTAGGAATGATCGTAGAACCACCTCTCTCCCAAGTATCTAAAATTATTTTCTCTAACAAGGTTAACACATCTTCTTTCGGATGTAATCGATCACCATAAGTACTCTCCAAAACCAAATACTCCCCACCATCTAAAACTTCAGGAGCGTTTAATAAATCGTCATTCGCTCGTCCTAAATCACCTGAAAAAAGAACCCTCTTACCATTAATATGAAAGATAAGACTAGCTGAACCTAATATATGACCATTTTTAGCAAACTCGAACGTTAGTTCATCACTGATTCGAATTCGTTCGCGATCTAGATGTACCTCTATTAATTCAAGCACTTTATTAACATCACTTTCAGTATATAAAGGCAAGGCAGGGCTATGTTTTGAATATCCCTCACTATTTGCTAATTTCGCTTCTTCTTCTTGTATTTTTGCACTGTCAAGCAAAATTAGCGTTACCAATTCTTTCGTAGGCGGAGTCATAATAATCCTTCCCTTGTATCCATTTTTAACCAAAACAGGTAAATAACCACAATGATCCAAATGAGCATGGGTAATTACAACCGCATCAATTGATTTTACATCAACAGGAAATTCCTCTCTGTTTTTTTCTCTTAATTTTTTTAACCCTTGGTAAAGTCCGCAATCAATCAGAACTTTGGAGTTATTGGTTTTTAAAAGATGTTTTGAACCTGTAACTGTACCTGCTGCACCCAAAAACTGGATTGAAATATTATTGTTATTTTTCATAATTAAATCCATTTATTCATTCCAATACAATTCGATCTTTTCCATCAAAAAAAGGAGCTTGTATAGATAATACTTTGAGTGGTACTTTAGAAGTCACCTCTACTTTATGGGGTGTGTTTTTAGGTATAAATATATAATTCCCTGACTTGATCTGAAACGTTTTTTCACCAAGTAACATTTGCCCCTCACCTTCTAAGACATATATTGTTTCAGAATGCTCTTTATGGAAATGTTTCTTAACCCCTTGTTTTATTACTATTAAAAATGAAGAGGTAAGCGAATCACCTGCAATTTTTTTAACAGTTAACTGTTCTTCAGATTTTGATGAAATTGTATCTAAATGCAAATAGGTTTGTCCAAAAGAAAAAAAACCAAAAAGTAAAAAAAAGACTAAAATTAAACGTTTCATTGTTTTCGCTTAAAAATTGGCACGGTTGAACATGGTTCTCCATACATTATCGATTTAGCTACCGGTTGTAATTTTTGAATTAATTGTGACATCGCAAATTCCGGTTCAACAATATCAGCACATCCTTTTATAATAATACGACCATCTTTAAATTCAGATAAATCCAAAGCTTGAATTTTATCTGAAACTATTTTTTTTTGTAGATCTACCTGACTCCCAACAATCACAAGGTGAGCGATATTCACTAATTTTGAACTCACTAGCATATATGCCCATGTTGGTACAATGGCATCTTCTGAACAATAAATATGTACATGTTTTCTTTCATATTGTGTCCAATCAGTTAAATCAATATATTCACGAAACATTTTTTCTTTGAGAATTAATCGTTCCCACAACTGATCGGCAATATCAATTCCTATCAGCTGAGATTTATCAGGTTTAAACATCGCAAGATCCATCGATATTAAACCACTCTCTTTCACTTTATTTTTAATTTCTTCCATATTAATATTTTAATGCTAAACCTACAGAAACCAGAGGACCGCCCAGTCCTACTTCACCTACCAAACCAACATATTGTGAAAAATAGTATCTACCTCCAAAACAAACCCTTGCAGAAATAGGAAAAGGAATTAATTGAATTCTACTTTTAAATTCTTTCGTATTATCAACCTCATTTTTAGTAGAGTTATATGTTCTGTTATTATATCCTAAACCGAAACCAACATATGTATCAAATCGTGGATCATTGTGTTCAAAGTGATAATTAAACCGAAAATGAATCCTCAATCTTTTCATTGTAGAATGATAATCATTATTTGAAGATACTATTTGATCTCCGTAATAAGTTGAATCCAACATTTTGTATTTAAAATCAACGTAATTATAAATAAAATCAATTCCAACTCCAATATTATCATCAACTAAATACTCCGCTCTAAACCCAGAAGGTCCCAAACCTTTTAAAAAATCTGTTTTATACCCTTCTAAATTTGTAGTAATAAACATTTTACCAAAATTTGGAAATCCTCCATAAGTATCAAACATCACATTGCCTGGATACAATGCTTGTGACTTTAAACTTAATGAAGTCAGTAAAAAAAGTAATATCACCAGTCTATTCATATTACAATATTCGGAATGATGAATTTAATAAAATCATTGTTACGAAAACAAAAAAGGCTGACCAAAATTGGTCAGCCTTGAAATTAAGTTATGAACAAAGATTATGCTTCTTGTAATTTTATCAAGTTCAATGCAGAACCCGCTTTGAACCATTCAATTTGAGAATCATTGTAAGTATGATTTACTTTAATAGTTTCAGCAGAACCATCTTTATGTGTAATTTCAATAGTTAATGGTTTGTTTGGAGCAAAATCAACTAAATCTGTAAAGTTGAACGTATCATCTTCTTGGATTTTATCGTAATCAGCCTCGTTTGCAAAAGTTAACCCTAACATCCCTTGTTTTTTCAAGTTCGTTTCATGGATACGAGCAAATGATTTAACCAATACTACTCTTACACCTAAATGTCTAGGCTCCATTGCAGCATGCTCTCTTGAAGATCCCTCTCCGTAGTTTTGGTCACCCACCACGATAGAAGGAATTCCAGCAGCTTTATAAGCTCTTTGCACAGCTGGTACTTCACCATATTCTCCTGTTAATTGGTTTTTCACTTTGTTTGCTTCACCATTAAAAGCATTGATCGCACCAATCAACATATTGTTTGAGATGTTATCCAAGTGACCACGGTAACGTAACCAAGGACCAGCCATAGAAATGTGATCTGTAGTACATTTACCTTGAGCTTTGATTAACAATTTAGCTCCAGAAATATTTTGTCCGTCCCATACTGGGAAGTTTTCTAGCAATTGTAAGCGAGAAGATTCAGGAGAAACAATCACATCAATTGATGATCCGTCTTCAGCAGGTGCTTGGTAACCATTATCCTCAACAGCAAAGCCTTTAGTTGGTAACTCATCACCTGTTGGCGGATCTAATTTAACTTGCTCACCATTTGCATTTGTTAATGTATCCGTGATTGGGTTAAATCCTAAATCTCCAGCAATCGCTAAAGCAGCAACCATTTCTGGAGAAGCCACGAAAGCGTGCGTATTTGGGTTACCATCTGCTCTTTTTGAGAAGTTACGGTTGAAAGAGTGAATGATTGTATTTTTCTCTCCTTTTTCAGCACCTTCACGATCCCATTGTCCGATGCATGGACCACAAGCATTTGTAAAGATTTTTGTTCCTAATTTTTCAAAAGTAGCAACAAATCCATCTCTATCAATTGTATAACGAACTTGTTCTGAACCTGGATTGATACCAAATTCAGCCTTTGCTGTTAATCCTTTTGCAACAGCTTGTTCAACAATTGAAGCTGCTCTAGCAATATCTTCATACGATGAGTTAGTACAAGAACCTATTAACCCCCACTCTACTTTTAATGGCCAACCGTTTGCTTCAGCCTCAGCTCTTAATTTAGATACTGGCGTACCTCTATCTGGAGTAAAAGGACCATTTACGTGTGGCTCTAATGTATTTAAATCAATTGTAATTACTTGATCAAAGTATGCTTCAGGATTTTCGTAAACTTCTTTATCACCTGTTAAGTAATCAGCAATTTTATCTGCTTCGTTTACTACTTCTTGACGACCAGTAGAAATTAAATAACGACGCATTGAATCATCATAACCGAAAGTTGAAGTAGTAGCACCGATTTCAGCCCCCATGTTACAGATTGTTCCTTTTCCAGTACAAGATAATGAAACCGCACCTTCTCCAAAGTACTCAACAATTGCTCCTGTACCACCTTTTACAGTTAAGATATCAGCAACTTTTAAAATTACATCTTTTGCAGAGGTCCATCCATTTAATTTACCTGTTAATTTGATACCGATTAACTTAGGGAATTTCAATTCCCAAGCCATTCCAGCCATAACATCCACAGCATCAGCACCACCAACACCAATCGCTACCATCCCTAATCCACCAGCATTTACAGTGTGAGAGTCAGTTCCAATCATCATCCCTCCAGGGAAAGCATAATTTTCTAATACTACTTGGTGAATGATACCTGCTCCTGGTTTCCAGAAACCAATACCATATTTACTAGAAATTGAAGATAAGAAGTTGTATACTTCGTTATTTTGGTTTAATGATTCTTGTAAATCTTTAGTTGCACCCACTTTCGCTTGGATTAAATGGTCAGCATGCACTGTTGAAGGTACAGCTACTTTCTTTTTTCCAGCTTGCATAAATTGTAACAATGCCATTTGCGCAGTTGCATCTTGCATAGCCACTCTGTCTGGAGCGAAATCTACATATGACTTACCTCTTTCGTAAGCAGCAGTTGCATTTCCCTCCCACAAGTGAGCATAAAGGATTTTTTCAGCTAAAGTTAAAGGTTTGTTAACCACTTTTCTCGCAGCATCAACACGCTCAGGAAAAGCAGCATACACCTTTTTAATCATGTCTAAATCAAAAACCATAATATATGTTTTAAATAGTGTACAAAATTTATCGTCCAAATTTACAAAAACTTGACCTTATATAATAAAGATGTCTTTAATTAATTTAACTCTTTGACAGCATCTTTTCGTAAAACAGAACCAATTAACCAATGCCCTAAATAAATGAATGGAGTTAAAAGTACAGCTATTACGAGTTTTGTACCATAGCCTACACTTCCCATTTCCCAAAACTGGTTACCATCTATTTTACCAGGAAGATAAAACGCGATTCCTAAAACAATAAATGTATCAATCAGTTGAGAAAGCATAGTCGAACCCGTAGCTCTTAACCAAATATATTTATCGCCAGTGCGTTTTTTAAACTCTCCAAAAATAAAGACATCCAATAATTGAGAAACCACAAAAGCTATCACACTTCCTATGATGATCCACATCCCTTGCCCGAAAACTTCATTAAACGCTTTATCTTGAACAGGAGAGAAAGAAACCGCTGGAATGTGCATTCCCATAAACAATAAAACAAAGGCATAGCAAATTAAAACGGCTGTAATAAACGTCAATTTTCGAACACCTTTATGTCCAAAATATTCATTAATCAAATCTGTGGTGATAAAAACAATCGGCCAAGGCAAGATTCCTAAACTAAAGGTAAAGCCAAAAAATTGAATCAGTTTCCCTCCAATCAGCTCAGCCACAACAGCATTTGTAATAAATATACCAGCCAAAAAAACAAAAACAAGATCTTTTTTCGAAGTAAACATTTTATACTTATTAAATCAGATCAAAAGTAAATGATTTATTTAAGTTATACTCTTGTTATTTATGACATAAAATGATAAATTTGCAGACTTATTAAAAACATAAATTAAATTTTTATGAATCATTACGAAACTGTTTTCATCTTAACTCCCGTTTTGTCTGATGATCAGGCAAAGGAAGCAGTGCAAAAATTCGAAGGTGAGATTGCTGCCTTTGGTGGAAAATTAAAGCACACTGAGAAATGGGGCTTGAAAAAATTAGCTTACCCAATTCAAAAGAAAACTACTGGATTTTACTATTTAGTAGAATTCGAAGCTGAAGGTCATGTAGTTGCAGACTTAGAATTATCTTTCAAACGTGACGAGCGTGTAATGCGTTTCTTAACAGTGAAGATGGATGCACACCACGTTGCTTATGCTGAGAAAAGAAGAGCTAAAGTTGGAAAAACTGTAGAAGCTTAATTTTTAACCTTAAAATTAGAACACAATGTCTCAAAACGATATTCGCTACTTAACGCCGATTAACATCGACATTAAAAAACAAAAATACTGTCGTTTCAAAAAAAGCGGTATTAAATTCATCGATTATAAAGATGCTAACTTCTTGTTGAAATTGGTAAACGAGCAAGGTAAAATTTTACCAAGACGTTTAACTGGTACTTCTGCTAAATACCAAAAACAAGTAAATAAGGCAATCAAAAGAGCTCGTCACTTAGCTATCTTGCCTTATGTTGGTGATATGTTAAAATAATCGTTGATAATATAAATTTTTTACTGTCATGGAAGTAATCTTAAAGAAAAACGTAGATAAATTAGGATATAGAGATGAAGTTGTAACTGTGAAAAACGGTTATGGACGAAACTTCTTAATTCCTCAAGGATATGCTGTTTTAGCAACTCCTTCAAACAAAAAAGCGCACGAAGAAATGTTAAAGCAACGCGCACACAAAGAATCTAAAATTTTAGCTGAAGCTGAAGCATTAGCGGCTAAATTAGCTGATGTAACTGTTAAAATCGCTACTAAAGTTGGTGAAAACGGTAAGATTTTTGGTTCTGTTAACACTGTACAATTAGCTGACGCATTACGTGTTGCTGGTTATGATGTTGACCGTAAGTCTTTAAAAATTAAAGATGAACCGATTAAAGAAGTTGGTACTTTCGAAGCTGAAGTAAATTTACACAAAGGTGTAAAACCAACTATTAAATTTGAAGTAGTTAGTGAATAATCATTACACACTTTGATATACAAAAAAAGGTCGGTTTTAAAAACCGACCTTTTTTTATTCTGTAACCCATTTATCGTTTCTCATTTCACCAAGAATAACCACATTTTTGTTTTTGCTATATTCTTCAGCAGCTAATAACATCTGCTCTTTGGTGTCTCTTCTGATTCTTACACCTGAAGATCCTGAGTTCTTAACTTCAATATAAAAACCATCTTTTAAACGTGCTGGTTTTGTTGGTGGACGTCCCATAAATAAAAAAATGTTTTGTTAGACAAAATTCTCCCTTCAACGAAGAATAATCGAATATAAGAAAAATTTCACGTACTATCTAACATATAGAAAACTATTTGTAATTGGTATTTGTTATTTAATAAACTTTAACAAACTAAAAGAATGAATTATCCTGATCATTTACTGAATCTTAGAGAAAAAATCTCCTTCCAAGAAGATAAAACTCAGTCACCAATTGAATATTTTCAGCACAAAACATTAAGACCAATTCTCAAATTTTTAAATGAAACATTAAATAAAATTTCATTAAACTATATTACAAATTTCAATCCTGATTTTTTACATCTGAATTCATTTGAAAAAGAAAAACAGATATTATCTATCCTTAAGAAAGAGCAAGTTTTGAAAAATAAACTTGTAGGTATTGTAATTGGATTATTCACACAAGAAGAGATTAATTTCTACTTAAAAAACAGCTTGAAAGTAGAAGAACGAATTCATCAAATGCTGCAAGAAAGAATTAGAACTCAGTTCATGAATTTCCTACCCAATAATAAACCACTTTCTGATTAATAAATTCAAAATCAATCATTTTTTGATCAATCAAAATTGCCAAAGTATTTTCAATTTCTGACTTTTTAAAGTCTAGATCCTTAAAAATAGCTGCTAATGTAAGTTGGTTTTCATTTTGAAGTAAAGCTTTTAAACCTAAATAAATATCCTCAGAAAAAAAAGGATCTTTTTGGTGGTAAACCCAAGATTTTTCAATAATAAAGGTAGACTCAAAAACATCACCTTTGTGCGTTCTTACAAAAATATGAGATTCTCCATTCAAATCTATTGCTCCACAATACTTTGTTTCACTCTCTTTGATACGAATAAAAAGCGCAAACTTGAATTTTTCTATTACTTGTTCAACTTCTATTTGAACTTGAGTTGATAAATAATGTTGAACAACCTCATCGATCCATTGTACTTCCATTTCAGGAAGTACACCAATCAGTTTTCCTTTAGAATTAACACCAACAACTAAAGTTCCACCCTCTCTATTTGCAAAAGAAGAAATTAACGCTGCCGTATGGTGAGGATTTTCACAAGTAGGAATAAAATCAATGAATTTATTCTTCCCTTTTTTTATTAACGTTGAAATAGTATCCATTATTTATTCCAAATAGCCCATGACTTTAAAGCTTGTTCTTTTAGCATAGAAGCACCATTTAAAATCGTAGCATTGTTTGCTTTTGCTTGCTCTAAAAACTTGGTTATCTCCGGATTATAAATCAAATCTACAACTAAATGCTCCAGATTCAAAAACGAAAAAGGGAATTCAATACTTTCATCTTCATTTGGATACATACCAACAGGCGTAGTATTTACAATTAACTTACATGCATTAATCATGTATTCATTTATATCAGAATAAGCAAATTGATTTCTTCCATGTGGTGTACGTGAAACTGTTAATACTTCAATACCAATTTCCTTCAATACATAGGCAACTGCTTTTGCCGCTCCTCCAGAACCCAATATCAACGCTTTTTCGTGACGATTTGTCAAAAATGGCTTGATAGATTGTTTAAAACCAAATACATCCGTATTATATCCTATCCAACGACCATTTTCTAAACGAATGGTATTTACAGCACCTACAACCTTAGCCTCTTCGGATAATTCAGCCAAATAAGGAATAATCGTTTGTTTATAAGGTATAGTCACATTACAACCTTCTACTTTTTTCTCTTGCAAAAAATGAACTATCTCTTCTTCGTTTTGAAACTCAAAATTATCATAATTTGCATCGATCTGGTTTGCTGAAAAATAGCCTTCAAAAAAAGATTTTGAAAACGAATGAGAAAGTGATTTACCGATTAAACCGAACTTACGCATTTTTAGAACCGAACTTTGATTTCAATAAATTCAAAATCATTGGGAAAACAGAAATAAATATAATCCCTAAACACACTAAATCAATGTTTTTACGAATCCACTCTACTTCACCTAACAAATACCCAGCAATAGTTAAACTGAAAATCCATAAGAATCCGCCTAGAACATCAAAAAGAAAATATTTTTTATATTCCATTTTACCAACTCCTGCAGCAAATGGTGCAAAGGTTCTAACAAAAGGGACAAAACGTGCCATTATAATTGCTTTTACACCGTTTTTTTCAAAAAACGCCTCGGTTTTTATTAAATATTCACGTTTTACAATGGATTTATCTCTAAACTTAATATCGAAAATTTTAAGACCAATTTTTCTACCGATCCAATAATTACAATTATCGCCTAGGACTGCAGCAACAAACAAAAGTCCTAATATGGCTCCTAAATTTAATTCGCCTGATGCTGCAAACAATCCAGCTGTGAACAACAATGAATCTCCCGGAAGAAAAGGCATTGCCACTAATCCAGTTTCAATAAAAATCACTAAAAATAGGATTACATAAATAGTAGTACCATAATTGGCAAAAATCCATTCAAAATCTAGGTGTAAAATGTGCTGAAAAAGTTCAATCATAATTTTTAATTTGTGCAAATATAGAGTTTAGTTTTCAGAGACTAGTGAATTTATAATCTCTTTCACAGGTCTAATTGCTTTTACATGTTCAATTGAAGGACCTGCACACCAAACAGATTTATAGGTTGAATTAAAAGCTGCACTTCGTAAAAACTTCATCCCACGGTAAAAAGTCAACGCTTTAAACCATTTTTTTAGGTGCTTATTTTTATTTAGTAGTTGTTCTAACCAATTTTGTTTTGTACCAACTTCCTGAACATAAGGTGTATTAATTACTGTACAAGGTGTTCCTGATAATTTCGTTGTCAACACAATATCCTTTGCTCCATAATCTACACAAGCTTGTTTGTATTCTTGCGAAACACCACATTCTTCTGAAGCTATAAAAACACTTCCGATAGAAAGACCTGAAACACCTAATTCATGTAATTCTTGATATTGTTGATGATTACCAACACCCCCTGCTGAAATCACAGGTATAGTACAATTATTTAATAATTCCGGAATTAATTGTTTATATGAAATCGTACCTGCGTGTCCTCCTGCTTCTTTGTTCACTGCAATCAATGCATCGGCACCTAATCGTTCTACTTTTTTAGCATATTTTACGTTTGTTACATCACAAAAAACCAGAATATTATGTTTGTGTGCTTCGTT
>VFQS010001312.1_pt1 | contig 23255 bp, 19 predicted proteins | sample 3512361 | NCBI WGS metagenome assembly VFQS01 (sample SAMN10412375, study PRJNA504923) | tailings metagenome | isolation source: Relicate 1 Philex TSF3 active mining | place: Philippines
CCCAACCGGCGAGACAGGCCCAACGGGCGAAACGGGCCCTACTGGCACTACTGGCCCTACGGGCCCTACTGGCGAGACAGGCCCAACGGGCCCCACTGGCGAGACAGGCCCTACTGGCACTACGGGCCCAACCGGCGAGACAGGCCCAACGGGCGAAACGGGCCCTACTGGCACTACTGGCTCTACGGGCCCAACCGGTGAGACAGGCCCAACTGGTCCAACAGGCGAAACGGGCCCAACGGGTGAAACAGGCCCAACGGGCCCTACAGGCGAGACAGGTACTACTGGTCCTACTGGAGAGACTGGCCCAACGGGCCCTACAGGCGAGACTGGCCCAACCGGTGAAACAGGTACTACAGGCCCTACTGGTCCAACAGGAGAGACTGGCCCAACAGGAGAGACTGGCCCAACGGGCCCAACTGGTCCTACTGGAGAGACTGGCCCAACTGGTCCTACTGGAGAGACTGGCCCAACGGGCCCAACCGGTGAAACGGGCCCTACTGGCCCAACAGGCGAAACGGGTACTACTGGTCCTACTGGAGAGACTGGCCCTACTGGAGAGACGGGCCCAACGGGCCCAACTGGTGAAACGGGTACTACGGGTCCAACCGGCGAGACAGGCCCAACAGGCTATACAGGTCCTACTGGAGAGACTGGCCCAACGGGCCCAACCGGCGAGACAGGCCCTACTGGAGAAACAGGTCCTACTGGTCCAACTGGTGAGACAGGCCCTACTGGTCCAACGGGTGAAACTGGTTCAACTGGAGAAACAGGCCCGACGGGTCCAACCGGTGAAACAGGTACTACTGGTACTACTGGCCCGACGGGCGAGACGGGACCAACGGGCGAGACGGGCCCAACCGGTGAAACAGGTCCTACTGGTCCAACTGGTGAGACAGGTCCAACAGGCGAAACAGGCCCAACGGGCCCAACAGGCGAGACAGGTACTACTGGCCCTACAGGTCCTACTGGAGAGACTGGCCCGACGGGTCCAACCGGTGAGACAGGTACTACTGGCCCAACGGGCCCAACAGGCGAGACAGGTCCAACAGGAGAGACTGGCCCAACGGGCCCAACCGGTGAAACAGGTCCTACTGGCCCTACAGGTCCTACTGGAGAGACTGGCCCAACGGGCCCAACCGGTGAAACAGGTACTACAGGAGAGACTGGCCCAACGGGCCCAACCGGTGAAACAGGTCCTACTGGCCCTACAGGTCCTACTGGAGAGACTGGCCCAACGGGCCCAACCGGTGAAACAGGTACTACAGGAGAGACTGGCCCAACGGGCCCAACCGGTGAAACAGGTCCTACTGGCCCTACAGGTCCTACTGGAGAGACTGGCCCAACGGGCCCAACCGGTGAAACAGGTACTACAGGAGAGACTGGCCCAACGGGCCCAACCGGTGAAACAGGCCCTACTGGTACTACTGGTCCAACAGGAGAGACTGGCCCAACGGGTACTACGGGCCCAACAGGCGAAACAGGTACTACTGGCCCTACAGGCGAAACAGGTCCTACTGGTCCAACAGGTGAAACAGGCCCAACGGGCCCTACAGGCGAGACAGGTACTACTGGTCCTACTGGAGAGACTGGCCCAACAGGCGAGACAGGTACTACTGGCCCAACCGGTGAAACAGGTCCTACTGGTACTACTGGTCCAACAGGAGAGACTGGCCCAACGGGTACTACGGGTCCAACTGGTGAAACAGGCCCAACTGGCCCCACAGGTGAAACAGGCCCAACGGGCCCTACAGGAGAGACAGGCCCAACAGGCCCCACAGGTGAAACAGGCCCAACGGGCCCTACAGGAGAGACAGGCCCAACAGGCCCCACAGGTGAAACAGGCCCAACAGGAGAGACGGGTACAACGGGCCCTACAGGAGAGACGGGCACAACGGGCCCTACAGGCGAAACAGGTCCTACTGGCACTACAGGCCCAACAGGCCCAACAGGTGAAACAGGCCCAACAGGCCCCACAGGTGAAACAGGCCCAACGGGCCCTACTGGTCCAACAGGCGAGACAGGCCCTACTGGTCCAACAGGCGAAACAGGCCCAACAGGCCCAACAGGCCCAACAGGCCCTACAGGCGAGACGGGCCCCACAGGTCCTATTGGAACAGGCCCCACGGGCTCCACCGGCACCACGGGCCCAACGGGTGAAACAGGCCCCACAGGTCCTATTGGAACAGGCCCCACGGGCCCCATGGGTCAAACGGGCTCAGGAGGTGCCCTCGGCTACTACGGTGTGTTCTCGGATTCCACGACACAAACCAACTTCTCCACGGCGAAAGCCATCACCTACAATACAACCGAAGCCTCACAAGGTATCCTCCTTGGCTCTCCCACCTCTCGAATCACTTTCCAAGCGGCTGGCGTCTTTGATATTCAGTTCTCCCTTCAACTCGAGCTTTCACAAGGGGGCGGAGAAGTCATTACGCTCTGGCTTCACAAGAATGGTACAAATGTGCCACGAACCGCCACCTATCTTTCGTTAAAGAATACCAATGAATACAAGGTCGCCGCATGGAATTTCGTCGAGTCGTTCCAAGCCGGTGATTATGCAGAACTTTTCCTCAGCTCTACAGGCCCTTATGCGAGGCTGACGGCTTCCCCTGCCCTAAATGGCGTCCCTGCCATCCCCAGTATTATCACCACCGTGACCCAAGTCATGTACACCCAACTAGGCCCTACGGGCCCAACCGGTCCCACCGGCGAAACAGGCACAACCGGCGCAACAGGTCCTACCGGCCCCACGGGCCCAACCGGCGAAACAGGCCCAACGGGTCCCACGGGCTACACAGGCCCCCTCGGAACAGGCCCCACTGGCCAAACCGGCCCCACGGGCGAAACGGGATCCACTGGCACAACGGGTCCCACAGGCCCCGCCTACACCTCCATCCTTTCCTACACCCAGTATGCTGGAACACCCACGACCTACGGAGCAACGGGTACCGCACTTCCCGCTACGATTCCCGCCCTCAGCTACTTTTATGTCGCAACCACCTGGTCGCTGGGTGAACAATCCCAAAATTCCCTGATCTCCGCCCCGACGCTCCCCAAGTTCCAGGTCGCCCGTTCGGGTACCTACGCGATTACATTTGCCTTTGGAGCCACACCGTCATCAGGAGATGTGGAACTCTTTCTTTCAAAGAACCTGACAAACGCCGCAGACCTCCAACCGACCGCCGTCGGACAGCTCCTCGCCTCTTCGCGTCTCTTTACACAACATACCGTGACATGGACCGGTTACCTCCAGACAACAGACTACTTTTCGATTGGCGGTTACGCACATGTCGCGGTGACGCCGACACCGAACTGCGAGCTCACCATCGCCTTAGTCGACGGCGCCGAAGGCCCGACGGGCCCCTCCCCTTGGGTCGTATCGGGCTCCTCCATCTCGTACACGGGCGGAAACGTCGGCATCGGTACCGCCACCCCCACCCGAACCCTAGATGTCGTAGGCAACATTTACGCATCGGGCTCGGTGACCCAGTTCTCGGATGCGCGCTACAAAACGCAGATTGAACCCCTTCAAGACTGTCTCCCTCGTATCCTGACCCTTCAAGGTGTCCGATACCAGAGAATGCCTCCCGCTTCGCCTCCCAAAACCGAATTGGGACTCCTCGCCCAAGACGTCGAACAAGTCTTCCCTGAACTGGTGGAGACGGATCCAGCGGGGAAGAAGGCGCTGAACTATTCACAGATGGTGGCCGTTCTTTTGGAAGCGATCAAAGAGCTCCATCAGCGCGTGGAACGCCTGGAGCGGTTCGAAGCGCCCTAACCGAAGGACCAGTCCGAAGGACCTCAACAAAACGAACAGCCGCCGCGTCTGCCTCCCCCACGGCCCATACCCCCAGGGCACATACATTGACCCGCCGGCATGCCACAGCGTCCACAGCCGCCCTGACGTCGACAGCGAGGGCACTGACCACAGCCACAGTCATCCGCCTCTCCACTGGAAGGCCAGTTCGCCCACAGCATCACAAAGAGGATCGCTACAAACAGTACAATCAATGCGCCAAGTAACATCGATTCTACTGGAGATCTACAAAATTACTGCCCTTACCGCATCAGCGCATCAGCGCCAGCAGCAACATCAGCCCAATGATCTGCCACGCCGAACGCACGGGCTTCGCAAAGGTAAAGAGCTCGACCATCGTTGTGTTCCACAGGAACTTACCCACAAACGCCACAATCGCAATCGAGAGCACCAACGAAAGAATGGACGCTACCAGTTCCTTGTACATCTGATAACGTCCCGCACCGGACAGATCTGTCATCCCTTCCACGCCCGCACGAGCCAGATCACGAAGCATTTTCTACTCTAGAGGGGTAAAATACACGCGGGGATCCCGAGGAGCTCCCGAACAGTCCGTGACAGAGACGCAGGGCGCTAGTCGGTACGCTCAGCCCAAGGAGCTCCCGAAGGGTCTGTGACTTAGACGAAGGGCGCTACGGGCGGACGCTAGTCGGTACGCTCAGCCCGAGGAGCTCCCGAAGGGTCTGTGACTTAGACGAAGGGTATGAGCACCGATTTCAATCGGTGCGCTCATACAAGATCGACTCCTTTATAATAACCTCGCGATGTTCCTGGACATACGTCATCAGCGCCTTCGCCTTCTCCTCCGACTGTAAGTAATCCGTAATCAGTCGCTCCATGTTCTTCGCCCCCAGTCCCGCTTGACGCTTCGACTTCTTGAACAGCACGCGGCCACCCGAGTTCTTCAAGTCCAATGCACCAATATTATGGCTCTTCATGACGCGTAAAATGATCTCCTCCAGCGCCTTCATCTTCTTACTGGATTCCCGCAACTGGATGCGCAGACCATCACTGACATCCTTGAGCTTTCTCCATTCAATGATCGAGTGCGTGAGCATCGTGAGTTCATTCTCTTGGGGCGTGGTCAAGGCTTCTGATGGACCCGCTACGCTAGAGCTGGAGGCCGATGCCGCCTGTGCGGGCCAATCGTACTTTACTTCCGACATTCTTTGTGGATTCTTCCGCGTCCAGCCCTTAAGCCTAAAATTGATCGCCCCGTCGACATTCGGAGCAACAGACCAACCCTATGTCGCATCAGCAGCATCATCAGCCGCAGCCACATTACCCAACTCTCGCCGCCGACCTCCTCTACGAATGGTGGTTTACGATCGCGGAACGTCTCTTTGAGCGCGTGTGCGAGGTGACGGAGCTCGACGACGAACAACGAGAAGCCCTGCGCGCCGCCATGCTCCGCCCCAACGATTACCATGTCGAAACAGAGGACTAGAAGCCATCCGTAGCCCACCTTCCGCCTCTTGTTCTGGTATTTTATCCCTGTAAAGTAGCGATGAGTCGTTCTGGATTAAACGACTTTTTATCGAACACCTTGTTCCGTCGGGCCCCAAAGAATACCCCTTCGCTACCCATTTCACCCGAACTACGCAGTACCATTCTGAAGCACTTTCCCGATGCGAATATTACTTCTAGCCCATTTCGGATCTCGATTACCCTCCATTGTGAAGAGGGGGATATTGTAATGAACATAAAAGATGGGGATCTGAACATCGCTTCCCTCTCGAAATGCTCGGGACAGTCGGGTACACAGATGCTGAAGAAAATGGTTGAGATGGCAAGGGAATACCAGTTGAACGCGGTTCGTCTCGGCGATGCTAGTACCATTTATGTACCCTCTAGTGCGTATGGCGAGGAAGGTTGTGATCTCCCTCTTTCCACGCTCTCCATTCTTCTTACTGGCCAATCATGGTATCAGCGACATGGATTCCAAAGTACCACAGATGAAGAGGATCGCAAACACAATGAAATCATTCGACAGCAGCCATTTTATCAGACCCTACAAGGCCGTGACCAGGAGTGGACCGACGCCTTTCCTGACTCTCCACCTCTCTCCATCTCTACCACTGACATGTGGAAGTGGGTAAACAATACGTACCTACGACCCGATGTCCTACCCTGTGACCATCGTGTCACATTGCTTCAAACGATACTAAATAAAACACCCCTTCAATACAATCTATCACGGTTCTACCCGCTTCAACAGCGTGGTGGCATTCGCCGTAAGTCCCGTAAGTCCCGTAAGTCCCGTAAGTCCCGCCGTAAGTAGCCGCCATGTCGAAACGGAGGACTAGATGTCATCCATACCATGTACTTCCGCGGTGTCGTCTTCCCATCGAGGTATATCCGCAATGAATCGCGTCACGCCTTTCGAGTTTGTTACAACCGCGTTTGCAGTGACAGGCACGCCCTCGATCTCTCGAACGGTCGCCCGCATGCCGCCTCTTTTTCTTTGTGGCTTCCGTGTCTTCCGTGTCTTCCGTGTCTTCCGTGGCCGCTGCTGCCGTCGCCGTGTCCGCTGCTGTCGCATCCCTACTTTACCCATATTTTTAACACCCTCCAAAAGTAGCAATGAGTCGTGCCAGTCTCGATGATTTTCTATCGAGCTTTTCGAAAAACAAGTAACGGTCTCCGTACCATCTGACTCCCGAGGCTCGCGCCACGATTCTGAAGCCCCTACCTCCGAAATGTGGAAGTGGGTGAATGACACGTACTTGAAACCGGATGCGCTCCCCTGCGACGAGCGTATAGACTTTCTCCGTGAACTCCTTGAACGCACTCCACTGAAATATACCATTCAACGATCGTATTCCATTCGCCAGTCGGGAGGCAAGAGAACCAAGAGAACCAAGAGAACCAAGACGCAAAAGAATACCCGCCGACAGTAGATGGCCACGCACGCCCAGCGCATTCACTTTTTCCTCGAGCTCCGTAATCAGCTAAAGCTCCATCACTGGCAAACCAAGAGCTATGCGCGACATGCGGCAACGGACAAAGTCCTCGAAGCCCTTGATCGCTTGATTGATGAATTCGTCGAAGTCGACCTCGCCGCGGACAAGCGCCCTCGTCTCGCCGGCCCTACCGCCACGATCCAGCTCCATAATCTGAGTGAAGCGAGCATGGTCAAGTATCTTCGAAAGGCCATTCACACCCTCGAACTCCTTCAGAAACCACTCGCGACTCGAGGAGACCTATTGAGCATCCGAGATGACATGGTTGCGCAGCTGAACCAGTTGCTGTATTTGACGACCCTCCACTAGGGGGGCACTTCGCGCCCCCCTTATGCCCCCCTTCCCATCAAGCTCCATCAAGCTCCATCAAGCTCTATCCAGTCTTTAAGTGCCCTGGTGGGCTTTAAGTGCTCCTAGCGGTCTTTAAGTGCTCCTAGCGGTCTTTAAGTGCTCCTAGCGGTCTTTAAGTGCCCCTGGTGGGCTTTAAGTGCCCCTGGTGGGCTTTAAGTGCTCCTAGCGGTCTTTAAGTTGCCTGAGGGTACGCGTAGTGCTCCTAGGGAGGGGGTGTGGGGGCTTCGCCCCCCCCCCTAAAGGGGAAACGGTACGACCCATCCCAGCGTCGACCCCGCCCCGTTCCGCCCATTCGCCATCGCCTGAAAGGGATAGATCTTGTTGACAAACGAAACCGCGGACCGGTATTCCATGAGCTCCCGAGATGACGAGAAGCGGTACCACACTCGCGAACCCGACGCCCACGCATTGGAATTAAAGCCATACACTTGCTGGAACAATACAAGCTGATCTCGATACTGCATACGCTGCTGTTGAGATAAGGTTGTTACCAGCGGAGACAGAGGCACACGCTCGATGTCATAACCCGCATACATACCATACATCGACGAGAACGGCCCCGACGCCATCGAAGACCACTCTTGAACCGTCGACGGCGGATACAAGTACGGGAACTCCCGTGGATAGTCCACAAAGTACTGTTTGTAGCTCGGGTTGCGATTCAGCCAATCCGTCAAGCCCGTCAGGGTATAGAAGGTCACAGGCGGCACAGAACCAGGCGCAGGAAACATTCTACCACCACCCGAGACATATAAAGCTCCACGACGACACGACACCCAACCATGTCCCTCCCTGGCATGACCGAGCTTCCCGTCCCGGAGAGCCCCTCTACTCTCTCTATCCAGCCCGACACCCCGCTCCTCTCCACCACATCCCACAGACAGCGCAGTCGCCGCATTGTCCTCGGAAGCAACGACGTCAACGACACCACCCTTTTTCTTAATGGCTTGACACAGAACATCGTCATCCTCTACGAGCTCTTCGAGAGTCTCGGCTACGAATGCTACTTGCTCCAGAATCCAACCAACCACGCCGAACCCGCGGAACATCGTCGCATCACGGCCCAAGACATCGTGAAAACGGGCCTGCGCGCTGACCTCCTGCTCGAGATCGGAATGAGCATCGACCCAACCACGCGCCAGTATCTCCGCTCGACGGGTACCACCATCGCAAAGCTCTACCTCGGCAACATCCTGAACATCGACGTAGAAACCATCCAATCCTACCCCTCCATGTTCTTCCATCATCACATCGTTGGCGACGAAGGCGCACAGCCCGACCGAATCTGGACCTCCCCCCACTACGCCCAACACCTCGACTACGCCGCCTTCTTGAATCGTGTCCCCCTTGAGCACGCCCGCACCGTCCCCTATGTTTGGGAGCCCTGGTTCCTAACGAGATACCTCCGACCCCAAGAGCGTGAATGGCGCGCCCCCGCCGACTGGCGGACCCAAGACCTCGTGATCATGGACCCCAACATCTCGTTTCAAAAGTGCTCCTTCTACTCGCTCCTGCTCGCCGACGCGTTCGCCCGCCAACATCCCGAATGGGTGGGCCATGTTCACGTGATCAACGGCGATCGTCTCCACATCCAGTCGCATGCCAGAAACCATGTCCTCCCCGCCCTCCAGCTTCACACCACAACGCGCATCCATTACCATCCCCGCAAACGCATCCATGACGTCCTCGCCGCCCACCGTTCCGCCTGCTTCCTTACGCATCAATGGAACAACGATTACAATTATATGACACTGGAGCTGATGTACTGCGACTTCCCCATTCTCCACAACTCGGAGGGCTGGAGAGATTGCGGCTATTCGTACCGTACCACGGAGTGGGACAAGGCCATTGATACACTCTATCGAGCCCTGACGGAGCACCAAGCGAATCGAGCCGTGTACCGTTCCCATGCCGCTGCGCTCGCCCGACGCCACAGCATCTATGATCCGGCCGTTCGCGCCGAATGGTCCGCGATTCTGGAAGAGGCAACATCTAAAGCACCCAGCCCATCACCAACCAACCCATCACCCACCCACCCACCATGCGAATCGGTCTAACCGTCGAGCCCGCCGCCTCCTGGTGGACACCCGTGAATCAGACGGCGCTCCATTTGGCCGATCTCTTCCACACGCTCGGACACACCGTCGCATTCGTTCATTCGGGTCTCCATGCACTTCGCCTTCCCCCCACGTTCGACGTGGAAGACGCGCCTTACACCTCCACCGCCCCAACCCCAGCCCAAGCCCCAGCCCTCGATCTCTACGTCGACCTCACAGGCACGCATCCAATCGAATGGCGCCACGCAAACCACACCCGCAAAACCATCGTCTTCCTCCTCGATCATCTCGCGTTTACGGAAATGGACCAATCAGTGTACATCGAAGCCCCGTACCAGCCCCGCAGCTTCGAACACGCCTCCGAGGTCTGGTGTTGGGCCGATCTGAATCCTCCTGACACCCTTACCCCTCTCCAAACGCTCTTTCCCGTCCCGATCCGTCGCGTCCCCCTCATCTTCTCCCCCCGCTTCGTCGACCACATCACCCAACATCAACGCGCCTTCGCCTTCCCTCCCGAGCCCTACACGGTCCATCTCTGGGAAGAGGGCACGAATCAGAGTTCCATCGTTCTGCCCCTCGTTGCCATCAGAGCCATCCACAACAACCGCGAAGCCACCCGACAGCTCGCAACCCTCCAGTTCCAAGTCCATGCCCTCGGCGCCCTCAAGGACAGCCGTTTCTTGAAAGAAAACGTATTGGACCCCATTGATCTGAAAACGCTCCCAGTGACCTTGTCCGAACAAACCATCGACGACCTCATCCCCGCCATGGCGCAAACCGCGAATCATCTCTTTTTCAGTCATTCGCGCTTCACGCCGCTGCGCCCCGCGATTCTTTCACTGCTCTGGATCGGTGTGCCCGTCTTCCACAATTCCCCGTTGCTCTACGAACTCCCCGAGTTCCGCGATCTGTACTATCCCTCCAATCGTATCCGCGACTGGTGTACCATCGTCCGTCGCTTCCTCGAACATCCCATCCACGCATGGCAAGGCCAGGACGAGCGTCGTGATGCCCTCAAGGCTCGATTCGGCTTCGACACCCATCGGGCCGAGTGGGTGACGGTACTCGAGTCACACCACTCTTTACGTACTCCAACCACAGCCCCAGCCCCAGCCACAGCCACAGCCCCGACGCCTTTAAGTTCTCCCACCTCATCGCCTCTCTCAACCCCAGCCCCTACCCCAGTCCCGACCTCGACCGTCGTCGCCTTCTCCGACTTCTGGCCCGGTTTCCACCCCGATCGCAACTTTCTCCTCGACACCCTACGCCATGTCTACCCTCAAACCACCTTCAAAGGGATCGACGCGACACCCTCTACCCAACAGGAGATTACCGTCATCGGCCCTTATGGCGATCAATGGAAGTCACTACAGTCTCAAAAGAAGACACCGCGCATCTTCTTCACCGCCGAGAACTGGCCCATACCCGACACGCCCTTCGATCTCGTTCTCCTGTCCTCCCCCGATCCCCAGAATCCCACCCATTTCCGCCTACCGACCTGGATGACCTTCATCGACTGGTTCACGCCGAGTACCGAGCTCCCTCCACAAACCGCCGACAATCCGATCCGCCTCCCGCTCCACTTTGCGACGACGCCCCACCCCATTCCGTTCCACAAGCGACCCCACTTCTGCGCCTTTGTCGTCAGCAACCCTTCACAGCCCTTCCGAAACGATGTCTTTCATGCTCTTCACCAGTACAAACCGGTACAAAGCGGCGGCGCGCTCTTCAACAACATTGGTAGGCCTCTCCATCTCCTTTATCCAGGCGGGGGCGCAGGAGATCTTTCAAAGCACGCTTTCTTTACGGAACACCGTTTCACCTGGAGCGCCGAGAACAGCCAGCGACGCGGATATGTTACCGAGAAGCTCCTCCATGCGAAGATGGCCGGTTGTCTCCCTATCTACTGGGGCGATGCGCACGCCGACGACTTTGCGCCCTATTCCTTCATCAATGTCTCCCATCTCTCCACCCCAAAAGACGTTGTCGCCATCGTCCAGCGTCTCGAGCAACATCCCGAACATGCCGAGCGTATCGCGGCCACGCCGCTCCTCGACGCCCCTGCGACCCAGCGAGCCCTTCACCTTCTCGAGAACATGTGTCATCGGATCATGGGACTCCTCGCACCAACACAGCCGCATCAGCCACCGACACAACTGCCCCTCCCGGATTCACAACAGTCCCAGCAGTCCCAGCAGTCACAGTCCCTTCCACAACTGCCCCTCCCCACCTACGTCATCAATCTCGACCGTCGCCGAGACCGTTGGGAGCGGCTCCTCCACGCGCATCCCCTCCTCCACCACGCCCAACGCATCTCCGCCGTCGACGGAAAGACGCTCACCTTAACCCCTGCCTTGTACCGTCTGTTCGAGCACAATCATTTTGACTGGAAGAAGGGCGTGATCGGCTGTAATCTCAGTCATCTCCGCGTCTGGTCCATGATTCAGAAGAGTCCACAACCATACCATCTTGTTTTAGAAGACGATGTACGCTTCGCCCCCGATGCGTTCGACACGTGGCGCGCCGCACAGCCGCACATCCCCGCCGACGCCGAGCTCCTTTATCTGGGTGGTGTCCTCCCTCCAAACCGTCCCGCCCTCCCCACTGTTCTCGAGCCCGTCAACGCCCACTGGTCCCGCATCCGACCCAACACGCTCTTTACCCCGACCCCGACCCCCTCGTTCCACTTCTGCGCCTATAGTTACGTCTTGACGCCGAAGGGCGCCACCAAGCTCCTCGAGCACATGATTCACTCGAAAGAGCGCTACTATACCATCAGCGACCATATGCTCGCCAGTCCCTTGGTCGGCTTACAGCGCTACATCCTCACGCCCCTCGTCACCCGATGCTTTCAAGACGATGACCCGGCGTACCAACAAGCGCAGTTCGATCAGCTCCAGCGCACGGACACATTTGACAGCGATTTATGGTCGAACACCGATCGGTTTGATCCACGGCCGTTCAAGGCTCCAGAGACTTCAAAAGAACCTAAAGGGCCCGAGGCCCGAGAGACCACCCTCTACCACTTTGGAGCCACCCCCCACCTCTACGAACATGCCTGGCTCGAGAGCCTCTTTGACACTCGCTTGACGTACCAACCCTACATAACCGATCTACCCCCCAACAGCTGGGTACTCCTTCAACGTCCCCGTATCCAAGAAGCATACGCCGCGCTCGCCAGCTGCTCCACCCCCGTCCGCCTTCTCCACCTCAGTGACGAGTTTGAACAGGACGACATAGCCGTGTACGAGCTCCCCCATGTCCGCGCCGTGGTGCGAACGTATTCTCGAAAGACCCCCGAGCCTAAAAAGGTTACGACCATCCCGCTCGGTTGGCACAACAAGAGTCACGACAGCCAGGGCTGTCCATTCTCCCAACGCCCGCTACGATGGAGCTTTCACGGTACCGACTGGATGGATCGCAGACAAACCCTTGAACCCTTTACGTCTCATCCGCCGTATGATCTCCGTCTACAACCGGAATGGGAGCACCCTACGCGCTCCACGCCCACCGAGTACCTCGACGCCCTACAACGCAGTCGCTTCGCCCCGATCCTCCGAGGGCATAACCACGAAACCTTCCGCTTCTATGAAGCACTGGAAGCCAAGACCTTGCCTGTCACAACGATGACAGAAAACGTCTTTATTGAAACCGTAGAACGCGAACTCGCACTCTCGGAGCTCTACCCGTGGACACAGCCCGATAAGGCGATGACCCTATCGCCGGAAGAGGGCGACCGCATTCAACATGTCGTAGAAGAACGATGGACGGCGTGGAAGGAGCGCTTACGCGCTATGCTTCGAACTCCCACAAGAAAGGGGGCATGTATCGCTGCTGCGCAGCGATAGCGTGGACCTGCGGCCCACTTAGAGCTCGCCCCGCTTCTTCAACACCGAAGCCTTCTTCAGCGCATCGCCGAACTTGACCGACTTGTCCTTGCTCTTCATCTGACGGTACAGCTTGGTCACGGCATCGGTCCACGCCTTGGCGCCCTTCGACTGCTTGCGACGAGTACGACGACCGCCCTTCTGGGCGGGAGGAGCAGCAGGAGCAGGAGCAGCAGGAGCCGGCTTGGCATCCATCGGGGCTTTCACATCACCCTTCAGATCCGCAAAGGCTTCATTCAAGGCAGCGGAGCCACCACGGGAACGACGAGAACGACGAGAACGGCGAGAGCCACCCACACGACCACACGAAGACATTTCTAATCTTACGCGCCATTTTAATCGCATGCCACCTAAGGGCTTTCCCCTCTCCACAACCAACCATGTCTAGCACAATGGACTTTGATGCGTTTATGAAAGAGATCGCGACGGCGACTGCGATAGCACCTGCCCCAGTGACAACGACACAGCCAGAGACCCAACCAGTAGAGACAGTCGAACCAGTCGCAGCACAGGCACAGGCGGCACAAGCACAGGCCCCAAAGCGCACCAAGCTCCTCCTCGTCACCACCCACGTGAATCAGGTCAACGGGTACAGCAAGGTCGCTCATCATCTCTTAAAAGAACTCTCTGCGCTCCCCTGGCTCGACCTTGTCCTGTTCGGCACCCAGCGTCTCCAAGCGGACATCGGTCGCGCCCTTCCCACCGTACGCCTCCTCGACGCTACCGCACTGGAAAAGGACAAGTCCCCCGCCGCCACCGGCTTCGCCTTCGCCGAGCTACCCGCCGTCCTCCAGACCGAGAAACCGGACATCGTCCTTTTCTACAATGACTTATCGGTGATCGCCACCTATCTCGATGCCCTCCGCAAAGTCATCGAACACCGTACGTTCCGCACCTGGGCCTACGTCGACCTGACCTATCCCTATCCACCCGCCCCCCTCCTCGACACGCTCAACCGGGACGTCGAACGCCTCTTCGTCTTTACCAAAGGCTGGAAGGAGCACTTAAAGGCCCTGGGGGCGACACGACCGATCGATGTCCTTCCCCATGCCGTCGACCCCGCCATCTACCGCCCGATCCCGAAGGATCTCGCGCGTCAAACCCTCGGCCTCCCCAAAGACGTCTTTCTCTTTACGTCCCTCAACAAGAACATACCGCGTAAGCGCCTGGACCTCCTCGTCATGGCCTTTACCGACCTCATCGTCCGACACCCCACCAAGCCCCTCTTTCTCCTCATCGTCGCTGACAAGGGCGATCGCGGAGGTTATCCTCTCTTCGACATCTTCGCCAGAGAACTGAAACACCATCAGGCCTCGGTAGACCACTTTGGCAATCGCCTTCTTGTGACCTCCAAAGACACCTGTTACAAGGACGAGGATATTAACCTCCTCTACAACTGCGGAGATGTCGGCGTTTCGTGCGCGGAGGCGGAGGGGTTCGGACTCTGTACCTTGGAACAAATGTCACTGGGCATTCCCCAGATCGTCTCGGATGTTCAGGGCTACCGAGAGTACTGCCGTCCGGAACATGCCACGATCGTCCCTACCACCACGCGCTACTATCTCCCCCAGGCGTATCAGCCCGTTACGGGCATGGCGCATGCCGTGGATCCGAAGGACGTCGCTACCGCGATGGAAACCTATGTCTTTCAAGAGGACAAGCGCAAGCTACACGCCCAACGGGGCAAAGACGTCGCCGCCGCGTACACATGGTCCAAAGCCGCCCAGTGCTTGATCAAGCGCCTACAAGCGGTTCGAGAGGAAGAGGACGAGTAGCCCGCTTGCCCTCTAAATAAAGTACACCGACACAAAGACCTCTTCCACGGGTATCGCCACCAGTCGATCCAGTCGACGCATTCGAAAGGGGCTCGAAAACACGCGCATCTTATCCCTCATCTCTCGCCCCAGACCATGATGGGCCAAGATCGCGGCACAAAGCGCCTCCCCCTCTCCTTCTTGATCCATCCCCTCTATCCCTAAATCCCCCTCCCACACGGTGACAATTCGCTGATAGCCCTTCCGCGAATCGTCCTCGAGATTCTCCAGCCGAACATACCACTCGCGAGTCATCTTACTTCCATCGCGCACAAAAAAGACCGCATCCATCAGGCACAACAGGCACGGGCATGCCCTTCACATGGTCCATTTACCCCCCCATCTTACACGGAACGTATCACCATCCCTCCGAGATCCCTCCCCTCCTCCATCAACTGGCGACGGACTACGAAGGCCCGATCCCGCACCGCACAGGCTTGAATCTTCCCCTGTCTTCCGCCATCAAACGATCCCTACAGGCTACTTTAAAGGATGCCGTTTCGTCCGCTGCCACCTGGGACACTCTCCAGTATCTCGTCGTCTACCCGAAAGCGGATCCGCAGACACGTCAACATGAACTCCTCCACGCCCGCTACCATCTCGACCCCGTCTATCGTCGGCATGTTCAAGACCTCTGGGACTCCCTCACCCCACAGCAACAAGATCGAGCGCGCAAGACCTTACGAGCCCTCCAGTATCCCGACAACCTCCTACTGGACGAATTCCAAGCCTATTACTACACAGAGAAGCCGCGTTTTTTTGGAATCCCCATATCGTCCATAGGACACAAGAAAAAGCGGCGATCCTTACAGAATGGCACTGTGGCTCCTCCTACTCGCCTGGTTGGCGCTGACGATCTACCTGGCCCCTGTGATCCGCATGATGCTTCCCCAACAAGAGACACAAGAGGGCTTCGAAGAGAAGGACAAGTCAAAGGAATATCAAGCGCAAGTGAAGCTGCTGAATGACATGTACGAGCCGTATGCGACGGCGAAGCGTCCCGTGATCGAGCTCCAAGAGAAAGAGGACGTGCCCGCCGCCGAGCGCATTCTCGTGAATTACCAAGCCCTCGCCGTCCGCTTCCCCGCCTTCCTCGGACCCGCCCCACGTGGCTACATGGACTATGACATTGGTATCGCCGCCGCCCTCAAGGCAGGTGCGCGCACCTTCATTCTCGATATCGACTATACCGATCCCGATGGGGCATACGAACCCACACTTGTCGTCCGAGACATCCAGGGAAAGACACAGAGAAAGGTAGACCAACCCGCCACCCCGCCCCTTCGCACCTTCTTCCAAGTCCTCCACGATCAAGCGTTCTCCCCTTCTCTTCCCCAGTCCACGGATCCCCTCCTCCTCGTCCTCTATTTCCATCGACAGCCACCCGGTGGACCAACCGCCAAGACCGTCCTCGACTACTACTCCAAAGTCGCTCAAGCCCTCGCGCCCTTCCGAAACCGCATCCTAACCAATGAACTGGAAGGCGGGAAGTTCTACCGTCACCAGCAAGAGGGCAAGCTCCTGATGAACAAGATCACGAATTACAATGGTAAAGCCCTGATCTTCTCCAATGCCAATACATCCGGTTTTAAGGACGCCGCCTACCCTGCTCTGGAAGATCTCGACTTCCTGACCAACCTCCGACTCCATGCGCCCCAAACCAAGCTGGGTGTGACCGAGCCCGCAACGGGCTCTTCCTTCGGCTCCCTCCTGACCCTCGAAGATCTCCATACCATCCCCGACGATCGCAAGGAACAAGTGAAGGCGGAGACGACACAGCGATGGACACTGGCGCTCCCCGCGAATCCTCTCCAGCCCATCACCCCAGAACAGTACAAACAGCTGACCGCCCTCGGCGTCCACGCGCTCCCGACGCTCCTCTTTGACCCCCAACAAGCCTTCTTCTTCCAGCCCGATCTCTACAAAGTCTATGGTTGGCGGTACAAGCCCGCCGCCCTGCGATACAAGAAGCCGCCGGTCGTCTCCCCAGGCGAACCGAATCCGGCGCTGAACGCAAATCAGGGCAAGGTCAGGGACATTACGCTTCCCTAAGATCGCGCAACCACTCGACACAACCCTCCAGAGTAAACCACGTCCGCACCCGTCGGATCTCCTCCACCATCGCCGCATACTCCCCCTCCCCGATTGCCGCCAAGCGCTCCACCAGCCCTCCGAGCTCGCTGACATGACACGACACCGAGAACGCCCCATAATCCAGTCGATCTCGATAGGGCAACCATTCGACATCGTCCCATATATACACGGGAACGACATCCAACAACATCGCTTCAAAGAATCGGAACGACGCTCGACCGTAGCCCCGTGGGCACAAACAGAAGCGAGAGCGCCGCGTCACGTCCACAAAGCGCTCCGCATCCGAAGAAGGAACCACCGACGACCACACACCACGATTCGAGAGCCATATGTCCGACCGACCCTCCAATCGTCGAACCATTTCACCGCGAACGGGATGCGTCCCCACCGTCCCGACAAAGCTCGCCAGCCACGTCTTTTCTCCCCAACCGAGCCGAGCTTCCCTCAGCAGCCGATTCGTCGTATCTTCGTACACGAGCGGCAGCGGCCGATCCCCTGTACAGCATCCAAAGACCACCGTCCCCTTGGGCAACCGCAGCCCGACCCCATCGTCGTGTTGGACCACCGTGAAAAAGCGACCCCTCGACACAAACGGCGCGAGACAGCGATCCAGTAAGATTTGATAGCGTCCCCGACCCGCCAGCCATCCAGGATGATTCTGGAGATTCGTCCAGAAGACGGGGATGTAGAACCAGTCTCCCTCTCCAGAGACAGCACCATCAGACGCCCCAGAGACAGCAATAGCCGAAAGCGCATCATACACGTATTCCTCCAGGTACCGACCACACACAAACGGCGGATAACGCACCGACGTGGCAGGTCGAAAGAGATCGGGTAGCGGTACAATCATCCTTGTGGGCTCCAGAAGACCGATCCTTTATGCCCTTCTAGTAGCTATGGAAGACACCTTTACCACACGATCCCTCTCTCATCGAACGAAGAAGGACGCGATACAGGACCAAATCCGACGCATCCAACAAGCCGCCGAGCTGGCTCAGGAGAAGATCGACTTCGCCACAGCCCACAACGAGGACATTCTCTACGCCGTCGAGATTGTGGAGCAGTTTCTCAAACGGAAGCACCGCCTTTGCTACGGAGGCCAAGCCATCAACGCCCATCTTCCCGATCGCTACAAGTTCTACGATCCCAAACGTTCCATTCCCGACTACGACTTCTTCACCCCCGCCCCCGAACAAGATCTACGCCAACTCGTGAACGACTTAAAGAAAGCGGGATTCCAGGAGATCTCGGCACGCGAGGGCATTCACGAGGGAACGGTAAAGCTCTACGTGGATTACGTGCCCGTAGCGGACATGACGGAGATGGAACCAGCCCTTTATCGTATTCTTTCCAAGCGCGAAGCACGCTTTGACGGCATTTCGTACGTGGACGCCAACACGCTCAAAATGATGATGTACCTCGAGCTCAGTCGCCCGAGGGGCGAGGTCGATCGCTGGCCGAAAGTGTACGAGCGCCTGATGCTCCTGAATCTCTTTTCGCGCACCCACTCTACCCGCCGCCTGACACTCCCCACGCACACCCTTACCCAAGAGCAAACCGAGCGCATTCTCCAGTGGACGGTACAGCGTCAGAGAGTCTTTGCGGGTCTCGATCTCGTTTCCGTCTATCGCCAAGCACTTCAGAAGCATAAGAAAAACACGGAATGGATCGTACGTAGCCGTCACCCAATTCTATTATACAGCCCGATGCCCGCCGACGACGCCACCGAGATCCAGAACCTTCTCGAGTCGACCGATACCAGCCCGACCAGATACCGTATCGAGCACAAGAAGGGTCACGCCGACATTTTACCAGCGATCACAACCATCCTCCGAGACAAACGACCCGTCGTCTTCCTGATCCATCAAACCGCCTGCCATTCGTATTACCAGTATCCTCTGCGCTCTACCACGCACCAGCACCAGCACCAGCACCAGCACCAGCACACCCCCACCATCCGCGTGGCCTCCGTCGACACCCTTATTACTCTCTATTTCAGCATCGCCCTCCTGAATCTCAAAATGCTCCCATCGATGGAGGCACTGGCACAGCAACTCGTAGAGATCAGTATCCAAATGCGCAAGAAACCGAAAGATTCACCTTTCCCGTTTATTTCACTAAACTGCGCAGGTCATCAAACGACACTGACATCCCTTATCCGTGCGAAAGTCCAACGCATGACCCAGCGAAAGGCACGCTTAAAAGAAATCTTGGACCCGACACGGTCATTGGATATCGCAGGCAAGACGCGCCAATCCATTCGAAAGCCGAGACCGTCCAAGCGACATTAGGCGGATGGCCCCCTATCGGGACAGGGGTTGTATCGGGTACAGGGGGAGGCCGACACCGCAGGTGGCGGATGGCCCCCTAGCGAAGGCCCCGATTGATCTGATCCATCAACCCCTTCACGCCAAACCACGGCGACGCCGAAAGCTGGCGGTATCGCTCGGGATCCGTGCGCTTTAAATCGTCCAGTGCGCCCGCACCAGGAGGGGCCTTCAGGCCGCCTGATCCTTTCTCCGTCGTAGGCAAATCGTTCACCCAGTCACCCGATTCGGCCTTTGCCTGAACCGCCCGTGTCTTCTCTCGAAGCTCGCCATTCTGCCGCATCGCCTCGACCAGCTTCGGCCCCCGGAATTGTTCGAAGCGACTCCCGAGCTCTCCCTCGGTCCGAACCCGACGCGCCTCCCTCTCCTCCGCCTGCGCCGTCGCCAACTCCCGCATGACCTCAGGATCTTTCAAGCATCCCACCAGGGCGGCACACGACCCGTCGAACCCTTCCAGACCACCTAAAGACCCCAGAGACCCCAGAGACCCCAGAGACCCCGCGGACGCCATGACCTCATCCAGCTTCTTCAATGATCCACGCATCTGCTCATTCATCCATTCCACCGCATTCAAGTGCGCCACCGAGCCCGTCGGGACACGCTCCATCAGTCGCGCCCGATCCGCCTCCTCCAGCGTCTCGACGCGGTCAGGAAAGCCCTCCCCAAACAATGGAAAGGGTTTCCCCACGGTACCTACCAAGCGCCCGACTACCCCGTTTCGCTCCTCATCCGTCGGCACTCGCTTCTTATCCGTCTGATTCGTCTCGATCGCCCACGCCGTGTCAACCGCTTCCGACCATCGCTCTCGAAAGTCCCGCATCCATATCACCCACTCGGTGTACCTCTTTTGGAATTCAGTGGAAAGAACCGTAGAGCCCACTGGAGTCACAGGAGTCACTGAAGTCACAGCAGCCCCTTGAAAGCCATCTACTCTTATAGGTGCAAGAGCTTCAAACGGTGACACGAACCGAAAGAGCAAGAAGACGCACACCAGCAACAACGGGATCAGCCATAACATTCTACCCACTGAACAGAATTCATGTCCTGTCCACTGAACATTTATACACATCCGGCCTTCCTTCCGCTTCCACCGTGTCCCCATCCGCCACCCCAGCCCATCCCGCTCTACCAGCCTCTTGGGCCCTGCCAGCAGCCATATCCGACACCGTACTACTACCCACCCTATCCCCAGATACAGCAGCCACATACGCTACCGCAGTAACGGCATCACAACCGCACATACCCCCTCGATCTCATACAAAACCGCACCCGCCTCTCGATTCCACTGGACAAAGAGCACCCTACGCCACTGGTCCCGAAACGCCCTCTCTGTCTCTTTCAAGAATGGGAGGGCGCCCTCCGTCCCCACGTACTCCAAGTAGGACGAAACGAAAGGGTGAACCTCTTCCAAGATCACACGCGTCAGAAGCCGCCGAGCCACCGCCATCTTTTCTTACCCCTCGCGCCCACAGTTTATACCCAAAACGCCACCTAAACCGTTCCACAAAGCAAAGAGTCACAGAGTCGCTAGAGTCACAAGAGTCGCAGAAATGGACGAAAAGGAGTCTCCACAACACCCGCAGCAGTCACAGTCCCACAAGCACAATCGTCTGATCCTTCTCTTGATGGTCAAGAACGAGTCCCGCATCATTCAGAGATGTCTCGAGGGTGCCCTCCCCTACGTCGACGCCGTCGCCCTCCTCGACACCGGTTCCACCGACGACACCGTCGCCAAGGCCACTCAAATCCTCCAAGCCACTCAAACCCTCCACCGCATCGAACAACACCCCTTCGAGAACTTTGGCCAAAGTCGCACCCGATCCTTCGAGGTCGCTCAGCGTCTCTGTGAAGAACTCCAGTGGTCCCCCGAAACAACCTACGCCCTCGCCGTCGATGCCGACATGATCATCCGACCCCAACCCGCCTTTTTCGACTTCCCCCTGACCCTGAACGGCTACCAAATGATCCAGGAGAACGGTCACATGAAGTACTATAATACGCGCCTAATGCGATGTGGTCACCCGTGGAAGTGCATCGGTGCGACACATGAGTACTGGTCCGGTGATCCAACGGGCAAGATCCCTTACGAGCTCTTCTACATCGATGACAAAAACGACGGTGGCTGTAAAGCCGACAAGTTCGAGCGCGATGTACGACTGTTGACGGAAGACCTCGAACGCGATCCCACGAATGGCCGAACGCATTACTACCTCGGGCAGAGCTTAAAGGATCTCGGGCGCTTCGACGAGGCCATCCAAATGTTCGAAAAGCGCATCGCGCTCGGCGGCTGGGTGGAGGAGTGTTGGTACGCTCGTTACCAGATCGGACGTTGCTATGATCACAAGGGCGATGAACACCAGATGGAGCGCTGGATGAACGAGGCGTTCAAATTCCATCCTACCCGCTCCGAGCCGCTCTACCATCTTACCCGCGTCTTTCGAGAGCGTTCCCAGCACTACAAAGCGTATCACTATTACCTGAAGGGCCGCCACATCCCGTACCCCAAAGACGACGTGCTTTTTATCGAGAAATCCGTGTACGAAGGCCTCTTCGAGTATGAAGCAACGATCCTGAATTGTTATGTCCACTCGTCGCCGCACTCAAAACGCACGTCCATGATCGACCTCATGCGCTACTTGAACCGCTATGATCACTACCGTCAGAACACGTTCGACAATGCGGTCTACTACGCCGCACCCCTCCTCGGCCCCGTCTATGACGGGGAGTACACGCCCCTGATCCTCCCGCCACACCAGGTCGACGCCCCCAATGAATACCAGGCCTCGTCGTGCTCTTTTGTCTCTGTCCCCTCCTCGACCTCCCAAGGCTACCTCCTCAACGCCCGCCTCGTGAACTACTCCATCGACGCCCGTGGCGCCTATCATATGCGTTCTCCTGATGGCCATGTCAAGACCAAAAACGCCGTCGTCCCCCTCAATCCCGCCTACCAACCCATCGCCCTCCCCCGCGTCTTGGAGGAGACCTACGAGCGCCATCCGAGCAACATCGAGGGCTTGGAAGACATGCGCTTGTTCTACCATGACGGCGAACTACGCTTCATCGCATCCTCAAAGGATGCCACGCCCACGGGTAAGATTGTGATCGCATGCGGCCGCTATGATCCCGAGAAGGCCACCGCCTATGATGTCCAGGTACTGGAACCACCACAGCCCTCCGCGTGCGAGAAGAACTGGTTGTATGTCGAGAACGCTTATCTTACCCACTCGCAATCCCACAATCGCATGAACTTCATCTACGGCTGGCATCCGCTCCAGATCGGCGCCATCGTCCCTGAAGAAGCCGACACCCATGGTGGAACGCTCCAGATCCATACCATCCACCAAACCCCACGCTCCTGGGAGCACTTCCGAGGTTCAGCGCCGCCCGTGGAATACGAAGGGAAGCTATACGCTCTTGTCCACCATGTCCGCTATACCACCCCTCGCCAGTACCTCCATGCCATCGTCGAGTTCTCCACTGATATGGTACCGCGCCGTTACACGCCACTGTTCTGCTTCCGTAAGACGAGCATCGAGTACGCCATCGGCTTCCACTTGAAGGAGGGTACCGCTACGTTTGCCATCTCTGAATATGACGCATCACCAGGTATCGTCCGAGTGCCGTGGAAGCGGTTCGAGTGGTTGGAGGTCTAGTCAGAGCGTAAACGCCTTCCTCGTTTTTATCAAAGGTATCATGTCTACTTCCCATTCAAGTACATGCGCCGTCACTGCGGAAGGAAAGGGCTGTACATGTGGAAGTTTTACGATTTGCGCGAAAGGAGAGTGTGGAGAACGCGCCATTAAGGGTGGAAAGTATTGCGAGACGCATCGAACGGGCAAACGGTGCGCCACTCAGGGCTGTACCAAAACTGCTCAAGGCAAGAGTGACCACTGTGTCGAGCATGGTGGAGGTCGACGCTGCGCTACACAAGGCTGTACCAAA
>VFQS010001313.1_pt1 | contig 23252 bp, 25 predicted proteins | sample 3512361 | NCBI WGS metagenome assembly VFQS01 (sample SAMN10412375, study PRJNA504923) | tailings metagenome | isolation source: Relicate 1 Philex TSF3 active mining | place: Philippines
GAGAGCAAGGTTGGATTCAGCCTTCTCATCGCCGTAATCCATTCTTCGAAGTGTCGCCAAGGTTCTGGCTGCTACCAGTATCAGGTTGGGCGCAGCAATCAGGATCAGGGCAAACACGGCCCCTGCCTGCCACCCAAGCCTCGAGAGAGTAGAGTGGAACATCTGCAGGCACGAAGTCTTGCCGCAAAGATGCATGTTCTGCTGCATCACTGTGTTTAGCGCCTTCAGGAGCAGGCTGGACCGCGAGTTGTTGGAGACCTGGTGTGCGTTTTTGTGTTAGATATTGAAAGGCATTATCTTTGAGAGCATTATTGATCACAGGATTGTTTGTTTTATTATACTCAACTTAAACACAAGCAAGTGAGCCACACCCCAGACGCCATCTATGGACAGCACATCACCTCTGTGCACAAGTTGGAGTGCTGTCGCAGGTTGGCATAAAACTCAGGGTCTGCGCATTTGTCCAGCAGCCACCTCTCGTCCTCGCGCCTACCAACTTCAGAAACGTAGGCTTCGTGCAGGGCAAAGATCCTTGTCACGCAAAAGGCTGTTATCCACAGCAGCCAGCAGATTGCAAGCGAGTTGCGCAGCAGCGGAGTGACTGCCATGTATAATGTGGACATTTCTCCCTTCCTTATTGTTGCCATGCATGCTTTCATCGAGCCATAAATAAAAGGCAGGGAGCAAAACATAAAAGCATACAGAAGCAAAAAAAAGAAGGCTCACACGGAGCTGTCCAGCTCCTTCTGTGCATTTGCAGTGAAAGACATGCCCCTACTCTTGTTTGGATTAACCGTGTGAGTGACATGATAGGCTCACTGCTCTTGCTGGCTAACCCGTGGGGCACAGTCGGAGGGTGTTCACATGCCCTTGCATGTCAGGAGGGTTTTCCTGGGCAGCCCCATGCTTGCCTTCGAAAGCTGAAGGTCTGATTTCAATATTAATGAAAATCAGAAAAAGTTATCCGCCCGATTGTGGGAATCAGACCGAAACCGACCAGATTGGTAAAATGTCGAATTTAAATTCAGCGCGCCCGATTGTGGGAAGCTGATTCAAACCGACCAAATTGAAAAAAGGTCCAATTCGAAAAGCCATTTCAAATTTCCGGTTTTTATGATTTCAAAATTGACAATTTTCCAATCTGGTCGTTTTCAATTTGCTTCCCACATTCGAAGACACAAAATTTCCCGGGGGTGATATATAGTGAAATTGGTCCATCACTTCCAAGGGCTGAGCTCAGGGAGTCGTTACTCCTTCCAAAAATAGGCCAACACCCAAGCCCTTCACAGGGTGCAAGTGCGTGGCCACCTGACTACGACTCCCACTTACTAAGCCCCCAACAACTTTTTTTCACAGCGCGCAAGCCTTTTTGCCAACTCCTACAAATATATGCAGCTTTTTTGCGCCTGCACCACACTGCCACTCTTTGCAGATGCCATATTCCAGGCATTTCCCTCTGTTTTTTTATTCTGCAACCCTCTGGCTCACTGTGTGCCAAGCTGAGATCTTTGCCATCAGCGATGTCACCTACCCGCACGTTGTGATTTCCGACCCCATCAACCTGCCGGTTGTGTGGCACAAGAAGAGCATGGCCTTTCGCCTGGTGCACTCCTCGGCTGTCCGCATCAGCGCCAGAGGCATCCGCTTCGTTCCTTCTACCCATGCCCTTATCATACCAGAAAGCGCGCACTCCATCGCAACGCCAAGCAACCGATGGAGGGCAGCCCAATGCCTGCCAGCACGCGACTCCCTGTGCCACCTGCAGACAACAATAGCATCTTCGGATTGGGCGCCCACCACTCCCAAGTTCATGAGCAGGGCATTTCCAAACTACCCAAACACAGTCTTCCTCACGCAAAAGGATACGTCCATGCTCCCTCAGGATGTGTCGCACATCCTAATCTCTGGATCTTCCAGCACCAGGACGTGTCCCGAGACAGCGTCAGGGAGGACTGCAATTCCCCCGCTGCGGGTGAACCACTCGTTTCCCATGCACGACATATCGCTGTGCAATATCCTGGGCATGGGGGCAGACTTTGTGTTCGTCCCAGCAACCAAGAGGTTGTATGTGCTTGGCGATCCCATCGGAATTCCGGCGCTGGTACTGCTAGGGATGTTGATTGTGTTTATGATGATCATGATGGGGCACAACCTTCAGGTACGTGGATGAGACATTGGCTGTGCGTCTTTCAGTGCGCTCAAAGATTGGCCTGTTAAACTCACATACACACACCAAAACAGTCTGTGCTCAGCGACGCGATCTCATCTGCTTATGAAAGCACAACATCAACTGATTCTGCCATCAGTACATCCAGCGACCAGGATGACAACCACAGGTGTGCCGGGATCTAATGTCATCCAACTAGCTTCATGCACGCAAAAGGAGATGATGCCTACTTGGTTGCCACAGGTGGACAGTGTTGGGGATGTTTTCCATCATTGTGGTAAGCTACTTTGCCACTGCATCCAATACGGAGGAGGGACCTTTCAATCAATCTGGATTCGAACGATTCATGGACAATGCCTTCAGTTTAACTGCCTTTATTACCCAAGAGGACAAGTTCACCTTCATAGCAACCACCATCTACATCCTCTACTACTGTGTTCGAGTTGAGGTAAGATTGTTCCACTTCTGATCATACCCTAGTAAGAGGAAACACTAAACAAACAATCCAACAACAACAGGTGCGGACTTGGAAGTCCTGGAGGAAGCTTCTAGGAGTCGCGGATGCCATCTCCGGACGAAGCCAGATCCCCAAACCCATCAATCCTGTTCTTGCATCCATCTCGCTCGCGATTCAGCGAATCTACTGCACTACAGACAATCCATATACGTGGGTCATATCCTTCCTCATGCTCACGTGGACCATGCACAAGATCAGCATGTTCGACAGGAGCATGAAGCAGTACCACTATTACATGTATGCTCCTAAGCAGCAGCCGCATCAAGCTGAAGAGGCAAAGATTGTCCCGTTCCGTTGGGCCAGCGTGCTGGACATCGTCTTGGACTGCTTCATCATTTCAAGGTTCCTCTACACTGGGGTTGTCATACAGGTTGTCCTATCACTTTTCCAAGCTACTGCATCATGGGCTAACCTCCACTAAAAAACAGCTGTTGGTGGCTTGCAGGTTGAGAACGACCCCACGCTGACAGCTGTTCAGGCACTAGAAGGGGTCCTTGCTGCTGTCACGCTCAACAGGGCCTTGATCGCTGTCCACTTTCCTGACAGGGAAGAGTCCTGAGTGTTGAATTCAAAATAGTAAACTGTTCCTACTTATCATTACCATCGTTGTCGTCATCATCATCCTCGCAGCCCGAATCGCCTTCCGGGGCATCATCTTCACTCTCTTTTTCGTCCTCTTCCTCGCCTGATTCTGGTTGTGTCATCTCCAGGGCCTTGCAAAGCTTCTTCTTGCCCTCTCCATCTGTGTTTTCAGGCTTTCGCTTCTTACGCGGTGCATGGCACTGGCTTGGTGATGGGGAGTCGTCCACAACTTCTTCCTCCTCTTCCCCACAGCTGTGATCCCCTGCCTTTCCCACTGCTTCATCCGAGTCGGAGTAGTTGTTCTGCAGAGCTTCCAGCCCGCTACTTTTCTCCCTTTCAATCTTCTTATTGGCAGGCTTGCTGCCCTTCTTCTCCGGAGCCTTGTCCATGCTTGAATCACTTTTGTTGGTGCTTGTATTCCCTTTCGACACCACACCCTTTGGACTTTCACATTGTTTTTTTACCTTGACGGGAGTTTCGGGCTGGGACAGCGGCAAGGTTGCTGAGGATGATGACCTGGACAATACTGGTTCATCCGACGAAGATGATTGCTGTGACGATGATGAGGATGATGAGCGTGAAGCACCACTCTTTTCTTCGTCCTCGTCCTCCTCTTCCTCTTCGCCACTCGACTCTCTGCCCTCGGGCCACGACTCCCCACTGCTGCTGCTGCTGCGACTATCAGATTCATCTGAGTCACTGATTGTGCTGGACGCATCCTCATCGTCCTTGCATTTTCCCTCCTTTTTACGCTTCTTGCCTTGTGCATCCTTTGTAACCTTGGTAGAGCTTGACGAGGAAGATGACAGGGTATCGCTTGCCCCGTTGTTGTCATTATCATCATCATCACTGTCCCCACTCTCCTCCCCAGAAAAGCAATCATCGCCACTTTCATCCTCTTCCCCTTCCTCTGCGCAGCCGCCTGCAGCGCTGCTCTCCTCCACCTCGTCAAGTACAAAGGCCTGTATCCCTTGCTCCAGCACTTGCAAGCCCCACGTGGTTAGCTCCAGGTCGTACTGCTCATCAATCTTCTGCATGCGAAGCGAAAGCTTCTGGTACGCCCTCTTGATGTAAGCTTCCAGTTCATCCACACTGCTCTGAAGCGTGCTGTGATTGTCGCATGGAAACTTGCGGTGCTTGTCTGCGCGGTTCCGTATGGTGAAGAGCGCAGCCACGCGCCCCGTAACCTTCCTGTTGTTTGCAGAACTGTTGTTTGGCACAGCCACTGACAATCCCTTCATCTTTGTCTCATTTCCTTCCTTTGTGGAGATTTTGCCTGCAGAAGCCATCTGAAACAGCTTCGGCGATGCTTGAAACGTATTTACCAGCCCCTGAATTGGTTTTAAGTATGTTTAAAGACACCCAATTGTTTTTTAAGTACGTTCAAATGTTTTTTTAATTACGACACGTAAAAAAACCACTTCAACATAAAAAGAATACAGGGAAGGCTTTTTTAAAAACCAAACTCTCAAGGAAACCCATACCATGCAACAACAGCAACCACCTTTTCAGCAGAAGGAATTGTTCTGTAGGCACTGCGAGGACACTGCATGGCTCCACTCCTCCAACAGCTACGCTGACATCATGCACACCGAGCAAAAGGCCCAGTTGGAGGCGCACATCACGGAGATCGAGAAGGGCCCAGAGCTTCCTGGCTTCACGAGATGGTGGGTGTTGGAATGTGCTTGCAATCTTTGAGAATAGTTTGTTTTATTTCACTTCAAAAGAGTGAGCCATCCCATACGACAGTTGCAATCTTTGAAGCTTTTATCATTCACTCCTGCTGCTCTCTGCTGCGCAGGTGCAAGGCGTGCAAGAAAAACTCCATGATCTCCCACAAGTACATGCATACGCTCTCCGCCAGGGTCCACCAGATCCCCAATCGAAACATTCCTGGCGCGTTCGAGTACTACAGCTCCATGTGCTTCACGGCAGGCAGGACCAGGGAGTTTGTGGACTTTGTGTCCAAAGAATAATAATAACTTTGTGTTCAGGGAATAAAGAAACGTGGCTGTATAAGAATCTGTGCACAGCTGCTGACTATAAGAGAGCCAATCCATGACTGTGACTCTATTTATTGGTGCCATCTACCACCTCCTGAAAACAGGAATGCCTTCCAAAACCCTCTATGACAGCAAGGACCAGTACACCCTCTGGATCAATCCCCTGCCCTTTTCCTGGTTTCCAGGACTTGCCATGAAACAGGCTGCCCTGCTGCTTCCCTGGGAATCCTTTCCTGCCAAAGTCATGTACGCTGTCTTTGCGGCAACGGCGCTGCTTGCAGCCTCTGTTGCGCACTATCACATACCGCTTTGCCACGCTTCTCTATCAGAGAACAACAAGTCGCCAACAAACATCATCACCCTCCTTCTTCCGCAGACCGCGCTGTGCCTGCAATTGGTGGCAGCCAGCTCTATTCTCTGCTCCTTGCCAATCTTTGCCATCACCTTCGCCCTCTTCGTTCGGTGGCACTGCAGCATCACCAGCCCTCCTTCTTACTCCTCCAACAAAAAGGCCCACGATTGCACCAGGTTCATCTGTTTCCGGGACCCAGCCCTGCAGAAGCGATACGCTGGCAGTCGCATCGACATGGAGACCATGTATGAGATGTACTTTGACGAGAAGCTTGACTTCATCTCGCCCATCAACATCCCCAACATCCCCGAAGGGCACAGCAACTGCACTCCGTGTCTGCTCAGTGATGTTCTCTCGCGGCGCAACGAGTTTGTCTACTACAAGCTTTCCCTCCGGACGCATCTGCTGTTCCTGGTGTCCAAGTGGATCCCCAGTGTGCTTTCGCACTCGAGGCAGCAGGATATGTCGCAGGTGCGAGACCACTACGATCGGAGCAAGTACTATGCCCTCCAAAGGAAGGGAACAGATGATCACCACACGCCCTTCACTTCAGACGAGGCGGAGGATGACTTTTTCGGCATGTTTCTGGGCCCCACCATGGTCTACACGTCAGGCATCTCGTTGGAAACAGTGGCCACTGCGCAGGCCCAGCAGCACAATAATAACAGCAGCAGCAGGGGCATGATCACAGAAACTCTCGAGCAGATGCAGGACGCCAAGCTGCGCATGATTTGCAGGAAGCTTCGCCTGGCCAGGGGCGAAGCCCACCTCGACATTGGCTGCGGATGGGGAACGCTGGTCAACTACTCAGCGTCCAAGTACGGCACGATTGCCACGGGAGTCACCCTGTCCAGGAACCAAGTGAGTCAAGTTTCTATGCATGGCCTGTGAAAGTGTTCTGATTTATTCATTGTGTGTGTGTGTGATCAGGCAGCCTATGCCACCGCCACGTCCAAGAAGATGAAGATCAAGGACCACAGGACCACCTTTTGGTGCAGGGATTACCGCGACATCCCAACCAACGTGGGCATCAAGTACAACAAGATATCGTGCATCGAGATGGCAGAGCACGTTGGCGTGCAAAACTTTCTGACCTTTCTCATGCAAGTCAGGGACCTTCTGGAGGACGATGGATTGTTCCTGCTTCAGATTGCCGGGCTCCGGAGGGCTTTTCAGGTACAATTTCTACCAACATCTTTTTTTTATTGAAAAGGAGTCTGGTTCAACCAGAACAAGAACATCAGAAAAATCACCATCCCTAATGTCTCAAGGCGTGTTGGTTCCTTTGGCTTGCATGGACAGCATTTGCCACAGTACAAACATTTTTGACCCATTCTAAATCTTGCTTCGTTTTTCACACATGTAGATAAGGTTTCATATATCATTTGTTGGTCAAGCCAATCTATTTTCTTCATCCTCCAGTTGGCAATGATAGCAGTCACACCCCTCTGGGCATCTGAAGACTTCCTTCAATACTGCAGGGCACAGGCACAATATGATGGTAAAAACCCCTTGACAGAACAGAAGTGCCAGCAGAGGCAGGGTTCTTTTCTCATTCAAAAGGAATGGGTTAAAATAGTGGTGTAGCATGACAATGCGTGCCTGAGCATTCAGCATTTTTGATGCATAACACAATTCAATTTTTTTTTACCGCAGTACGAGGACCTGGTCTGGGGACTGTTCATGGCCAAGTACATCTTCCCTGGCGCAGATGCGTCCATGCCGCTCAACTGGGTTGTAGGGCAGCTCGAGCTGGCAGGGTTCGAGGTGGCTCAGGCAGACAACATTGGCATCCACTACTCCATCACCATCCGAAAATGGTACCAGAATTGGGTGGCAAACAAGCAATCCATAGTCCAAACGCATGGCGAGCGGTGGTACCGCATCTTTCACTTTTTCTTGGCATGGTCATCCCTCATCGCTGAATCTGGAGCAGCTACATGCTATCAGGTCCTTTGCCACAAGAATCTCAACTCTTTCGACCGAAAAAGGATCTGCATTCCCAGCATCCACATGCAGCAGTGAAATTCAAAAAGATGCGTAGTCTGGATCAAACTTTTTTTTCAATAGCCAATTTCATTATCAACATTCGAAACCTTTTTTTTCAAAGTACCCTAGTTAATTTTTAACTAGGACCCCCCCCCTCCAGCCCAAGCCCTATATAGGGTATATAGGTAGATAGGTAGATTCTTTATTCTTTATATTTTATATTTATTCTTCATAAATTAAAAAGAAGAATAAATATTTATGTATATATATGTATATCTCCTATATAGGGCTTGGGCAAGGGCCTTGGACAGACAGACAGACAATTTTTTGTAATTTTGTTTTTCGTTTGATCTTGCTTAGGGAAGCATGAATTAGCCATTCCACACACCCCAACTCAACCAGTGTGTCAAATCAAGCAGATCATGAGCCAAAATGACAATCAACATGCCTGCCATGCCTGCGGTTGCATCCGGAGCACTGAATCAGCTGAATTTTTCGAGAGGAAGGGATTTGGAGACTTGTTCTGTTCAAGTGTCCAGGAGCACCATTGCAGGGCTGTATGGGACTGTTGCTTCGAGGACGTGATTGATTCTTCTTCTGTCAACAACTCCTCTACATTTGCTGAAAACCGCGAGCTGCTTGCCGAGAAGATGCTGAGCATACTGCCTCCATTCTTGGGCGGCGACGTTCGCGACTGGGAAAAGGGTGATGAGAGCGAGACCATGGTGCACAACATGGTCTCAACATCCATGGTGAATGGCAGCGAGATGCCCATCAACCTGTCGCAGCTGGCCACGCTGCTTCCGTGCAGCACCTACGACCGAAAGCGATTTGCAGCCATCACCATACGCATTGACCACCCAAGGTGCACTGCTCTGCTCTTCACGAGCGGCAAGCTGGTGATAACAGGGGTCAAGTCCTGGTACGAGTGTCTTTTGGCGAGCCTGTGCATAGCGCACATCATCAGCGGGCTGTTTGTGCACGCCAAGTACTACATTGTCAACTGTGATGTGCAAAACATTGTTGCGCATGCAGAGATCAAGCTGCAGCCCAACCAAATCCTCAACATTCAGCGCATGTACGAGAGCATGGCCATGGAGTGCACGTACCAGCGCAACATGTTTCCCGGTCTGATCTATCGAGGCAAGGACGCGCCAGTGGTGCTGCTGTGCTTTTACTCAGGCAAGGTTGTGCTCACAGGGGGGAAGACTATCAGGGACATTGAGTGGGGCTGGAATATGCTATGGAAGATTGTCAAGAAGTTTGTGCAGTGAGGGTGAAGTTTCTGGTTTTCCTTTATTTATGCATCATGGTTATGTGTTCAACAGGGTGAAATATTGTGTTTTAGACACATACTCACCATGAGTCACCAGCCATCTACTGTCTCTCTTTTATCAGACAGTGAAGACTCTGATGATTGCCAGATCATCCCTGCAGAAGTTGCACACTTCCGTGAAGAGGTTGATGAACTTGCTAGAGACATGCTGCGTGTCACCAGTAGGTGCCTAGGGATTCGATTGAATGAAATAAATTTACTGGGTAATATGGAAACCCAGATCTTCAGGACATTTCGAAAACAGATTTTGCTTTTGATCTACAGGCAGATTCATGGAGCTGAATCAGCGCGCTTCCAAATTAGCTGCATGCATGAACCCCAGCAAGACCCACGGCTTCGGATTCCTGTGCAAATCAGGGAGGTCTTCAAATGCATTGATCATTCCATCAATGCCATGTTTGACGGATCCAATGTAGGGCTCATGAGGGGTTGCATGGTTATGGAGCAGGGCCTGGAAGCCGAGAAAATTCCACAGGAATTGGTTGGACATGATAAAATTTACAATAAGCTCGTGGATTGCAAGGATATGGACCCATTCATCTCCAAAGTGTTGGACATGAAAGGGTGGGCATCATGCTACAAAGATTTTGCAGACTACATCAAGGAGGAAGTTGTGCCTACGGAGAAGGAGAAGATGAGCATGGGCCTTGCCAAGGGGCCTGATCATGAGCTGTACGTATCATATCTTGATATTGAGATCATCCCTGTCAGGATGGAAATGGATAAAATAGCTCAAGAGCAGTACAGAAAGACAGAGGAGGCTCTGAGGAAAATGGAGGAGTTATCACGCGGCTGCAGCAGCTCAAGTCATAGTTCGAGCATGCCCAAGAAGGAGCAAGGTGTCCGGTTTGTGACTGATGAACACCTCTCCGTGCTTCAGAACATCATGCAAGGGAATCCCTTAGCTCAGTCACAATCCGAGTTCAAGGGAAGAGATGAGAGGAAAAGAGGGCATGGTGGATCGGATGATGCTGAAGATCAGGTGGAAACTTGGAAGGAAGAGGAAGGGAAGCTTCCCCAGAAGAGAAGGAAGAAGAGAATGGCCTCCAGGAGAGATGATTGATGCATGTGTAAACATCAAAATGTCCAGAATATAGACCCGGTGTATAATTTGTGCCAAGTAAAGTTTCACTAGTGGAAGCTTGGGCATCTCGGGACGTTTCAGGAACTTTATTGGGATACCCCTTTACTTTGATAAAAAATGAAATGTGTGGTCATTGAATGGCAAACATCATCCCACTCTCCATAAGCGCCTTTTGCTTGAACTGCACAGACCCAATCACAAACCGATCCTTCCTCAGCCCCTCCTGCAGCACCTTGTACAGCTTGCTGGGCGTGACAATGTTCTCGTTCAGCCCCTGCACAGCCTCAATGTTTGCCTTCTTGAGTGCCAATGTCACGTGCTTGCTGCAAAACGTCTTGCTGTTTTTCACAAACGGGTTGATCTGGAACGGGAGCGTGGCCAGGTACATGCCCATGGAGTCGAATCCCAGCTGCATGCGCTTGCTCTCGTGCAGGTAGTCTGCTATGCTCGAAAGCTCGATGCCGTCAACGGTAAAGGTCATGACGGTGTACCCCGGGTTGGCAAACGTCTTGGTGCGGGACAGGGTCACTGTCTCGCCGTTGTAGATGGACGAGCTCAGGTACTCTTGCGGATTGGACGTGTCTGGGATGGCAATTTCGACGTGGCAGAAGCCCTGCTTTTGGTACGAGATTTAGAGTGTGACACAAAGAATGAAATGAAAAGACTAAACTAACCTGGTTCTTGTGGATGCGCTTGCCCAGCAGCGCGGTGATCCTGTTGAGCAAATGATCGCCCTTGCGGTCTTCTAGGAAAAGCACGTGGATGTTGTGTCGCTGCTGCGCAGCTGCTGATGAGGCAGCTGATGATGAAAATGGGCTGGACATGTGTGATGTGCTCTGTTGTAGAAGCAGTGAATCTGTGTTTAGATTCGTCCAGGTGTGGGAATTCTCATTCACAGCTTCGCGCCTACTACTACTGCTGCTGCTGTTGGGCAGCGGTGGCTTCGGGAACTGTTTGTTCGTTTGCTTGCTGTTCATTCAGGGCATATATGCTGTGTGCCTGCCTGTGGCTGTGAATGTGTTGGATGCATGGTCTCTATATACCATGATTGACACTGGCAAGGGTAAAGCCGTTTTTGGGTTTTTTATTTTAGAAAGTCAAACTCGAAAACACATACACACATTAAAGACTTAGACACACACACACACACACACACAAAACAAAGTTCAAAGCTAGTAGTGACAAGACATTCTTTAGTAAGTCACTGGGTAGGTATACAATGGATACCCTGCCTGGACGGGGGCAGCAGGAAACACTGGCTGCATGTCTGGGATCTGCTCAGCATGCCAACGGCCCCGCAAATGCCTCGGAACCCGCCACCCCTTTTGCACAAACCTGCCCCTGCCCCCTCTACCTCGAGGTGCCTGCCCCACCATTGTGTAATTTCGCGGTTGCCCATAATAATAGCCTTGGTGCTGCTGGGGATGGTTTTGGTGATTATGCTGTGGCTGGGCACCATGGGCATGCATATGAGGGTTTTGATTGCCCTTATTTCCACTGGCTGCCCCCTTGTTGCCCTGATTGTTTGGTGCATTTCTTCCATTCTTCTTGGTTTGTTTGCCCACAGTGTTTTTTGGTGATTGTGCCTTGATCTCTTTGATCAAGTCAATAAATTGCCCTGAAAGCTTGCCTCCAGTGAACGTATGATAATCCTCCATGGACATGGGGACAGGCTCCTTGCAGCTGCATTTCAGCATGTCATTAGACCCTCCCATGGCAGATGCTGTGGAAAGGCCACTGAATTCCCCCCCATCCTCAAATGGAGCTGCAAAGTGCTTGACCTTTGCATTACCCAGCCTTTTCTTCAAAACCTTGGACATGAAAAAATCCCTTTCTTGTTCAGAAAGCCTGCCATTCTTCAGCGGGGAGTGCTCATACCCATCAATGTACTGTTGTTGCACTGCATTTGCAGCAGTGGCATATCGTTTCATCAGAGTGGCAGTGATGGCGGGATACTTGGAAGAAATGTGGGAATACACATTGAACACACTCTTCAATTCCTTGTAATCTGGATGCATCGAGTTCCATTCTTCCAGGATTTGATTCACATGAGGTTTGAGCATTTCTGCGCACGCCCGCATTGTAGTGTTCCCCTTTGACCCCCAGTAATCTGCAGCATCATGTGCAGCAAAAATGTTCACAATGCGATTGCGTTTTTCCCCAGGCTTCTTTGTAGTGTTAACCATCTGAAAGTATGCCTTACGGACGAAGTACTTTGCAAGGGCGCTCTTTGCAGCTTCTACTATTTTGTTGTTTATATTCCGTTCTTCTTGCGTAGTCTTTGCCAAGGCATCCTGGAATTTCTTTTCCTTCGGGTTGTCATACTTGGCCAGGGCCTTCATGGCATTGGCAGCAAATGCCTCAATGTAAGGGGTGGCAGGAGCCCCTGTCATCATGTACTCGCCTCCAAGGGACATGGTTCCTCCTGTGTCCCCAAAGTTGTCAAACAATTGACCAGAAAAGATGTGGTTGCCGTTGCTATCGTAACCGAAATCTCTTCCGTCATCGTAAATACCCCCGCCAATGGAACTTTGGGTTTCAGTCTTTGGATCATTGTTACCAGGATCCTCCTCATCCTCATACTCATGCTTTCTGACTTTGTCCTTTCTGTCTTTCATGCGCTCTTTGGTTGTCTCCTTTTCACTATGCTTCTTTTCATCTATATAACCAGGCCTCTGATCACCTTTGATAATGGCCTTAATTTCCTCTTTTACTTTCTTCTTAGAGGCTTTTCCTGCATGCTCTGCATAAGTGTCACTTTTCACCAATGCCTTGTCTCCATGATGTTTCACCCCAGTGTACATCATGGCCCCCAGGGTGGCATGCTCCTCCGCTTCGTCCTCATCATAGTCGCTGTGCTCGAAATCCTCGCCCTCGAAACCAGGCACCACAATGCTCTCGCACGTGATCTCCATGCGCTCAAACGCGTCGCGGTTGCACCGAATCTTGGAGGCGAGCGTGTTGTTTTCAGGCGCATCCTTGAGACTAGCGACAGTAGCAGGTGCAGCCTGTTGGATAGTCGACGACAGGTTCACAGCAGCCAGACGGTTCTCAATGTCGTGCGAGAAACCAATGGCTCCATCTGATGTAATGGAGAAGCCAGTCCCGGTCTCGTACGACATGGGAGGGAGGCGCTGGTTTTGGTGCATAGCCATGTAGTCCTCCTCATAGGCATTGTCATGCATCATCACAACGTTGGGCGGAGGAGGAGGGTTGCGACGCACAGACATGGTCCTTGTCTTCAATTACAAACACCAACCCCGAAAAAAAATGAACAGGTACCTTGGACCTTTTTGCCACCACGTGTGTTTGTGGTCTCTTTGTTTCGCGTCGTGAGCGAGCGCGCAGCGTTTGCCTTATATACTCTTCAGTCTGTAACCAATAAACCCACTCATTTCATTTCACTGCCTGCAGTGGGCGTGGGGATACATGGACATGAAGGTTGCCATGCATGCATAGATGAACGTGGCGTACACGCAGAGCGTGAACCTGTACAGCACATCATGCCCCTGCATTTCTCTAGCATGCTTCGCGTTTTGTCTGATATATACTCTTGTTGTTTCACTGGTGCCCTGTTGGATCAGACGAGAGGAATGGAGTGGCCAGGCACTTGCTCCACAGGACAAACACCCCCACGTTGACCACTGCCAGAAGGCATGCGTAGATGAACCGGCAGTTGAGTACAACCTGCGAAACTTAAAGTTACCAAACCATACTATCATGTATGCGCACAATATCCTCGCATACCTGCAAGCTCGGAACCCTGTCCCACAGATGCCCGTACAAGAGCAGCGAGTCCAGGCAGGCCAGCAGCAGCATGAACTGGGCCTTGCACGCGTTTGCGTCCACCCAGATGTGCATCATGACGTACCCAAAGGCGATCATGTAGGCCACAGACTTGGCCATGTTGGTCTGCGAGGCAATGGAGGCCATCATGCCTGCCGCAGCAGCGGTTCCTCCAGCCTCGTCGTTCTCAGCCGCTTCCCTGGCGCTCTCGCAGTAAAAGTTGTTTTGCGGCTGCACCAGGGAGACCAGGGAGATGTATGTGAGCAGCAGGTACGCGCCCAGCACGTCCCACGACAGCGGGGAGCAGGCGGTGGCCACAAACGTCCCGTGGGTGATGAGGAGCATGGCGGAGAAGGCCTGTTTGTGTATGTGTGTGTGTGTCAATATGTCATCTCGAGAAAACTAATAAACCAAGCCCTATACCTGATTCCACATGCGGAAGGTCGGATCCACCACCATCTTGATGTTCTGAGCCACAAACTCTTCGCTGCCCATCATGCTCTGCCCCGCCCCTCGGCTGTCAAGGTCAAAGCCACTCGCAGACGAAGCTGCTGCAGCCACCATGGCCATGTGCATGCCTCTGTCCATGAGGTTCATGCACAGCACTGCAAAAAAGGTGATGGACGCCGCGTTGATCACGTACAGCCCTGATATTCCAAGCCCGTGCTCGTACCCTGAAGCCTGTGCACAACAATATATTCTCAGTGTTTTCACCAACAACCATTGAAACACAGTCGCCGCTCACCTGCACAGCAGACCCGTCGGACGAGGCCACTGCCAGCGTCTGGTTGTTGTTGGCTGGGTCCACGACTGTCTTGACCACAGTCGAAAACACGTCGATCCGCACAGTCGGGTAGTGCAGTGCCAGTCCCATGGTCACGGGCAGCTGCACGACTGCCAGCCATGTTGCCATGTTGAAGCTGAGTCCCAGGGACTCTGCAAAAGGGCCCATGCTTCGGCCTGAACGAGGGGCGTGGTGGTGGTTGTAGGAGCAGCAGCAGGGGAGGCATGATAGGCATGGAGAATCATAGTGAAATTCGCCGTCCGCGCCAGACAAGCTGGTGAATGAAGGCATTTTTTTGTTCACTGTGCCATGTTTGCTTTGTACTGCATTCAAGATAGTAAAGGCACACGCGCCCTTTATAAGCAGTGGCATTCACAGTGGCATATACCTACCTAGTCACCACATGGCTGGCAGCAGGATGGTCTACAGCAACGACCCAGCACTCAGCAGCGGAGATGATGATGATGACATTCCTGACGACGACACATACCCCCAATCCCCTTCTGCTGATCTGGAGGAACCAGTTGGCGATGAGAACTATGATGAAAATGACTTTCAGCAGCAGCAGAAGCGGGAGAGGCAGCAGCGGTTGCGTAGAAAGAAGCAACATCAGGAGCAGCACCAGCGCATGGTGGATGCAGCCATGCGCTTCGAAATCTACCCCAATGGACATCCCAAGTTCCTGACCAAGGTCTCCCGGCTCAAGATCATGAAGGCGCAGATGCACTCTGCGTCTACCATGGGCTACTTTGAAGCTGGCGTCAAGCAGCCCACGCAGCGCTTGCACGTCTCCGAGAGGGAGGTGTCCCGGGTCCAGGCAGCTCTGGGCTGGGCAGACGAAGATGATGAGGATGATGATGAGGATGACGATGTTGCTAGGAAGGTCAGGCAGAGGCGAAAGACTTCTTCGAGAGCAGTGATCCGCAGGAACCCTGATGGCCACGCATCCATGCTGCTGGAGAGCAGCAAGACTCTGCCCGAGCCTGTCTGGGATCTTGGCATCGAGGATACATCAACAGTGGTGACTCTCCGCCTGAGGTCCATCGTCAAGAACAAGCCTCTCCCCGAATTTGCCGAGGGAGACATGATCACGGGCATCAGTGATCCAGTTAAGAAGAGGAGAAGAGATGGTGATGATGGTGACAGTGATACTGACGATGATGCTTCCGAGCCATCCAATCGAAGAAAGAAGAAGCCAGAGCCCAGGACAAGGGTCTACCGGGTTCTAGCCGTGTTCTGGGGTCTTCGCGCGTACATCCACATGATGGTGAACAGAGACTCCAAGCCCGTTCTGCGCACCAAGGCAGAGGGAAACCACTGCTTCCTGGTGTGCAACTTGGTGAAGGACAGCTGAGGCGCACCAAGGCAGAGGGCAGCCACTGCTTCCTGGTGTGCAACTTGGTGAAGGACAGCTGAGGGTTGGTATATACGTGAATGTGGTAGCAAATAGTTGTACTTGTCCGTCCAATCCAATCAGGTACATGTCTGATAGCCAGAACACTACTACCACCACAGCAGCTGGACAGCAGCAGCAACAGCAGGGGTTGCAGCAAACCAACGCTGGCACCCCAGCAGCAGCAGCTACTCATCCTGCAGCTGCTGCTGCTACTCCGTCTGCCACAACAAACACAGTCCCGTCGTCTTCGATCATGGATCTTGCCAGCGTGCTGTCCAAGATCCAATCCCTCGAAAAGGAAAAGGCCGACATGCGTGCCCAGCTGGAGTCCACTACCGCCAGGCTCTCCAAGCTCCAGGAGTCGAAGCGCGCAGAGATGGAGCAGATGATGAACTCCACCATCTCCAAGTGGCTCGAGAACCTTCAGACCTCCGACGCAGGTGCCAAGGAGCAGCTCAAGGAGGGGCTCAACAGGCTTGTTCAGTCGGGCGACGAGTCTGGCGTCTGGAACGTCATTGCGTGCGCCTCCAGCAACTGGGTCAGCAACGTCAACCAGATCGAGCAGCTCACCACCCAGCTCAACGAGTACCGCGAGAAGGAGAGATTGCTGAGCGGAGGCATCTTTCAGTCGGAGGAGAGCCGTGTTTCCAACTCTGCCATTCCTCCCGTGGGCGAGAAGCGAAAGATCGACGGCATCAGCCAGGCGCACGGGGCTACGTCATCTACCCCTGGCGACATCTGGTCAGAGTTTCAGAGCATGATGATGGCAAGCGGGGGGAATGCTGGGTATGACTATGGCATCATGGTGGCAGGGTCCAGGGGTGGTGCAGATGGTGGTGCTTAAGGAGTATGAGGAGGAGTATGGGGTAGGATGTAATTTCATACAAGGCTTTATTCAAGTAAATTTACACATTCTAGAAAACTACACTATTCTTCTTGTTGTTGCCTCCTGCTATCTTCTTCCCAGGCTTATTTTGTCTGGAAAAAGTCTTCCACGCTGGCCTTGTTGGAGGCTGTGCCACCTTGCCCCTGGCAGCGCCACTTGAAGGAAGTCTTTCTTCCTTTTCTCGTTCTTCCCTGGCCTCTAATCTTCTCAGCAATAAAATTTCCTTTTTGATTTTTCGGCGCTGTTGGGCAGCCTTCTTCTTTTTGGTTTCCTCATCATCACTGCTATGGATTGAGCTCATATCATCCTCTTTGTCATCATCATACGGACCCTGTGAATTTTTGGGTTTGTAGTTCTTTGATGAGACATGAGAAATCATCCACGTACTGAGGAAGAAATCCATATCTTGTCGGAGGCTCCAATATCTTCCATCTTTGACCATCTGGGGTTTCCTTAACACACTGTAATTCATCCTGGAGAACCACTTTGCCTCCGTTGGCCTGAAGCCAATCATGCTCTCATCTTTCACGCTGAAGGCCACTTCCACGTACGCCCCTTTTTTTCTCATGTTCTCACTTTGAAATAGGCAGTACATGATCAGGTCCTCGTCAACTGCATAATGCAATGCATCTGTGGTGAGGACATCTGACTTGTCAAAGACTCCCCACAACTTCAACTTGATGTCTGTCAGAACATTGTACCACTTATACCAGTCCTCCCCAAACGGTGCCCCCATTGCAGTGTGATGGGTGTACAGGATACCCTTGAGCAGAATACAATCAGGATCATTCTTTTTTCCATATTGAGTTCCATCAGGCACAGGGTATCTGAACCTTTCTTTTCTGCTATATACAATTACACTGGGAACAAATGTCCTAAACGAAAATTCCTTCTCCCCTTGCAACCTCTCTGCTATCAGGCCTCCGTGTTTGTCGTATACAAACTCTGCAGACTTGATTCCTGTCTCAGCAAGCATCTCTGCACCACGCAGCTTGATTTTTGCCTTTGAAAGTTTGAGAAAGTCATCTTCATCCCCCCCATTCTGATCTGCAGAATGCTCTACCTCCTCCAGCTCTTTCCTGGCAAGGGATACAGCATGCTCCACTGAAGATGTCATCTGTTCTATATCACGAGAACACGACAATACAAATTCCTTCGCTTCCTGCAGCTTTGAAGACAGTTCTTCCATAATCTCCTCGTCTTCCTCATCTTCCCTGTCTTCGTCATTTCTCTTGTTGTTCAAAAGATGTTGGTACCTGATCTCCTCGTCAATTGCTTGCAGAATTGCCCTAGGCAGCTGAGTTTTGTACCCATTCCTTGCACGCTCCACTTCTTTTCTTGGAACATCTTTCAAAACCTCTCTTGCCTTTTTTAGTTCATCTTCCCAGGTCTTTTTTTCATAATCAATATTTTCAGATCTTTTTCCTTGATCTCCTTGTTGTTTGACAAGAGATAATTGGAGATTGTACACTATTTTCCTCCCCTTGACGATATTTTCCGTCAGGTCCTTCATTCGCTTCAGGTATGAGTAATTCTGTGCGTAGAAGTAGGTCCTCCCCTGCTTGTCCTGTGCGAAAAACACTTCTTCCATTGAGTACTCCTCCCCATGTCTGTCAAATACAGCCCCAAACTTCAGAGTGTACAGCTTGTACATGAACGCAATGAACCTCTTCCTTTTCTCCACCCAGTCTTGGGAATGATCAACCTCCTCATGCTCCTGCCTGGAAGCAATTTGCATGTAATGGATTTTGTCATTCAAAAGAATTTCTGCCTCGGACTCATATGCAGTAGAAATGGGCATGGTTGGGGAATAAAACAGCATGTCTCCCTTTTTGAAGGCCGTAGTCTTCTTTACCGCAGTGTCTTCCATGCCAAGCATGGAAGGCTGTTTTTTTCCTATCCACTCTATGCCACCATACCCGTACACAATTTTGTGATCAACCATTTGATTCCAGTTAGGATATGGTTCATGCTTCCATCTATATTGTGCATATTCTTTGGTCTGGTACAACGGATTGGGTACATAGTTTACAATCTCTTGGGTAGCTGCAGATTCTGGACTACTCTTTCTAGGTTGATTGTCATTGCCACTGGGTGCATCCTCCTTCTTCAGTGCAGCAGGTTGTCTTGGTTGATATTTTTTACCCCTGCTGCTGACTTTGACACTGTCATCATCTGTTTCATCCATCTCCTCAATTTTCTTGATATCCTCATTTTCTCTATGTTCCAGGTCCTGTTTTCTCTCACTATGATTTGCTTCTTCAACTTTTGCCTTGTTCTCCTTATCAGAAACACTGTACATGACAGGTTCAGGCTCTGGACCAATCCCATGTGTACCAGGCTCCTCTCTTGGTTCAACGGGACTAGAAGATTCCATTTCAGCATCTCCACCCACTCCCCCTTCAAAAAACTTGTAAGGGACATTGTTGAGTGTCATGAATACCTCTGCATCAGGGTGAGCTTTGATTACATCTTGAATTCTTGAATGGTAGTCTGGAGTGCGAGTATCCTCCATGTTGAAATCCACATTGACTATGTCATACTCTGGTCCCCTCACCTGAACCATAGGGATGTAGTTGATTGGGGTAAAGTAATCCTGCGATGGTGCCTTCATGCCCACCAACCTGCACATTGAATCAAATACAAGAACCAGATATGATGCTGGAGAGCCATTTGACTCCAGCTCTTCTCCCATCAAATAATAAGCCAACTGCTTGTTGTCTATCAGCATATAACCTGACCACCTGTACAAATTATTTTGTTTGATCCAAGATAGCTTCTTTCCGTTCAATGCCGCCATATTATTTGTCACCCATGGACGAAAGTCCATTCGCAATACCATATTGAATGAAGGTATGTAATCCAGGTACAAGTGGTAATGAGCATTCGGAATGAATATGTAATCCACACCCCCATAATTGGATGTATGGACTAGCAATCCAGCTCTGTCCTGTGGATCTGTCTTTTTGAAATTACCCCATGCAATAGTCTCAACTGCTCTGAATGACTTGTCGCCCTGTCGCCTTTCCCATTGGAGACCACCGTGTCTGTTGTATACGAATTCAACTAAATGTGTTTCTCCTGACTGTGTTGTCCTCTCAGCTTGAAGAAAAATGCTGGCATCTTTACCCTGCACACAATATCAAGATGCACAAGAGGTTATGAAAAAATTTTGACTTCATACAGCAGAGAAAAGACACGCCAAAAAACAGAGCATGGATGTAGGTTTTTTGTAAAGGAACATGGAGGGCTGCATGTACCTGGTTGAACAGCCCGTTGAACGTGTACACTTTTCCAGCAGAGTCTGTGACTTTACAACCCTTCAAATTGGCAAGATGGTATTGATACGGCAGAAGAATATTGCCAATATCATTGGATTCTTTATATGCTTTCTGTAAATCACTGGGCAGTTCAGAAACATCCTCTCTGTCCAGTTGTTGAAAATACCTCTCAATATATTTTTTGACATCCTCCTTGGATTTTGGTATCTCAAAGTAATCAATGCCTTGAATACTGTGAGAGTATCTGTATTCATATGCTACAAGGATCAAATCAGGCTTGAAATCCCAGTTTCTCGTGTTCAACCTGTGAGGAGCAATATCAGTGAAAATTTCAGATTCATTTCTGGATGCCGCTAGAATGTAACTCAATCCTCCTGGCGAATCCTCCAGGCCCCCTCCCCCTTGAGACTTTGCCAAAGATTCCATGGTGGCAAAACGTCCCCATTCAGGCTTCCGCATAGCAATGATGGTGAATTTCGCGAGTGTCAACGTGGCACCATGCATCCCTCCTTCTTGCTTGGCAATGGCAAACTCAATGAAGTCCATACCAGCAAGTGTCATGGGCGTTTCATTCCTTTTGCCAGTCCATGCTGCTGCATTGTACCCAGAGTGAACTGGTATGTAGTACACTTGATTTTTGTCCACGTTGAAATGCCCTGTGATGCTTCTTTGCATGCTGTTCACATAACTTCTCAGTTCCTCACAACTATTCCATATTGACTGTGTTTGCTCAACATCCTTCTTGTATATGATGATAGGTGTTTTGTCCACAATGGCATAATTGAGAACGTCATACGTTCCCTTCTTATTATACATTATTTGCATCTTGGAATCTGGCATGAATCGCTCGAACGTGTGCTCAGAAGCCAGTGATGTAAATGTAAAGTACTTGTCATTGTGATGCCTCACAGCAACGAGCCTGTTGTTGCTGCGCCTTCCAGCTGGCTCGAACACAAATTCGTGCTGCTGACTGTCATTCAGGGATGTCTTGGCTACATAATACCTGTATCCTCTGTGGTCCTGCGTGTACATGTCTGCAAACGTGTATGTGACATTGGGCTCATCCGGGCTTTGGATATTCTTCCCATCAAACGGCTTGTCCTGCAATATCTGCCCCGGTGCTACCCTGGCATAGACGTTGCCCCGAATTTCACGAATGTCCTTTGGATTATCCCCCCGCTGTTTGTACGCAAAGTACTTGGTCTTGCCAGGCACAAACGTTTGCAGCTGCTTTCCATCCTTTACATCGTTGCTGACCAATCTGTTGTTTTTGGGAGAATGTGTACAAGTCAGTGGGTTGTGAGGAAAAGTGCACTACTAAAAAAACATTGACAAACATTTTCACATAATACCTGTTCTGCCTTCCAGCCGCCTTGGCACCTGAGATCAAGTTCTGTTTGGTTGCTTCGTATCTGTAATCACTTTCGTACCCTTCACCCCCGCTACCTCCACCTTCATGGTCGTCATCATCATCATCATTTCCCCTGGCATTGTATGCCTCTGCCTTGGCCCTTGCCTCCTCCCTTCGTTTTCTTTTTTGTTCAAGTTTCCTCAATTCGTCAGAAATTGCTGACCTTTCTAGGCCACTACTCTCATCATCCACCCGGCCCAAATCGTCATAATAAGACATCAGTTTTGCTTCCTCTTCATCCAACTCGTCTTCACTGTCGTATTCTCTTCTATTATCTTCTCCAAACTGGTCATATTCCATCCCATTCTCCCTTGCCATTTTTTTCTCGTAATATTCAGCCCTGTCATCGTCCTCCCTGCATCCTGTCCATAGCATGGTCGTTTTAGGAACAGGCTATCCATTCCAAGCACCTGTTCCTGATGTCAAAAGGTGCATACTTCTAGTGCTGACTATTGGCAGCAGGCATGTCATGCACATCATGGTTGAACCATTCACTTGCACAGGAACCCCGGTTTGCAAATTGGCTTGTGGTTTCAGTGTCTGCAAGGTTTGTGATGGTTTCTTCTCTTCAGTTGAAGGCCAGAACTTGTGCAGCGTGCACCGCCACAGTAAATCCCAGGTCTTCTCTGCACTTTCTCTACTCATCTTCTCTGAATTAGCCTTCAATGCCTCTTGCCATTCGTCATACCTCAAAACCATAGCAAACACATCTGGCCCTCGGTAGTGTGGATATGCCTTCCTCTTCTGAAGATCGTCCATGTAACCTGTGGTCAGACTCCCTCTGTGCCCAGAGAAGTCCCAGCTGTTCAGATTGGGGGGGTGCACTTTGTGTGGGTCCATGAAGACCACCTGCATCTTGGCCTTCTGGAGCTCAACAGTGAAGCTTTCGAGGTTGGCATTGTAGGGCAACAGGACAGCCAGACACCTCATAGTCTTGTTCTCTCTCAAGATGTTGGCAACCACTGTGGCTAATCGCATGAATTCGTATTCATGACCTTCCATGCCTGACAAGTTGTCATACAGAGCTCCATTGTATTCAGTGATCTGCAAATACAACTCAAGAGTATTGAGTGGGGCTTCCTTGTAATGAAGCCCTCCCCAGCACGGCTCGAGGAGCATGGCATGGTAAAGCTCAGTGTCATTCCGCAGTGTAACATTCGCGGGCTCCTTGTCCACAGTGACAGTGTCCCCAAGCTTCATGACCTCAATAACATTGTGGCGCAGTGCTTTTAACTGCTCTTGACAAAAATCCCCCGCCACCACGTTTGAAAAGCATTTTCCCAGCGCTATAGTGGAACCTCCCGCGCCAGCAGTCCCATTCAGGATTCTGTATTCTGTAGTAACCTCACCCACTGGCCTGAGCGTCACGAAGCTGAGCAATTCTGCCAAGTATGAGGCCACCATCATGCCGATGGGGATGGGCGTCCAAAAGTAGGCACGCATGCCAGGGTCTATGGATTCCTGCTGCTGCTGTGTCAGACCGTCAAGATCCCATAATGGATTTAGAGTGTAGCCCTCTTGGTATCGGTGGGAGGTGTGTTTGTCATGTTGGTCATGAGCGTGATGGCTCGGATGGCGACCTGCATTGCCATGACGACCATGCCTGTGATTGTGACCAGACATCACGCCTATAACTTCACAAGCCCATCAACACGAAAAAAGGTTTTCCAGGTGCCTG
>VFQS010001314.1_pt1 | contig 23245 bp, 25 predicted proteins | sample 3512361 | NCBI WGS metagenome assembly VFQS01 (sample SAMN10412375, study PRJNA504923) | tailings metagenome | isolation source: Relicate 1 Philex TSF3 active mining | place: Philippines
AGACGCCTCATCCCATTATTAATAATGCCCTTAAAGCTGTGTTTTATGCAGAAACTCCATTGGGTCATCACTTATCGTTTCCGTGGGGAACATCGATATTGGGAGTGTTTGAAAAGCCAAAAAACTAATATTTACCCATAAAACCCAATGAGCATGCCTGAAGAGTCGTTTAAAAAGACAGTCTAGAGTTGGAGTCAGGCATCCTCTGCCATGGTCGCTTCCATCCTGTGCCACCAAGAAGTTCTAAAACCACCTTCGGGTGCTTTTTTCATTTCTGCTTTAGCAAGTCACAGTATTCGACGCTATTGGACTTTATATATCGCTAGTTGTTTTTGTTCGGTAATGCCAATCATCTAGGGTGGCTATTTTTAATGTCGTTTAAAACGACAAATTACGTTGGGCTGGAAAACTCGGTTGGAGTAACGCCAATAACCTCCTTAAACGCATGAGTAAAAGAGGCCGTGCTTGAAAAGCCTAGCTTACTTGCTATTTGCTTTATGGATTTATTGCGATCTTCCAGAAGCTCCAACGCATTCATGATTCTTGCTCTTTGTCGCCACTCTCTAAAGCTAAGCTTCACTTCTTTATTAAAGAGCCTGGTGATGGTTCTGGAAGACGCATTGGCTTCATAGCAAATCTGTTCAAAGTCCCTGGATGATTGAATGTCATCAAGCGCCAACTGCGCAACTTTCTTTGCTCGAGCATCTATTGGCATCGGCAAAAATGTGGTGGCATCTTTTGCTTGGGATAACTCATTTAATGCGAGATTGACAGTAAGGTGGATTCTTTCTTGACTAGCCCTCTCGTTATAAGTTGCCAGTATCAGCTCTCTAAGTAAGCTGTTTACTTCGATTACATACACATCTTTTAGCCGTGAGTAGTTTGAGTGTTGCTTCAGCCAAGATGGCTCTATATAAATGCTTCGCATCTCAATATCAGTTAAAGCATCCACGCTATGTTCAATCATGGGCGGAATCCAAACTGCTCTTTGGGGTGGCACTAAGAATCTGCCAATGGGTGTGGTGACATTGACTAGTCCAGTAGCTACATACAAAAGCTGAGCTTGTGCGTGAGCATGAAGGCCAAGTTGATGCCCGCGCTTATATGAGCGCGGGTGGGTAATGATGTCATTACCCAATTTTGGCGGTTTGGCGATGTCTTTTGGCATTTTATCGATATGTTGCCACATTATGATGAGCAAAACAAGGAGCTACTCATGAGCCATTCCAAAATCATTTTGTATATGAACATCGCCCATTTCATAGATCACTATGCGATGTTGATCTTTGCCGCCGCTGTGATTGTGATTGCGCCGACTTTTGGAATGACTTATGGAGAGTTGCTCCCTTACGCAACTCCTGGCTTTATTGCTTTTGGCGCAGGCTCATTATTTTCAGGATGGCTTGGCGATAAGTGGAGTCGTCGCAATATGATGGCCATCTTCTTTGTGGGTATGGGTTTGGCATTGGCTGGCATTTCATTCGTTCAAACACCCATCCAATTAGGTGCGTTGTTATTGGCTGTTGGCGTTGTTGCTTCGATTTATCACCCTGTTGGAACTGCGATGCTGATATCGAATGTTGATAAGCTCGGTAAAGAAATGGGCATCAATGGAATGTGGGGGAATTTCGGTGTTGCCTCATCAGCATTGGTGACGGGAGTTATCAACGAATACTTTGGATGGCGTGCCGCCTTTTGGGTTCCTGGAATTGTTTGTTTAATTATTGGATTTTTGTTTATGCGCGATGTTCCAAGGTCGGCTGATGGTATCTCCAAGAAGTCAGCGGCAGGTACAGCCCGCGTACCTAAATCAGTCATGATCTGGGTGGTAGCCTCTTTAATCATTACGATTATTGCCAGCTCAATTACCTTTAATTCCGTCACCGTTGCTTTACCTAAAATATTTCAAGAAAGACTGTCGAACCTTACTAGTAACACTGCCGCACTGGGAACCATTACATTCTTGGTCTACTTGTTTGGCGCTTTATCGCAATACATCATTGGCCATCTACTTGATAGACATTCATTAAAGAATGTGTTCTTGCCACTAGCCTTGATGATTGTTCCCGCATTATTCCTAGCTTCTACAATGACCGACTATGGACTAATACTTTTGGCGATTGTGATTATTGCCGCAGTCTTTGGTCAGGTCACAGTCAATGACACGATGCTTGGAAAGTACACTGTGGATGAGTGGCGAGGTAGAGCGTACTCCGCGAGATACTTCTTGGGCTTTACTGCGGCAGGATTATCTGTTGGTTTGGTATCCATTTTGTACAACCAGGGTGGATTTGATTTAATGCTCAAATCAATTGCGGCATTAAGTTTGTTTACCATTCTTGGTGCGGTGATTTTTCCTCAAGAAAAGCGGGCATAAGGCAGGCTTAGGCATCTTTGGCCCTGGTTCGATTCCGCCCCAGCCAAGCTCAAACTGGGGAATATCCCATCCGTGAGGTTTGGGATATGTCGTTTAAAACGACTGAGAATTTTCCCGAAACTTCGAGCTGATGATTCCGTCGCTCTAACCAGCTGAGCTAATTCGCCGAACTCATGATTATAAGGGCAAAAGGGTAGGAGAGCCAGGCAATGTTGGTCGCGGCAATATCCGATCCGTGAGGCCAATCTTTTTATGGGTATGTTGAGGCATAGCTCCAACAGTGGTAATTCAATTTGTCGTTTTAAACGACATAGCAACCTCTTTAGGTGCTTAATGTGATTAACTATTAGTATTATCAATACACGTTTTATAAAAATATTTTCTGATAAAGTTGATAACAATTAGGGATCAACTATGAAGAAATATTTTTTAACACTATTGTTGGTATTTGCTTTTAGTAACAATCTCTTCGCTCAAACGCTAAAGACCCAAAAAATTGACGATACGACCTTTGCCTTAATTGGTGAACTGGGAGCCCGCACCTATGAAAATCAAGGACTCAATGCAAATTACGGTGTAATCGCGACGAATGACGGAGTCATCCTAATTGACAGTGGCGCCTCCTGGCAAGGTGCCAAGTTGATTGAACAACAAGTCCAAGTTTTAACAGGAAAAAAGATACGCTGGGTCATTAATACTGGATCACAGGATCATCGCTGGCTTGGCAATGACTATTTCCTATCCCAAGGGGCGGAAGTAATTGCTTTAAGTAAAACTGTTACGACTCAGCAATCTCTAGCTGGTAACCAAATGAGTTCCCTGCAGTCAGTTTTAAAGGATCGCTTTTTTAATACAAAACCAGCCTATGCTCAAAAACCAATTCAGCAAAATGAAGTCGAGCTAAATCTCGGCGGTACAAAGGTTCAAATCAAATATCTTAACCATGCTCATTTTGCAGGGGATGTTGTCGTCTACCTTCCCCAGCAAAATCTGTTGTTTTCAGGAGATCATATTTACGTTGATCGTTTGTTGGGAATCTTGCCGCAAAGTAATACAGTGACATGGTTAGATGCTTTTAAAAAAATTCAAAAGATCAATCCTAAAATTATTATTCCAGGTCATGGAAATGTATGCGATATAGCTAAAGCCAAACGTGAGACAGGTGACTATTTACAATTTTTAATCGATGGAACTAAAAAATATGCTGAGGATATGGCTGGCGTAGAAAATGCCGTTAAGGGCTTATCAAATGCTCCACAATTTGAACATCTTGCAAACTTTAATGAATTACACAAAGGCAATATCAGCAGAACCTACTTAAGGATAGAGGCCCAGTAAATGCCTATTCGTACTTAGTCTTGGGAGCGCGATAAAAAAATCCACCCCGAAGGGTGGCGTAAAAGGATAAAAACTACTTCACCATCATAACTCTTTAAAGCATTATTTGTCTTTCCGTACGCTAAAATTTAATCCTATCAATTTCCTTCGATGATTTTTAGGTTGCGTTGCCCTTAACCTCTTGTCTTACATGAAAAAAGTACTCTTCATTCTAGGTTGGCTCTTAACAGGGATCGTCTGGGCTCAGCCTACACCAACGGTGGCTGCTGCCGCAGACTTAAAGTTTGCCTTAGAAGAAATTGCTAAGAACTACAAGTCTGAACGAGGTAAGGATATAAAGCTCGTATTTGGCTCCTCGGGTCTTTTATGGCAACAAATCAAAAATGGCGCTCCTTTTGGACTATATATGTCTGCCGATGAGGCGTATGCGAGCGATTTAGCAAAGCAAGGCCTAACGCTAGACGGAGGTTCTTTATATGCGATTGGGCGCATTGTGTTACTGCAAAAAAAAGGCAGTCCCGTATCTTTAGGAACTGATAAAGAGGCGCTCTTAAAAGCAATCAAAGCCGCCAAGCGCATTGCCATTGCCAATCCGGATCATGCCCCTTATGGACGCGCCGCTAAAGAATATTTTACGAAGATGGGTCTATGGAATGAGATTCAACCAAAACTCGTCTTTGGGGAAAATATCTCTCAAACTACAATGTATGCCTTAACTGGTAATGCCGATTTTGCCGTTTCGGCACTCTCATTGGCACGTGCTCCTAATATTCAAAGTCAATCGAGTCACGTCTTAATTTCGGAAGCCGATCATCAGCCCTTACGCCAAAAGATGGTGCTCCTTAAAAATAACTCCCCGAGTGCGCGCGACTTCTATATCTATTTACATGAGCCAGCGTCTAAAACGATTCTTAGCCGCTATGGATTTGTCATTCCAAATAATTAATCACGATTTGAGCTAAACCAAAGCCTATGAAAGAACTTCTTTATGTTGCCCTTGGTGGCGCGCTTGGTTCCATGAGCCGCTACAAGATTTCTGCGTGGGTATTGGCTGATACTTTGACAGTGCGCTTTCCATTTGGAACATTTTTAGTTAACTGCATTGGCTGCCTTTGCATTGGTATTATCAGCGGCCTTATTGTTAAATATCAATGGTTTTCCGCAGAGATGCGCCTATTGCTTATTACGGGTTTTCTTGGCGGCTTTACAACATTTTCTGCGTTTGGCCTAGAAACTTTTTACCTCATCCGTAAAGGTGAGCTTTGGATTGCCATGTCTTACATCACTTCCAGTATCCTACTAGGGCTCTTCTTGGTATGGCTTGGATACATATTGATTTCGCAGAGTTCGTGATGTTCTCTAAAAAGACAACTTAGTACTTAAATTTATTTAGTTAGTCTCTCGCTTATTGGATTATTGATGGTTTAATAGCATCTTTGCATAACGTGATCCGTAAACCATACCAGATTACCACCATTCGATAGTGAAAATATTTCAAAAAGTTCAACTGTGGGCTATAGAGCTAAAGCGGTGTGTCATAGTTTTATGGTTTGCGCTTAAAAATTCGGATACTCCATTTTCAGCCAAGGCAGTAGGATTTATCACAGTAGCCTATGCCTTAAGTCCAATTGATTTGATTCCTGACTTTGTTCCAATACTCGGCTATCTAGACGATATTATTCTGATCCCAATATTCATTTGGATGACGCTAAAATTAGTTCCTAATGGTGTGATAATTCAATCACAAAAACAAGCTCAGCAATGGTTCGAGTCGAACAAATTAAAGCCAAAGAGCTACTTAGGGTTAGTAATAATCCTTAGCGTGTGGACATTAATGGTGTGGATTCTATTAGAATATTTTTAGAATGCATGGCACAAGTCCCGCTGTAGTATTTTTTTGATCACAATATCCATTAATTTTTACTGGACACTATTTGTTAATTCGCTGGGTTAAAGCATTTATTTATATTGGTTTGGTGGGGCTGGGACTTAGTCTCTTATCCATGACAGCTGTCATAAGCCAAACCCCTCCCATAAAATTAAACCGCGCCGGCTTATGCATAAAGCCAGGTAGCAATTATTACCAGCAAACTAAAGACTTTATGCCATATAAATCGATGGAAGATTGTTTGAGGGCTGGCGCTAAATTATCCAAATCGCCTTAAATCTGAACGTGAGCACGTAGTCCAAAAATATTGACAGGCCCACGAGCCCCATTAAATGCAGGATTAGCAATGCGTTGATAGTTCAATGAAAGATAGAGATCTTTCCATACTTGAGCACTATAGTAAGTCTCAATAATTTGTTCCTTTTTATAGCTAAGTGCCCCATCACCGATAAAAGTAGTCATACCCCCAAGTTGTAAATAGCTAATTTGCGATGCAGAGATGCCATTAAAGGCAAATCCGATTCCGAGGGTATCGTTTGGCCGAGCCCAATGTGAACCTTGAATACTGACTCCTCCAGAGAGTGAGTTGCTCATGTCTAATGTTTGAGTCTCATATGTACCGGGATTCCAACTCCAGCGGGCAAAAATACCCACATCATCGTTTAATGCTTGCTCAAGATTGAGTCCATAGCCCCATGTTTTTTGTCCGCTTTGTCGAACTAAATTAAGTTCAGGGACAGTATTCTTTTGTTGTCCAAGGGTTATCGCATTTTGATAGCTACCCATAAAAGCATATTGCTGATAAATCAAAAAGCGTAGAGCGCCAACCTGATTAAATAGGGAGTAATTACGGGTTAATTCGGCTTGGTCAATGTAATTCGAAGACATGCTGTAATCAAGCTGTGCGGTATTCGGAATCGTTGGCAGGGCCATGCGACCAGCACGTAACACCCAATCACCTTGATACCATTCCACTACAGCGCCATAGGTATATCCTTTGGTATCGGCAGAATAGCCATAAGCGCCCATTGAGAATATAGCCATATTTTGGAACTGAGTGCGTGGATCATGGCTGTATGTATTCTGGTCAAAGAAGTCAAGCGATGCAAATTTCCCATATGAAATCACTATTCGATTCTTATCGATATTTCCAGCTAATTGGTTGGCATCGCTGGTAATATGCTCTTTACCGCCGCCCAAGCCAATTGACTGTCGAATGAAAGCACGTGCGGTGTAATAGACAGGGGGTACATAGGAACCTTTTTGTAGTTCTCCATTCTGAAATCCCCCCAAACCTACTAGCTCCCCCGTAAACGGGGTGCCGCCAAACATTTCAGGGTTGTAGTAAACCTCAGCCCCTTCCCACAGTCTTGCCCCTAAAAACGCGGTAGCGCTAATGCTATAGCTTTTAGTTCCTGAGCCTTCAGTCCTATTGCGTAGACTGTTTTGACCAAAATAAGGGGATTGAAAATTATTCTTTTGTTGAAGAATATAGGTGGCTTGCCCATGAATACTCCATTGCTCCGTTTTTCCCTCAAGTGGGTATGGACTATCCACTCGTGGGGTATCGCTTACGGGAGATTCGCTATGAGCACTAACTGAAAAAAGCATCAACACGCTACATAGGCATGGGAAGAATAGTTGTTTTGCCACGGTGCGATGATAAAAATACCGGCGATTACGGAAGATATAAAAATAGTTAACAAAATTTAAGGATGGACTACAACCCAATCAAATCCCTAAGATAATACTTAATTATTTGGCAGATTTATTACAAAGATAGTTTTGATGAGGCATATTTAAAAGTGTCGTTTAAAACGACATTGAATTAGATCGTTTTATGAAATGCATATATGATGAGCTTTTATATTTACATCAATCCTTAGCATTTGTATAAATTCCCATGCGCCAACTTCTTTTTAGCTTTTTAATTATTTTTATATCCTCGATTGGATTTGCTCAGGTAGTCTTTTTTGAGTATTACGGTAATTTTCATCAAATGATGAAATCTGGCAATACTGATGGAGCAGTCAATTTATCTGCTTTACCCAAATCAACGGGCTATTGGGGCTTAGGGGCCTTGGCGGGATTGCGCGGTGAAATCATTCAGTTAGACGGCAATTTATTAGTTAGCCGTGGATCTAATTTGGAAGGTCTTGTCACAAACCCTACAGATCTGGACCAAGCGGTTCTATGGGCTGGTGCCAAAGTTGAGCGTTGGAAACCGATATTAGTGTCCTATGACATGACTCAGTCTGAGTTTGAGAAATTTGTGATGACAGAGGCTAGTCAACTCTCATTAAATCTAAATCACCCATTTGCCTTTCGAGTTACCGGAGATTATGCGCACCTCATTTGGCATGTATTAACGGGAGATTCTCCAAATCCAGCAGTACATCCTTCGCATGGTAATACTAAATCAATGGGGCATGGGCAGCCTGCTGGAGGACATGCCAATAAGCAATCTGGCATGCATATCTTTCGTAATCCAACCGCTTCGGGTCAATTGGTAGCGATTTACAGTGGTGCCCAATTAGAGGGGGTTGTATCTCATCCCGGTGAGCGCTTTCATGTTCACTATATAGATAATGCTCAGCGCTTATCTGGCCATGTTGATCAATATAGTGTTCGTAAGGGTTCTACTTTGTGGATGCCAGTGCAATGAGTGGCTATGTTTTTGATTGACTAAGGAGTCTGCATGAACTTACTTATCTGGCGACACGCAGATGCCGCACCTGGTGACCTTGATGAATTGAGATCATTAACGCCCCTGGGCATTCAACAGGCTAAATCGATTAGCACGTGGATTCGAAAAAATATTCCTGGACCCTACCAAGTATTTGGAAGTTCAGCATTGAGGGCAATTCAAACTGCATCCTACTTCGGCGAACCTTATGAGCCCATCGATGATTTTGGTTATATGCAAGATACTGCTATCGGAACTGCTGTCCTTAAGTATGCCAATTGGCCGTTAGCAAAAGGCACGATCATTTTTGTAGGGCACCAGCCTACCGTGGGTCGAGTAAATTCATTGCTTCACAGTGGCCTTGAGCAAGATACCAATATGGAGGGAGGGAGTTTATGGTGGTTTACTTCTGACCATGACAACAAAAATCGATTAGCAATGCTAAAGGCGGTTATTTCGGCACATGGCGATTTGGCTGGTAATACGTCATTCTGTAAAGTCTGATTGAGCTATCAAAAATGTCGTTTTAAACGACATAAAGTTTTGTATATACATATATACGCATATAAAAATATAAGAAGTCACGTATATCTCTACATGCGTATATATCGAAATTTACTTCTTGGGATTCAAGTTACTCGATCTCCACTGGTTCAACTGTCTCTGATTGTGCGCAGTGATTGATTCAATCGAATCTTTTGGCAATTGCTTTAGGCACTCAGCCAATGCTTCAGGACTTAGTTTTTCAGCAGGCTTACCTGGCTTAATCTCTTGGGGCGACTTACCGTCCCAAGCAAATGGATTGGTAAACGATGGGGGATCGGGTAGGCAATCATCGCCATAAAAAGGAGTATCGTCAGTCGCGTATGGCGTAAAAGAAATCGTGCGCTCAAAGACGAGTGGTTTGCCAGTAGGCGTTGGGGGTGGAGGCGGCATGGAATAAATGGCTTTACGAGCGAGGGTTTCAGCCTTATCAGAGGTCTTCCAAAGTGTTTCCACTGAAGTGATGCTGCCATTTGGAGCAATTTCAATTCGAAATCGTACTTCTCCTTGATCAATGCCTTCGTAGGCCGCTCCCATCATGCTTCGCACTTGCTGACCCCAGGTATGGCGATAGGCTTTGCTATTTTTTAAAGAGTACTTAGCCGCGAAAGCCCAATCTTCGGCACTGGGTGGCGGTGGGGCATCCAGATAGGCGCCTTGTGGGTGGTAATTGGTTGCTGGTGTTGATTTCTCAATAGAGGGTTTTGGTTCCTCCGGTTGGAGCTGGATCAATACCACTTCATCCGCTTTGGCGGGAGTCGGGTGTTTGTACTTAAACCAAGCCCACCATATACCCATATGGAGCAAAACGGATAAAACCACAGCCAGCCATAAGAGATGCGCTGAGCGGTAGATAGCTAAATGCACGAGGAAACTATGATGTTTGGCTTAGCTTAATCTTCTTGGAAAGCCAATTGGGAATACCATCCTCAGTGCGCATGGCTTTATACCCTCTTTCGCGTAGACGTTTAACTGCTTCGTAGGACAAAATACAGTAGCTACCCCGACAGTAGGCGACGACCATTTTGGATTTTGGAAGATCGGCTAGACGCTCTTCAAGCTCATCCAATGTGATGTTAATAGCCCCCTCTAAATGCGAGTGGGCATATTCCTCTGGTGGGCGAACGTCTAGAAGTGTGATTTCACCGCGTTTGGCCATTTGCAGTACCTCTTCAACGGATAGGCCTTCGAGATCATCTTTGCTGGTGAGATAGCGCTCGATGAGCTGATCAATTTCATCAAGATGGCGCTCACCTACAGCCTGTAATTTGAGAAATAAATCAATCACATCACGATCGCCCACCTTATAAATGATGGATTTACCTTGGCGCTCAGTTTTCACAAGGCCTACTTGCTTGAGGACTTGCAAGTGCTGTGAGACATTCGCAATCGGTAAGTTGACTTTCTTTGCGAGATCCTCAACCGCCGTTGGGCACTGAATTAGAAGCTCTATGAGCTCTAGGCGAACCTCGGAGCCTAGGGCTTTCCCTAGCCTGGCAAATTGCTCAAGTAATTTTTGCTTGAAAGTGGGTTTAGATCGGGCCATAATCATTCAATGATTTTATTGAATTAAAAAGAGGATAGCAATGCTTCGAAAAATCCTAGTATCCACAATTTGCCTAATATCCTTTTCGGCGTTAGGAAATACTCCCGTGCCCAAAGAAATCAATGGTCAAAAAGCTCTAGTGTTTATTAACCAAGACCCTCCCGGCACTCGCTGTAATACCAATGTACAAATAGCCGCAGAGATTGCCAATGCCTATCGCTTACCGATTTTGGTATTGCCACAAACAGCTGTACCACCCTTAACCCCAGCGCCCTCGGTCTGGTACAACGGACAAAACATTGCCGCATCCGGAGGCTCCCACAATGGAATGGTGAGTTATCAAATGATTGCCGACATCTTAGATGTGGAGGGCACTACCAAACAAGCCAAGCGTGGGAAACTATTTAACGATAGTGTGCGCCCTGAATTTGAGAAGCTCAAATCCACCATTAAGACTGGACAATAAATGAAAAAACTAATTCTTGTTCTGGCACTCTCATCTTTTATCGCAGGCCCATCACTTGCGAATACCAAAGCGGTTGCGATTGACGAAATGGCTGGATACCTTGATTTTGTAGATTATGGCGGTGGAATCATCTTTGCAGAGCAAATTCCGAAAGATGAGTATTCCAAGATATTCATCATCGACGCAAGAGATAAACCTCAGTTTGATAAGAGCCATATTCCGGGTGCCGTGAATATAGAGTGGAGACGGGTGCTTGCCCAGAAAAATCAAATCCCAAAAGATAAAACGGTATTGATCTATTGCAACACAGGCAGTCTTTCTGCGCAGGCTGGATTTGCTCTGCGTGTTGCGGGGTATGAGAATGTCCGAATTTTGCAAGGAGGCTTTGAGGAATGGAAAGCCAAAGGCGGTGTGGATGCCAATCAACGGGCCCTGGGTCGTCAACCGAACCACTAGTTGAGCATGAATCAGAAAGCCCATTGGGATAAGGTATACAGCACCAAGCCGGCGGAAGCAGTCAGCTGGTTTGCACCTCATTTGGAAACCTCCCTAAAGCTAATTCATACGGCAAGTACCAATAAAGATGCTGCCATCATTGATATTGGTGGCGGGGAGTCTACGCTTGTTGATGATTTATTTATTGAGGGGTATCGGAATCTATCCGTATTGGATATTTCGCAAAAGGCAATTGATGTGGCTAAAGGTCGGATGGGGCAGAACGCAAATGCGATTCAATGGCATTGTGCGGATATTACTCAAGCCTGTCTACCCGAGGCTTATTTTGATATTTGGCATGATCGTGCCGTATTTCATTTTTTGACGAAGCAAAGCGATCGAGATCGATATGTCGAACGGGTTAAGCGATCGGTCAAGCACGGCGGCTATGTGATTATGGCTACATTTGGACCTGAGGGGCCTACTCAATGTAGCGATCTTGATGTCGAGCGTTATGACACTCAAGAACTTCATGATCAATTTGGCGATTCCTTTGAATTACTTCAAAGTTCAACGGAAATTCATCGAACACCCATGGGAACCACTCAGCAGTTCCTATATTGCTTTTGTAGGATGAAATAGAAAGCTTTTTGTCGTTTTAAACGACATCACTTAATAACGCATTTATTGGTCGTAAATAAAGAAAATAGATGCTATTATTTTTTGTAAGTTTTTAATCAATTAAGTACATGTCTGAGCAAATAAATCCTTCTAATAATCAAGCAGAAAATCAGCTAAATGCGGAAAGTAAATCTAATTTACCGCCCACATTGATTGATAAGTTATTGGCACGATTATCAATAGCAAGAGATAGACTTGTAGATAGAAATTTAAGAAATAGATTAATAAGCACTAATCTCAACTCGACTAGAACAAAAAATATACGCTTCACAAATGTAAATAGCGAATCAATTTTTACAGCGCTTTACAAAAATAAAAGTGATATGAGTTTTAATGCTCTTGGTGAGGCTCAGGAGGATGAATTAACTGAGACTAGAGAGGCGCAAACTGAGTCAGCGCTTGAGGGAAATCAGCTCTATACAAGATTAGAAAAAGAAAGCCTACAAAAAAAGCTCAAGTCTCTATATTTTGAAGCGCAAGAGTATGAAGAGGAGCAAGGTGTCAATATCTTATTTGTCGCTTTAGGCTTCGTTAAGTGGTACGAGGATGACACATCTGATATTGAACGTTATGCCCCATTAGTTCTACTCCCTGTTGAATTAGTTCGAGATGGCGCTAAAGATAAATTCAGATTAAAGCCACGAGATGAAGATTTATTTACAAATATCTCATTAAAACTATGGTTAAAAGAACAAAACTCAATAGAGTTACCAGATATTCCAGAGGACGATGAGTGGTCAGTGAATGATTACTGCGAGCAGGTTCGTCAGGCAATATCTAAAGAGCATAGGTGGGAAGTTTTAACAGATGAAGCTGTAATTGGCTTTTTTTCTTTCAATAAATTTTTATTGTGGAGAGATTTAGATCCTGAAAATTGGCCGCAGGGCAAAAGTTTGCTTGAGCACCCAATTGTTCAACGATTGTTGATGCCCCAGAATGGAAATGATGAGCCTGATCCGCCAATAGTTCCAGCTGATGAATTAATAGATGACTACTTCACACCAAAAGATTTGGTATACGTTGTTGATGCCGATAGTTCTCAAACTGAGGCGATCCAAATGGTTTTATCTGGCAAAGACATGGTGATTCAAGGTCCACCGGGAACTGGCAAATCTCAAACAATCACTAATATCATTGCGGCAGCAGTAGCACAAGGAAAGAAAGTGTTATTCATCGCCGAAAAAATGGCGGCGTTAAATGTCGTACATGATCGATTGGCTAAAGTTGGCTTAGGCGTTATTTGTCTTGAGCTGCACAGTAGAAAAGCGACAAAGAGCGGCGTACTTAAACAAATAAGAGATTCGGTTGAGCTGCCGGATCAACTACAAGTTTCAAGTAAAGCATTTGAGGCTCTGACAGAAAGCCAAAGATTTTTAAATAATCACGCAAAGCGAATAAATGATAGAAAAGAGCCTTGGGGGCTTACTCCATATGAGGTTCTTGGGGAAATTTCTAAACTTCATCGTTTAGGATTAAATGTTTTCTTTTTTGAAATACCTAATGCTATAGGCTATACAAAAGATAAGCTAGATGATTTGTCGAGTCGTTTAAATGATTTAAGTGAGCGATTAAAAAAATCAGGCGTACCCGAAAATCACCCTTGGCAAATGTCCACATCAAACTCATTAACTCCGATGGACATTGAAAGGTTAAAGGATGAATTTGAGAAGCTAAGTTTATTAAACAACTCAGCTCAAAATTTGTTCAATGAGGTAATTTCTGCTATTGAATTGGAATTAAGTGATGTTGAAAAATTTACATTAAAAGATTTGGATTGGTTGTTTGAAATAACAACAATAATCAAAGATGCGCCTCCAGTTTCTTACGAAATACTTCTTTTGGAAACGATTAAAGAGAATGCGAGCCAATTATACGAGCTGGCTTTGAAAATTGAGGCGTATCAAAAAACCAGAAAGACTGTTGAAGAAAAATTCATTGATGGATGGGAGTCTTACCAATTAAGTGAATTAAGAGTCAAGTTAGCGGGTAGTGGCGGTTCGATATTTTCAATATTTAATGGCGTATATAGAAGCTCAATAGCAAGCCTAAAAGGCTTATTAAAGAGCGATTTACCTAAAGGATTTAAAAATAGACTTGCTCTTTTAGATGAAGCGCTGACGCTTAAAAAGAATAGAGAAGATATTAAGGGCATTGATGTAAAGTTGGTTGGTGCATTAGGAGAGCTTTGGAAGCAAGAGCAAAGTGATTGCGAGCTTCTGTTGAAGGTTGCTAATTGGCATTCAATATTTGCTGGTCTAGATGGCATTAGATTGCGTATTGCTAAAAATTTAGTTGGCCAACAAAATGCATGGTCTTTGGTTGCATCTCTTAAGAAGGCTAATAAAGATTTTGAAGATAAGCTAACAACAGCTTGTCAGTCGGCAAAAATAAACATCGAGTTTCTAAAACTATTGCCGTACTTGGATCTAGATAAGCAGGTAAAACTTTGGAGTGAAAATTTAGATCGATTCAACGAGTGGCCGACAGTTCGCAATCATCTAAGTAATTTATTTGATGAAGTTGGCTCAGAATGCCACGACAAAATATTTAAAGGGCAAATTCAGGCTGACCATATTGAAGCCGTAATTCGCGTTTCAATCTTGGAAAAGATATGGCAGGCTATGATTGCTTCAGATCCATATTTGTCTGACATTGATGCGTTTAAATTAGATCGTGAATTAGATAAGTTCCGAAAGTTTGATAGAGATAGATTAAAAATTGCGGCAAAAGAAGTTTTAGGTAACTACTCAAAAAGTTGTCCTAGAGGCACTAATGGCGAAATGGCAATTATTCGTCAAGAGATGTCTAAGAAAAAGAATCACTTCCCTGTTAGGAAGTTGCTATCAAAAGCTGGTAAGGCCATTCATGAGCTTAAGCCAGTATTCTTGATGAGCCCGATGTCGATTGCTCAGTTTGTGGCGCCGGGGTCAATAACATTTGACTTGATACTTATAGATGAGGCTAGTCAGGTTAAGCCTGAAGATGCTTTGGGGGCAATTGCTAGAGCTAAGCAGGTTGTAGTAGTTGGCGATGCTAAACAGCTCCCACCGACAAACTTCTTTAATAGATTAACCGATGAAACAGACCACGAAGAAATGCTTGATGACGATGGAGCTTATTTCTTTAGTGATGTAGAAAGCATTTTAGGATTATGTGACGGGGTATTTCAAAATAATGCGATGCTTAGGTGGCATTATCGAAGTCAACATCCCGGATTAATCGCCGTATCAAACAGAAACTTTTACGACGATAAACTTCTCCTTCCACCTTCTGTTCTAAGGAGTAATTATGCTGATGGCTTAGGAGTTTCTTTTGTCAAGTCACCACAGAATGGTTACAAAAGAGGTGGATCTGACGGCGGTAGAAATCTTTTAGAGGCCGAGCTAATAGCAAAAGAAGTAATTGCATTTGCTAAAGCCAATCCAAATAAATCTTTAGGAGTTGCGGCATTCTCCGTAACCCAGCGTGATGCTATTCGTGATTTGGTTGATGAGCACAGAAGAAAAAATCCTGACACAGAAGCATTTTTTTCTGATGCAAAGCATGAGCATTTTTTTGTTAAAAATCTTGAATCAATTCAGGGCGACGAGAGAGATGTAATTTTCATTTCCGTTGGATATGGCAGAAGTGAGGACGGACGATTAACTCAGACTTTTGGACCCTTAGCGGCAGAAGGAGGAGAGCGTAGACTGAATGTATTAATCTCTCGTGCCAAAGAAAGATGTACAGTATTTTCTTCGATAACAGCAGATGATGTTAAATCGGCGCCTGGAAAATTAGGCGTTAATGCATTTAAAGAATTCCTTCAATTTGCTGAAAAGGGCTATTTTGATGTACCCATCAATACTGAAAAAGGGTTTGATAGTGATTTTGAAGAATCAGTTGCTATATTCCTTGCTAAGCATGGATATAAAGTTCAGCCGCAAGTGGGTATGGCAGGGTTCTTTATTGATATAGGTGTAATAGACCCAAGTAATGAGAACAAATTTTATTGTGGTATCGAATGTGATGGAGCAACTTATCATTCCTCTAGGTCTGCGAGGGATAGGGATAGGCTTAGACAGGAAATATTAGAGAGTCGCGGTTGGAAAATTTATAGGATATGGAGTACAGACTGGTTCCATAGACGCCAAGATCAAGAGGCTAAATTGCTTGATTATTTGGCGTCCTTAGGTAATCCTGACATAGCCAATGAATCCAAGCCAGATCTTATTGAGACAGCAATAGATATTTTTGAGTCCAATATTATTGCTGATGAGCCAAGTAATATCACTGTCCCTTATATTGAATTCAATGAGAAAGTTTTATCAAAAAATAAGGCACCTCACGAGGTTTCTGTCTATGAGAGAGCAAAGCTAGTTAAAAAGATTGTTGAAATAGAAGCCCCAATTCATCAGGACGAAGTGGCAAGAAGAGTTGCCAAGGCTTTTGATTTAGAAAAGGCGGGAGCGAGGATTGTTGCGGCAACGATTGAGGGCCTAAAGTTCGCAGACGGACTTAAAAATGAAGATGGCTTTTGGTCTATTGTCGGTGTAGTCAACAAAGTTGTACGTAATAGATCTTCTGTTTTTAGTAAAAATCTTGAAAAAGCTGAATACATTCCGCCGGCTGAGATAACTGTTGCACTTGAGTATTTAGTAAGAAGTAGCGTACAAATAGAAGATGCTGAGCTTGTACAGCAGACATCAAGATTATTTGGTTTCCAGAGATGCGGCCCCGATTTAAAAATAATTATTCAAAAGGTACTGGATACTCAAGTTGGTAATTTATTTCAGCGAAACGGAGTATTTATTTCATTAAACAAGTAATGCCATCATCCATGTCGTTTTAAACGACAAACAATATCTCCTAGTCATAATTAAAATTATAAATTACTAATATCAATGTAGCTAAGTTTGTATGAGCACTGTTGAAATCCTCGGTAGACCGAAGTACCGATCCATAAAAGATCGTTTGAATGAAAATTTAGGCCAAACGAACAAAAAATCACAGTCTGAAGGCAAAGGGTCATCCTGTGACCCAGAACTCGTTTATATAAGAGATGATCCAGAAATAAATCAAATCTATTACGCAGACTATTGACTTTGTAGATTCAAATTTGCTATAGGTGGATCTAAAGGAGAAATCTATGTCTGATATACCGCCTCAGTTTGCAATAAATCCTGATAAATCAGATGGTTGCTATTCTTTCCCTAAACCTGAACCTTTAGACCCAATTACAGATTCCTTAAAAGAATCCATTTTTTTCCCTAGTGTTCACGCCTATGTCACCGCAGATGCTCACATCCGTCAAAGTGGTGAGTTTGGGGTTGAAATGAATCTAATGTATGGGACAAGAACTTCTGGCATGGAAATATACCTAAATCGCTACACCGATGTTAGGGAAGGACTGGATTATTTGAAGAAACTCAACCGAATTACCAGTAATTTGATTCAGTTCATTGAGAAAAACAACTTAAAACGAAGTGATGATTAGATATTTCTATGAAAGGTAAAGATATGCGCTCCATACTCATCGGTATCTTGGTGTTTGGTTCTACGAATCTACTTGCACAAGGATACCCATCCATGAACTTCAATGATTCGCCATTAAACTTTAATAACTCACCCCTTAACTTTGATAACTCACCCCTGAATTTCAAGAACTCGCCCCTAAACTTTGACAATTCACCGATGAATTACAACTCCAATAATGGCGTCTATGACAATAGAGGGAATCGGATTGGATACGAAACTACTTCACCAAGCGGTGTAACTAACTTCTTTGATAACAATGGGAATCGGATGGGTTATTCACCATCTAGAAGATAAAAATGAAAAAATTATTTTTACTAATTTCTACATTACTATTTTTATCATCCTGCAATAAAGAAGATGCGCCAAAAATGTATTCAATGTATAAGTGTCAAGATGGTGTAGTGCCTGCCTGTGATGATAGTTGCATTAAGCAACCTGTAAAGATTTCTTATCTTATAAACAAAGAAGAAAAAAGTGTTATGGGAAAGTCATATATTGATGGAAAGAATACCTATTCCCATGTGAGAAAGAATTGTGTCATTTTCAATGAACAAAATTGGGATTGTTCAACAGAAGAAAAAACGCCACCATTTTTAACTGTCAAGGACATGATGTCAGATGGGGTTCATAAGTTTTATATACAAACAATTAATATCAATACCAAAATGTTAAATATTACAAATGCTTCGTGCACAAAATTAAATTAGATCAAAATTATTTGATGAAATTTTTATTTCAGTATTCATAAAAATCTGGACGAATAGATATAAGGTGAGTAATTTGAATTAAGTATTGATGTTTTTATTCAATAGCAATTTCGGTTGCCCAAAACTAAATTCTGAATTTAAGCTATGTTTTTCACGAAGCAAAATCCGTGAACGCACAGATACTAGCTTTTCTAAATCCTGAAAATTCTGAAGAACGCAGACTAAGTCCCCACCTCAAAAAACTAGAAAATCTCGCTACAGGCAAATTACTACACATTCGAGATGGTGAAGTCACGCTATACAAACGCAGACGCAGCAATCGCTGGCAGATGACCTTTCGGCTCTACAACAAAAAGTGGTTGCGCATCACTACTGGTTACAGTGATTTGGAATACGCCAAAAAGAAAGCAGGCGAGATCTACGATCGTGCTCGCTTTATGGAAGAAATGGGCTTTCCCATTAGTCCCAAAAAGTTCAAAGTGGTGGCTGAGCAGTTGATCACAGAGCTCCAGCAAGATTTAGACAGCGGTGTTGGTAAAAAGATCTATGTGGATTACCTATCAGTACTCAAAGCCTATCTCATCCCATTTTTTGGTAAGTTTGACCTAGCTAAGATTGACCATAAGATCGTCAGCGACTACGATACTTGGCGCAATGAACGCATGGGGCGTAGAGCCAAGTCCTCAACCCTATCCACTCATTCTGTTGCTTATAACAAGGTCTATGACTTAGCCATTGCCAAAGGCTGGCTTAGTGATCGTCACCTAATCCCACGACTCAATACCAAAGGTGAGCGGGGAGTGGCAAGACCCGCATTTACCCGACAGGAAATTGATTATTTGCGGGAGTTTATGCAGTCGTGGGTCGAAGGGGGTAAAACACCCAAAGCCCATGCGGGCAGGCATTTGCTGCGTGATTACATTGAAATCCTGCTAGCTACGGGTATGCGCCATGGTACGGAGTCTCTGAATATCCAATGGCGACACGTGGATTGGCACGTGGATAAGAGTGGTACGAAGTTTTTAAGGATTTGGGTAGATGGCAAAACCGGAGGGCGTTGGTTGATCGCTAGAAATGAGGCGATTCCGGTCTTAGAGCGGGTCAAATCACGATTTGCCGATATGGCTGATTTAGCCTTAGATGAACTAATTAGTCAGCAGCGAGAAGATTATCTCTGGCGCTATCCCGATGGCACCAGACCTTATGACCTGGTCAGCGCATTTAAATGGCTAATGAAAGACTGTGGCTTATTATTTGACACTACAGGACGGCGTCGCAGCATGTATAGCTTTAGACACACTTATGCGACCTTATCCTTAATCGAGCGTGATGTGGATATCCATACACTGGCCAAGCAGATGGGAAATAGTGCCGCCATGATTGAAAAACATTATTCCAAACTGACCCCAACCATGGTGGCTGAAAAGCTAGCGTGAAATGTCGTTTAAAACGACAAATACTCACATTAATAATTTGCTGCGAATCTCGTGAGTAATGAAGTTGCCAATTTCATCATTATTTTGATGTAAAGAATTTAGGATCTCTAATTCTCTTTTACGTAACTTCTTACGGACTGGGTCCTTGCCTCTTAGATAACTTAGTAGATGATTTTCGTGAAACTGAAAATCCTCTAATAACCCCATCCGATTGATCCAACTAGAGTACATCTTAAATATTCGATTTAAGGTTGTATAGTTTTGGGAAGTGGTAAAGGCGGACATTGCTGGGTAAATTCCAGACAGTTTTACTAATAACAAATTGGCCGTTTTGAAATTCATTACGGTAGTCACGTACTTGAAATGGCCACTACCCAGCATGGGTAACATCATTGATAGCTTTTTAATTTCTTCGCAGACATCCATATTTCCCAATAATTCTTGTTCAATGATGATGTTGCTAGAGAACCACGTTTCAATTCTTGGATCAAGTGTGTCAGAAAAAAGAAATAACTGAGAGTGGGGTTTGAATTTTTTCATAATGTATAGTGAGAAAAGAGCCCGCACGATGCGGGCTGATTAATTAATGGATGTATACCTTTATCTAAATTTCTTCAACTGCGTCTATATGAAAGGTCGAAGGAATCACATCCTCGAATACCTTTTTATCAAAGTACTCATCGTCAAGTGTCTCAATCGCATCCCTAATATCGGAAGCTTCAATAGACGTCTCGCCTTGGATGGTTGCGCTGTAGCGAATGTAGTAGGTGGGCATGATCTCTCCTTAGAAGATGACGTTAGTGGGTGTATTTTTACGGCGCACTAATCGTTCAACGTTATGACTAATATTGCGAAATGAGCCATTTGCTGCTTTGATCGTTGCGATTAGCTCTTCATCAGCGATGGTGATGCCTTGCTCCATAGCAATTTCCTGTGCCAGTGGTAGTAATTGATCCACTTTGGCTGCATTCATCTCAACCAATACGCAGCGATCCAATAATCCCCGATCAAGCTCGGAAATATAGTTGGTAGTCAGAATGAAGATGCAGCGATTAGTGTTGAGTGCCGACTTTAAACTCTCCTGTGCGGATTTTGTCAGTAGATCCACCTCATCAATAATGATGTAATGAAGCCCGCTGGCGTTGAGTGAGTTCTTATCTAAGATCTTCGAAATGAACTCGATGACCTGTGGGCCGTTATAGCCCTGTTGGCAGCGGATCATTTCCTCGGGCATTACAAGCTCGCTGTCGGTACGTCCTTTCTCAATTGCGTTAGGTAGCATTTTGGCCATTGTGGTTTTACCAGTGCCCCAGGTTCCGTAAAGAATGATGGCTGATTTGCCGCAGTGAGGTAGTGCTTCGGCACCCGTGACAATGTCATAGATGCGCAACTTACTTTCGGGATTACCGAAAATAATGTCATTAAGGTTTTGTGGTTCATGCATGGATTCCTCCGTAGTTAGAAATGAAGTGAGTATTGAAAGGGGGCTACCCGAAAGTAGCCCCAATGGTTTAAGCCTGTTTTGCTAACGCACCGTCGGCATCATTGGCTGCTGCGACTTCTGCTTCCGCTTTAGCGTGGGCTTCTTTCTGCTTGACATACAACGCTGCGTAGGCTGCTTTGAGTGCGGCTTGATTACGAATCACCGCACGTACATGAAAGCTACCGTCCGCTTGTTGTTCAGCCAGTAACACACAGGCCTGACCGATGAAGCTTGGGTCAGCTTCTACTGATAACCACTCCGATTGGACGGTACCCAGGTCAGGTTTACCATCGAAGTACATCTTGCCGATGCTGGCTTTTTGGACTGGGCTTACGAAGGTTGTGCTGCGGCTTAAGCGAATTTCTTGAATGCCACCGCGCTCTTCGATCCAAGTAGGCAGGTTCGCATAGGCGACGCTTTCCTTCTGTGCTTGGCGCAGCACTAACGAGTAGCTGCTAATGCGACGGCGATTGACATCACCGAAGACCGCACGAATCACTCGTGTGACCAGTGGCGAATCTTCTTTATAGCGATAGCCACGCTCTTTATAGAACGATGCTAATGCTGAGTTTCTCAGTTTAGCCATGCTCACAGGAAGCTCTCCGCTATAAGCCAAGCATTCCGCTAGTACTTGGTAGAGTGCTTGATTGCTGGTGCGATATACACCGTTTTCCCACGCGATGCGCTTGGCTTCGATTGAACGAAGCTCGAGATTCGCAGGCGTATTGGTTACTGAATGACTGTCGTTTAAAACGACAGGTGATACGTTAATTACTGCTGGTGCTACTTGATCTGATACGATCATGTTGATCTCCTTGTATATATCCGCTGCCGGGTTAAAAAAGGATGAAACAGTGGCCTCGAATAGGTTCTATTAAAAGGCTGAAACGCGAAAAAAATTAGGGATTTGGTGTAGATCGGAAGTACCTAAATGACCGTGAAATTCTTCTTAAAAGGCTTATCAGCAGAGGATCGGATTTTTCCGCAGACCATTGAGAGTTCGGTAAAGTTAGCCAAAGGAACACTCTACGAAGCGTGGTTTGAAACGCTGCAAACATCCCCTTGGTATCGCGACAGTGCTGAGACAGGCATTTTTAAAAGCAGAGCTGCAGAAGAAGCATGGGAACAGTTTGGCGATCTGCGTAAAACGGATTTTGCGTCGTGGTGGAAAAGTCGTGGCTATGAGATCTTCTCCGAGCAAGTTCCTTATCAGGCAGTGGAAGTTTTAGAGCCCACCTTAAAGACACAAACACAGATCAGTGCTAAAAAAGCACCGATTCTTAAAATTGAAGTGCCACTGAATCTTCATCCCAAAGCACTACGCGAACAGTTTGAAGAAATTTTGCGACAGCACAGCGACTATTACACTGAAAATAAAGATCGCTGGGATCACAGTACTGCCCCTGTACATCAATACCGCGAATCTAAATTAACTTATCAGACAATTTCACGGTGGCTTGCCGTGTATCGGGCTTATGAGAAACAAAAAGATCGCAAAGATTTCAAACTCTATAACTTTGCCAAAGAGATGGAATTGCATCCCAATTTATTTAGGGGACTACTCAGACGAGTGGATGTGCCCGTTGATTTACGAGTGGAAGCCGCTAATGTAGCTAGCGATATCCTCAAGCAGGTCCAAAACCTCATGGCCCATGCTACCGAGCTGCGTTTTCCCTGTACTGATCCGCACGAATGGACTACAACCCAAAAGCGCACCAAAAAGAAGGAATAACACTTCTTTGCTATCCTTATAACAACTAATAACAGTTATAGGAGAGTTATATGGATTTCTATTGGAAAGCTCAGGTTTGGAATGAGCAAGGTGATTGCCCCAATACCTGCAAGATAGCTAAACCCATTAATCCCATTGCCGTAAAAAATAAGCGAGTGATCGCGGTTACCAATGCCAAATACAGAGGAGCAGTTTTTAGTGGCACATTCTTATTGGGGGATGATGTTCATTTGCCCACAGGTAAAGGCGGCTCTGCACGTGTGGAAGTATTGTGTAAGTGGTTTAAACGTCGCCTTAAAACCCGCGGTTTAGGCATTACGGTCAATCTCAAAGACTCAAAAATTACCAATGCTTCCACTGCTCAAGTTTTTACTGACTTTTCTAAATAGCTAAACTAGTTCCACTGCAGC